>JGI24006J15134_10001381_pt1 | contig 13870 bp, 13 predicted proteins | sample LinPmetageLP53_FD_15134 | JGI IMG/M metagenome (IMG submission 15134) | reverse complement strand
TGATTGGAATGATACAGCAGAAGCGTTGAGAACCGGAGAGACACTCGTCAAGGTATACGCATACAGACAGCGAGACATCAAGGACATCGCAAGGCGTTTCCTTAAGACATGGGAGGCTGACCTCAGTTTGGAGGACAGGTATCTCATAGACAATGTAAGCGAGATGCCCGAATGGAAACCAAGGGTTTGGCACTTCGACCTTGAATGGTGCACGAAGTCCAAGCAGACAACAGTCATGGCTGTCATTGACAACTACAACAATCGGTATGTCTCTTTCTGTTGGAAAAAGCATAACCCGAACGGCCTCTATGATATGGACTACCATGAAGAAGAGAGAGAAGTAGAGTATGAAGTCAACGGTGTTCCGACCAAGTTCACCTATGAGCGTCATCTCTACGGCTCGGAGTATGAGATGCACGACGCTTTCCTTAGTTACATGGATGAATGTAACCCCGATGTATTTGTCGCTCACGCTATCATGTGGGCTGACCTACCACACTTGATTGACCGCCTCAAGAACTTTCGCAGGCTCAGCCCCCTCGGTAGAGTATTGCGACCGAGCAAGGGCTCGTATGATTATGTCGACCAGCCCATCATCGGTAGGCTGTGCTTCGACACAGCCTCTCCTGCAAGGAGCGGTAGTGGCTTTGAGCGTGTATGGAAAGACAGCGGTAAGCCTCAAATGAAGAACCTCAAATTACAGACTATCGCAGAGGCTTGTGACTTAGGTGGTAAGTTTGAGATGGATGTGTTCACTGGTTGGACTGAGCGGTTCGATGATTATGTCGACTACTGTATGCAAGACACTTTGCTTCTCAAGAAAATAGATGAGAATAACCATGTCCTCAATTTCTTTTTGTCGCTACAGCGACTGTGTGGCGTGAGGTTCTCCTCCTGTCATAATGTTACGAGATTTGCACGAGGGTTACTACAGCGTAGAACTGAGTGGAAAGCACCTACAGAGACAGACCAAGAAAAGCAAGAATACGAGGGGGCTTTCATACCTCCTCCTAAGCCGGGTCGCTATGAGGGAGTAGGGTGTGTTGACTACAAGGGTCTCTACCCGTCACTCATCCTGTCGCATAATCTATCATGGGAGACCCAAGTCCCTGCAAGCAGGGCAGACGAAGAGAATGTTCGACAGTTGCCCGATGGCACATGTTGGAAACAAGGAGTGCCTGCACTCCTACCAAGTATGGTTACGGAGATGTTTGAACTCCGTGATGAATACAAAAGAAGAATGCGTGAAGCCTCTACTGAAAATGAGAGAAACGGCTGGAACACATTACAACTTGCAGTTAAGCGAGTCATGGCGAGCCTATACGGTATGACTGCCAGTTCCTACTGGGGCTGGTGTGACTTTGACATCGCTTCGGCTATCACCGCCTGCGGACGGCAGGCTATCCGATTCCTAATGGAGGAGTCGCAGAATCAAGGCTACAGTGCTCTCTACGGGCACACTGATTCGGCGTTTGTCCAAGTCCCCTTTGACGAGGCTAAGGCTCTCGCTAAGCATCTCACTGAGACAGTTCAGCGTGAGCATGATGCCAGCCACCTCATCGTCGAGTTTGAGGCTTACATGCCCTACTGGATTACTGGTGGTAAGAACCTCTACTACGGTATATGTTCATACCCTCCCGAAGACGAAGGTAAGGTCAAGAGTGCACGATGGGGTAAAATCAGCACGCTGGCTCCTATCTCAAAGAACCTTGAGAACGATGTTCTTACTGCAATATGTACAGGTGCTGACGAAGAAGAAGTCATTGGACTGGTGAGGCCGTTGTCTAAGCGTATCAAGCGAGGCGATGTAACTTTGAAAGAGGTTACTCAAACGACTCGACTAACAAAGTCTACTGATAAATACGAAAAAGCGGGAGGCGGAGTGAAAGCGGCCATTTACTACAATGAGCATATCACTGACGGCCCCTTACTTGGAAAAGGTAGTAGCGTAAATCATGTCTATGTCGACAAGTCTCCCGATGGGTTACCTGCGACAAATGTAGTTGCTTATGAGAAAGAAAGCGACTTACAGGGCTTTTCCTTAAACTATGACTTCATGGTTGACAAACTTATCAAGGCTAAAATTAAGCCTATATTCAAAGCCCTTGACTGGGACTTAGAAAGAGCGAGCGGGGCGGCTATGCCCAAAGTGTATTGGTGATAACATGAGTAGAATAGAAGAAGAAGTATGCAAGAAAATTGAACAACGAGCGGAGGTCGGCCTAAGTAAGTATGGGGTTACTATGGAGACTGCGCCGCTATCACGCCTTGAATGGCTCATCCACGCTCAAGAAGAAGCGATGGACTTGGCTGTGTATCTACAGAAACTAATTGAAATGGAGATGAAACAATGAGCGACAGAGACTGGGCGGCATACCGTAAATCATCCTATGTTTTCGGAGAGAAAGAATACCTGCGAATGACTAAATCAAGTCTTACATCGGACTTCGATTATTGCCCAAAGCAATACGAATACAAACGCCTGCATAAACTGCCGGAGCCGAGCAGTGACGCTATGATGAAAGGGAACAATGTTCACGATGCTATTGAAAAATACTACATCCATGTCCCTCCCGTAGTTGAAAAACTACTCACGCTTATGCAAAGAGGTAAGCGAGAAGAAGCATTGGAGTTGGCTCTCAGTGTGATACCCGAACAAGAATACACACTCGGTGAAGAGCCTTCTATAGAACAGCGTATAAAGTGGGATTTAGAGAGATTACTTGGTGCAGGTAAAGAAGACTACCTACCTATCATTAACGAACTGGAGGTGCACGCATTCATCGAACATGAGTTTGAGTTCAATGGTGAAGTCCACGCCGTTCCTATCCATTTTGCTGGGAGCATTGACCGTGGATATGTAGCGGACGAAGGCACATTCTCACTCATGGAGTTAAAGACAGGTAAGTGGGTGCAGTCCAAGAACAAGCAAGACGAGTGGGCTGACTCCAAGTTCAAACTGGACTCGATGAGGACAGAGATGGCCTTTTACAAAAGACTACTACAATGGGCTAATCACCCGTATCAAGAAGTGTCTCATTGGGGGTGGGTTTACCCATCCGGTGCGGCAACTAAAATAGACAAATACAGTAAGTGGGGCTATGAACAAAGAGGTATCAATAAGATTACTTATGAGCCAGCCACTGGGCGCGCATGGACTACATTTAGTAAGCGCATAGATAAATTGATAACAGCGTTACTGACCGCTTACTTTACAGAAGATTTCCCTACCAAGGCCAGCGCAGGAAAGTGTGCATATTGTAACTTTAAACCGATTTGCCCGTCATGGGAGGGGAGCGATAATCCGCAAGAATACCTTGATAATTATAAGGAGGAACAGAAATGAAAATTGAAAATAAACACGAATGTGCACGATATATAGAAAGACAAATGTCTCCGATTGTAGGCAGACCAGTAGAAGTAACCTTTTCTCATTTAGGTAAAGAGAAGCGATACAGTATAGCGATACAAACTACGCTGTATGAGTTTTCCGAAGAGGATGGTCCTTTGGGCCCGATGTATATCACGCTTAATGTTATGCTGTTACAGGATGGTAAATTGATTGACGAAGTATTTGAAGAAATAGCAAGTAAATATAGCCGTCGTGATTGAGATGCAAATTGTTTTTGATTTTCCGAGAGAAGTTATGGAACTCAGTCCCGAAAGAGGCAGAGGCTATAGGAAAATTGTAAGAAACAACAACGACTTAGAACGCTACTGGACTGGCAAGAACGGTGTGTCAAACGCCTACATGACAGTCTATGGTTACAGAGGAACAGTTCAGCCTCATAACAGGAGAGTTGACTTAGAGACACCCATTATACGACATTTTGTAATGGACTTCGACCCGAAGGACTTTCGCAGTAAAGGTGGAGGAGGAGTTGATACTTCGGCCCCGCTTGAGCAAACGAAGCGACTACATGACTTTCTTCTACAGGAGAACATCACACACTGCGTATGGTATAGCGGAGGAGGCTTTCATATATGGGTCGGTTTAGATAAACCATACATACCAAGTAATGGAGACACCTGTCCGACATCAAAGAAGCGGGTATGAAGGTTGTCAGCGACTGGATTCATAAAATGGACCTCTACTGCTCCGACCCAGCCGTTCCTTTCGACACCAGCGGTATGATTCGCATACCCAATTCTTACAACTCAAAGAGGGGGCTGTGGTCTATACCTCTAAGCACAGGAGACCTTGAGAAAGGCATTGAATACATTACTGAAAAGGCACTTGACCCCAGTAGAGGCATGATACCTTATGGGGAACAAGGCTTGGCACTTGAGATAATAAAAGGTAAGAGCAGAGGTAAGGTATTCAACCCTAATTCAAAGCCCATCGACTTACCTACTATCTCTATGGAGGGAGTAATCATACTACCCTGTCTCAACTCAGCGGCATGTAGAGTCGGTAGCAATCCGAGCCATGACGAAAGAGTTCAACTTGTCAAATACTTATCGAAACGGATGAGAAACTTCATCCCTGTAGAAAGGATTGACAAAGAAAAATTAGCAGAACACACTGAAACAATAGTGCGATTCATACGCTCATTAGAATGGGCAGATTTCAACGAAGAAACGACAAGGTATCAAGTAGGAACTATCATAGGCACCGAATACCCACAGACATGCTCAATGTTACATAAGAAAGGAATGTGTCTTGGTAAATGCAGATACTGGGATAAAACAGGCGCAATAGAGGAGGAATAATTATGAGCAATATATTCGATGCGCACGACGACAAAATTAAGCCTAAGAAGAGAAGGAATATCAATACTATCAATAGAGTTGTCAAACTACTTGAAGAGGGTAATAAAAATACACGACAGATACATGCTTATCTCCATGAAACTTGGCCTCGATGGTGTCCTAATATGCGGCGGTTATCTAATATATTAGCCAAGAGCCGTGAGTTTACCGAAGTAGGAAAAGAAATAGTGAAAGCCAATGATGCATCGGGCAGTTATAATTTAGCAATTTGGGGGTTGACAAGTGAAGCCGGACTTGATAATTGATAGCAACGAAAGAGGTCCGCTTCACGACGCTGTTATACGAGCGGCAGGTCGTGAAAATATCACTATTAAGAAAGCCCACCTACAAGGTATGGGTGATTACAAAGCCGGTAATGCCAACATAGAATGCAAGAGCATATCCGACCTCATCCAATCTACATTCAAAGGTCACTTACAGCGACAAATCGAAAACCTCGATGCGAACTGCGAGCGAGTAGTTCTTGTCGTTCACGGTGATGTTGCTAAGTATGTCGCTATGTGCCGAAATCAAGAGCGACCTACTTCATATGCTAAGGTCCTCGACCTCATGCTGGGTATATTCGCTCGCTTAACAGCAGACTTTGATTGTCATATCTACAGAGCCAAGGATTACAACGAAGCGGCTCTATTTATTGCTAAGTTACACAGCAAAATGCATAAGCCTGCAAGTCGTCATGGTGCAAAAGCCGTAACAAGAACGAGCACCAATGATGTAAGAGCAGACATGCTTCTTGCAATCCCCGGATTCGGTCCCGAAATGGTAGCAAAACTACTGGAAACATGCGGCTCTGTCGAAGAGATGCTATATCCCGAATCACTCAAGCAAGTAAGAGGTATGGGGCCAAAACTAAGACAACGCTTAATCGAGGTATTAACCTCCGAAGAGCCTATCACAGTCCAAAAGACATACAAGAGGAGAGAGAACAATGGAACACAGAGCGGATAATTACGAGTGCGTGCATAAATACCCGATTCTCAAGGGTTACCTTGAGCACTTCAATGAGGTGAGTAAGAACAACGAAATACCGGGCTTAATATCATTCTTTTACATACTCGGTCAAGCAGTGATACCGTATGTAAGAATACCTGTGGGCGGTAGTAACCTTGACCCAAGAGTAAACATGTTTTGGATTCAAGGCACCCGAACAGGTAAGTCAGCGGCGTATCAAGTAATTGAAAAAGTGCTTAATGGCTCCGGGTTAAACACCGCTGATTACAACAGCGGTAACGATGCCGCTCTTATAGGGACATTAGTCCCCGACCCCGACTTTGAGGGTAACCCAAGAGATGCCCCTCAAGTAACAAGACCGGGACTTCTTGCAGGTCGTAAAGGTTTGAACTTTGACGAAGGTAGCGTAGTCCTCAAAACGGGTCAATACAACGAAAGCACTACTCTGTTCTTACAATCCGCCTTAAACTCAGCAGGGACTGGGCGTAACATACTGACAAAACACATGGCAAGAGACACATTCACTATTAAATCCGAAGTGTCGCTTTGGATTACTACTTATCCTCCAAAGGGTATCAAAGAGCATGTATTGGACAAGGGTATTTTTCAGCGAGTTCTTACATACTGGAGACATTGGACGCTTGAAATGAAACAGGCTATCAACCATGAATTAGCAGAGGCAGTTTATAGTGATGTTCAGTTTGATGTTCCGTTTGACGATATTACCGACTTCTTCAAAGACATTCAAAAAACACTCAAACGACGAGTCTTAGATATGAGCGACATTGCTCCAATTGAATGGGATGAAATGCTCGATGACGACCAAGAGACTGTTGTCATGGGCCTTATGCGCCAAATGTTTAGACCCGACGAATCATACAAACCTGCTTTAATTTCAGCGATTGACGAATACTACAGCGTAGTAGATACCATGAGTCCCGACAAACAAGGCATATGTTCCTCGTTTATTATGGGGTTACAGAACTACACGAATATACTCGCTCATCACTTCGCTATCATAGAAGGCACATGGGTTGTTCGTGGAGACCACATAGACATGGCTAAAGAAATACTATTCGACTTGTATAACAATCTTGTTCAGTGGCTTGAATCCGAAGTCAATATCGGTGCTGGAAACAGTGAGCGTAACAAGATGCAAAACTTTTGGCGTGACGCTTACAAGAAAGCCGAATTGTTTGACTTCGATGACACTCGTGGTTTTGGTTGGGCGAAGAAGAAAGAAGTCATGAACAACTTCGGAAAACTGGCAAACTACAGCAGTCATGCATCAGTCAACGACAAATACAATACTTACGGCACAGAGATGTTCAGCGATACAAGAGAAGGAACGAGAGTCTTTATCCGAATTAAGGATGACTTCAAGAAGAAAGGTGGTAAAGCGTGAAAGATTCATTTTGGTATACCGAATGTGTAATATGTAAAAGCGAATTAGGCAAAGACATCGGAGGTTTCATAGTGGGTCAACATTTGAATAAAATGGTCTGCTTATGCGACGGATGCAAGTTTATGATGGAGGCTTACATTAAATGAAGAAAATGTTAGCACTGGATATAGAAACCAAAAACATGTCTCACGAGATAGGTGGGTTTGGACAAACTCATTTGTTTGAGCCAACCATTGTAGCCACATGGGATGGCGAAGAAGGAGTCGTCTACGCTAATGAAAGCGTATCAAAATATCTACCCGAAGGAACTAATGTCAAGCCTCTTCACCCTAAGACAATTGGTGAAGACTTGGCTAAGCATGTGTCCGAAGGTGGTATGGTTCTCGGTCATAATCTCAAAATGTTTGACCTGCCTATTATCCGAGACGCATTAGATTGCTGGACAGCCGGAGACATTATGGCAAAGTCCGAAGAGCAGGTGTTCGACACCTCTGCTTTACTCAAGTCCATCATAGGTCACGCAGTTCCCCTTTCGGATGCGTGTTTTCACACTCTTAGCAAAGGAAAACTCATGAACAGCCATGATGCGCCCATTGAATGGCGCAAAGGTAATCATGGCAAAGTAGCAGAATACTGCCTAAAAGACGCTCAACTGGTATACGAACTATGGGAACATGGTATGAACGAAGGCTTCGTGAAAGCGAGATGTCGACATACAGGTGATGTGAAAGAGTTTGAAGTAGACTGGTGAGGAGAGAGAGATATGAACGAAAATGAAGGTAATACGGCGGCAGTAGTGCATAACATACGAGCGGCCAAGCGAGCAGTAAACACAGTTAAAACGACCCTTGGGCCTATGGGTATGGACAAAATGATGGTCGATGGCGGAGGTAATGTCATCGTAACAAACGACGGTGCAACTATTCTTCAAGAATTAGACATCACACACCCTGCGGCAAAAATGGTAGTCGAAGCGGCAAACACGCAAGAGAACATGTGCTACGATGGGACAACAAGCACAGTAGTGCTGGCAGGAGAACTACTGGGTAACAGTGAACTCTTGTTTAACAAAGGACTACATGCCAATATCATCTGTAGAGGCTACCGTAAAGCATCAAGATGGGCAACTGAGCACATCGAATCATTGTCTTTAGAAGCGAAGGAACACCTCGCTAATGTCGCCAAGACATCAATTACAGGCAAAGCGTTGGAATCCAGCATCGAGCATGTCAGCGAACTATGCGTCGAAGCAGTCAAGACTGCCGGTGGTGAGTATGAACGCATCCGTGTTCTTTGCCAGCCCGGTGGTAGTTTAGACGACTCATCTTGCTTTTCCGGCGTAGTGTTGCATAAGGAGTTCATGCTCCCTGCAATGCCACTCAAGCCTACAGGTAAGGCTGTTTTACTCAACACCGGCCTCAGTGACAGCAAAAGCGATGACAATATCCAACTGAGTTTGTCGTCTGCGAACGAATACCAGCAATACAAGCGTCAGTCGGGTCGTGAACAATGGGTCGAAAAGGCGCAGTCTGTAGTGAATCTACTACCCGAAGGTGGCGTTGTCTTCGTAAGAGATACCGTCAATGAAGTTGTAGCGGCTACACTCGCACGATTGAACATTTCACTCGTTCACCGTATACCGGAAAGCGACATGACTGCCCTGTCCAAGTTGCTCGGCACTTCTGTATGCCACAGCCCCGACGACCTCACTGAGGCAGTCGCCTGTGATGTCGAATGCAAGCAAATAGGTGACATGAAGTATGTCGTTGTCAAGGGTGAAGGCGAAGTTACTACACTTATCCTAAGAGGTGCTACCAAACAGACCCTCGATGAGACTGAGCGTGGTTTTGAAGACGCTCTCGGTGTCGTTTGCCTCGCTCATAACAGCGGTAAGGTCGTAGCAGGTGGCGGTTCAGCCTATCTCAACGCCGCACTCCATCTCCGCTCACGAGCGGCAGAGGCAGGAGGCCGTGAACAGATGGCAATCGACGCTTTCGCTGACGCATTGGAGTCTATCCCCGCTACTATTGCGGAAAACGCAGGCCATGACCCCCTCGATACCATTTTAACGCTTAGAAACGAGCATAAATCGGGTAATACCGACAGTGGACCGGACATTGAGAACGGCGGGGCTTGCTCTATGCTGTCTCAGTCGGTTTACGAGCCGCTTGGCTTGATTAAGCAAGCGATTCAGTCTGCAAGCGAGGTATCAATCAGCATTCTTCGCATTGATGACATCATCGGCAAGAAAACCGAGTGATATTCACTGGGCATATGGTGTAATGGATAGCATACTGGCCTTCTAAGCCGGTGATACGGGTTCGACTCCTGTTATGCCCGTTTTACTCACGAACAAGACTAAGTATAGAACTCTATACGGTAAGTTATGGAAAGAAAATATACATTTGAAGTTAGTTTCATTACCTTTGATTGGTCGGACATAAACCCTACTCAAGAAGAATGGGATGACATGTGGGATAGATACGAACAACAAAGGCATCCTTGGGACGATTTCAAACCTTGAGTTTCTCAGCCTTCTTGCGTAGATAACGAGACAAGCGACCGCCTGTAATTTTAGCAACAGGCTTGGCCTTACGCTTGCGTTCACCCTTGAAGCCGAGTTGACCGTGTAGACGCAAGTAGTTGCAGAACGGGCACTGATGTATGACCGCCTTCTCGCCGCTGATGTAGTTACCAGCAATAGTGAGCGGTAAAACGAGACGATTACAGTTCTCGCACTTGTCTTTAAGCGCATCAACAAACTTGCTCATGAGGTAGCCACCGCATGTAGGTCCAGTTTATGCCAATTGGCACCATCATAGACAAACTTACCGTAGTCGTTGAGTGATACTTCTACATTTATTTTGGTGCTCGTGCTGTGCCCACCACTGGTAGAATCGAAGTGTAGTGTATTAGCACCGGAGTTATGGTATATCTCAACAACATGACCCGCTGGGAATGTGCCTGTTGGGTTTATTTTCCTGTTCGCTCCATTTGTATTTACAATCCATATGTTACCTTGGTCGAATGTAAAAGTAACATCGCCCGTTAATGTAACGACTTCAAGTCGATTAGGGCCAAGCACATGCGTGTCAGTTACAGGCGTAGTGTTGAGATTCTTAGGGGTTGAAGCATAGATGACTCCATGCTTCGCACCTGCCTTGTCTTCTCTATGACTTTGCCATATCGCACCGAATGTGCTACCGCTAAAGTCTCCGTCTTCGGGACTGCCGAAGAAAGCATCTAAGTCAGTAAGAGCGTTTGATGTATCTACATTGCCAATTGCGCCCTTCGTCATTGGCGTGAGGTATAAAGGGGATGTTCGGATGTATGTTCTTCTGTCATGAATAGTAGGTGAAGCATTGAGTGAAGCAGTTACATTGGCCGCTCCACCTGTCATCGAGTATCGAACCACTGCTATGACTGTATGCTGGTGATTAGCATCAGTGTTACCTGTGACGCTTGGAGTAGACAAAAAGCGATTAGGTAGTAGTGGAGTGCCACTGGCAGGTGACGCTGGGGTCCCCATCTCATACATGATATGAGCCTCCGGAGTGTTTCTACCTACAAGGTAAACAACAACGAATACATCACTCGTAGAGCCCGGAACGCTGGGCAAATCGCCGCTGTGGTTCGGGCCGCTTGTATTCCCAACAGTGAATGTTTCACTTGAACCGGGCCCTCCTGCGAACTTATACAGCACTCCGTCAATAACGCAGTAACCTCCATAGACCTTTAGTTGCCCAGTGCTACTCCCTAATTCAATAAATCCGGGTGTTTGCGGAACTATACTGTTTCTTAGTGAGTCTGCTTTTGCTCCGTCACCCAGTCGCATGATGCCGTTACCGTGTAATGCCTCGTAGACATTCGTAAGGCTTGGACTTGTAAGTCCATCTCCGTCTCTCAAACCTTGAGCATTACTACCCATGCTCGTTGCGCTCGTGTGCCCTGCTGTTGGATTCGTCATACTGTCACCTCAATCAATGCCGAAAACTGTATCTCGTTATTACTGCCTTTCTCGATTGCGTTATAGGTGTATCTCATAAAGTCAGTAGTATCAGTAGAATCGCTTGGATTTTTGTATCGGATAACGACTTCTTTCAAAGGACGATTAAACGCTACATCGAGAGCGAGTTTAGCCTCTACTACCAATGAGTTGTCATCGACGACTCTCACTGTAGGAGTGACAACTACAGCGGGGTTACCAATACCACCGTCTTGTTGAGTGGCAATCGTCCCGTCGAATCCAAAAACTACTTCGTTGATTCGGCTCTTTAGCGTGTCAATTAAAAATCTCGTTCCTTCGTTTAATAATGGCATTTCATCCTCTCCTTCTTCTTGAATAATTACTGTGAACCAAACCAATTTTGAGGTGGTTATTACGGATTTCGGGGAAAGTTTCAGTAGAGAGTATAAACAACTCTTCGTTGTTTTCTACAGGATGCACACTTGCGGATTTGATGGCGACTGTAGTCGAGCCTATAGATGCGAGATGTATGTGACCCAGTTTATTGCCATTGGAGGTATAAACTGCTTGGTTGTCAGTTCCGAATGTGCTCGATGCCGATGTCCCGTCAACTGTAAAAGAAGTAGTGCCTGCGGCATAGCCCGAACCGTTGTTGATGAGAACCCCTGTGCTTTTCAACTTCAATGAACCGTTGATAGTGTTTCTCCGACTCAAGCCGAGGTTGAAACCTACGCCTCTGTTCATGTCTGCTCTCTGTGAAATCTGCCAAGTGACTTTGAACTTAAAGCCAAAAGAGGTGCTGAACTCTTCGACAGAGAACTGTCTGTTCCTTTCTTCATTAGCCTGTAAGTTACCGCTTACATCGGTTTCTTGGAACCTTTGTAACACATCTTCAAGCGTTACATCTACTGAATTAACATGAAGTTCAGCAGTCCTTGCGTTGACATCAATGTTACTACCGAGTAAGACATATCGTTCGTTATCTGTCCTCGTTTGATAAGAAACCAAATCACCGGGGTGCATGCTACTGGCTGATATTACATCCTTCAACTTACGGCTACCAGTTGCGTTCTTAGCCATCCTTAGCATTTTACGCCCTATCGACTTAGCACTCGCTTTTGTTACCGCAGTTGGAGCATGTATACCTCCCGGTATCTCGTTCACGCCGTTCGATTGACGACCAAAGTCATCTACTTGAACAGTGTTNTCATGGTTCAAAGCGATAGATTCTCCTCTTACTACTACTCTGTTCGGAGTGTTNTCATTAGACTCATCAAGAGAGCCACCCAATACACGGTTTTCGCCTAAGAAGTATTCCCTTTCAATTTGGTTTTGAGGAAAATAGCAGACATTGCCGAATCTGTCTGTTCTTGGACTGTAGCCGTCATGTTTTGACAAGTGACGCAGTGCAGTATAAGCCTCAACTCCGTAGAAGTCTTGAGCCAAGAATGTGACACTGGGTGCCCTTGCTCTTACACCATTGATAGAACTGGTGTTGGCTTTTGCCACACGAGCCGCCAAGTCGGATGTTCGCAAACCCACGCCCACTTTTTGAGCAAAATGGATGGCTTTGTCGGTGAAGCCTATTTCGTTGAGGCTTCGTCCTTTGAGGTTCTCTAAGCGGTATCTCGTTCCCTTTGTAGCGTCTTTGATTTGCGAGACGACCAAGGCTTGTTGGTTGTTGTCAGCCCCTATCACCAGTGCTGGTAGAGGGCTCGCTGTGCTGACTTTATCGTCAACGACAAACAGTGCACCTTCGTATCTCATACCGTCAGTCGGGTTATGAAGCAAACGGATAGTGTCCTCTTCTTCGATGAGTCGGTATCGCTTCTCAGCGGTAGGCATGAAATCACTTTGGGTAGGTTTGTTGACAGTGAATCCTGCTGATGTCTTGGTGTATTCGCCATGACGAACAGCGTTATCGACAAAGCGTGGCTTACGCACCACCTTCATAATGGAGTTTTGGTCTGCGTCGAGGCGACCAGTTGAGAGATTCTTACCCAGTGCCATACTCACTCCCCACTATGGTCTCCTGTATTATAAGAGGCATCCCCTTTGCTACCTTTCGGGTGTAGGGTTTGGCTGAATCTCGGCTGAACTTCATAGTCTCCTTCTTCGTCATCTGTAGAGCGACGACTTGCATCGGAACGGAAGTGCTCCAGTGTGTTCTCGCTCATAACCATACGAGTCACAGGAGAACGGATGTCAGTCTTGTCGTAGCCTGTGACCTCGACACCTTGTATTTTAGGTCCGGAACTCGATGCTTGTATTGGTAACAGAGGGTCTACTGAATATACAGGTGCGTAGGGTGGACTACTTGGAGTGCCAGTTCTTGCGCTTGGAGCATCACTTGTGAACAACCCATACTTACCGCCAGCAGTTGCCCTATAGAAGTTTGAGCCTGCTTGAGGACCACCTGTGTTCAAGAACGCTCGGAACATTTGACTGTGCTTGTAATCAAGTCCGTGAGACGGTCTGTAGATAAATTGAATATCACTATCAGTGTAGTTGATATTTTCTAAAGAAGGGTCGTGATTAGCATCGCCGTATGGGTTTGACGAAGCAGTGAGTGGCACTCCATGAGGTGATGTTATACCATACTTGATTGCAAGGTAAGTCTCTACTTGTTGCCTTTCTTCGTCGCCAAGTGCAGAAGAATAGACGATTACCTCTGCCATTTGACCTGTCAGTTCAAAAGAACCAACATCACCCAATATAGGAGTAGCAGAAGTAGCAGTTTTTTTGGTAAACACCGCACTTGATGTTGCGGCAGA
>JGI24006J15134_10001378_pt1 | contig 13890 bp, 8 predicted proteins | sample LinPmetageLP53_FD_15134 | JGI IMG/M metagenome (IMG submission 15134) | reverse complement strand
CTTTTATATGCTTGTGTAGATTTTCCTATAAAACCGTCCTTCTTGATTTGGTTGTTTTCTTGACTGTCTCCAACGAGCAAACAACCCGCCGTATGCTCATCAGTATTTCCACAATGAATAAGTATATACTCAAAATTAGGAACATCAAGCACATGGAGCATGCCAATATGAATATCAGCGAACCGCTTACTATACTTTTGATTATATCCCCCAATAGTTCTGAGACCCAATTGATACTTCCCATCAGGGATTCTAGTCTCTCCAAATTCTTTTTGCTCTCTATATTCATCTTCTAATGTGTATGCTAAAAATTTACGTTTACATCTAAATCCTTCACCGTGAGGATTAGGTGATGTCTTATCTACTTCAAGTAGTATACCACTAGTACTATCTGTACCACTTGAAAATCTTATTACTTCTAATTCCATTATTTAATTATTAAATCGCAGTTTGCTGAGTTTGTTGTTGTTATTCTTAAGTTGTAGATATTACTATCAAATCTTATATTTTCATCTAATAACAAACTAACACTAGTGGGAACCTGTATTAACTTAACTATATTAAAAGTGTTTGTGCCATCATGTAAATCTAAAGTAACTTTTAAAACATTAGAAGGATGAGTGTTTGTTATTAATATTTTATTTACATTACCATTGTTTCTACCACCTTTAGCTATTAATACTATGTTTGTTTGATCTCCTGTAAAACTTTTATATATTGCCATACTACGTTAGTGTTAATTTTACTGTTTTAGTTACTCCACCATTAACAACTGTCATTACTACACTATACGATGCTGGTGTTTTTCCTTTAGGTGGAATAGTTACCATGTCTCCAAATGCTATTGTTGTGCTACTACCTATTGTTACTATGTTAGTGTCACCAGCTAACGCAGTTGTACCACTAGTGCCTAGAGCTAGAACTGTTTTATCTTTGTTAGTTGATATTTCTGTCCTAAGATAATCTATTTCATCTTGCATCTGTTGTAGTTGAAATATTATTGGAGCAAAATCAAGATCATTAAAATAATCATCCATACCTTTAGCCCTATAGTGATCCCAAACTGCTTCTGCTTTTGTTAAGTTTTCTGTAGTAACTTTATCGTCTCCACTACCTGTAGTTACGTAAAGAGCTTCGTATTTTTTTCCTGTTAATGCCATAATTATAATTTTAAGATGTTGTTGCTACGTAGTATAATAAACTAATTTTTGAAGCACTAGCTCCATTAGATCCAACAGCATTGTTTACTGTAAAATGTAATTCTACATCTACACAATCATCATCTGAAGCAACTGATAAATCACCAATTTTATTACCTATAGGAGCTATAAGATGTGTTCCACCGGTAGTCACTCTATATAAAAAACCTTTACTAGACATTACTGGACCACGAACACTATCCTGGTTATTATCACCATATCCAATATACATATTACTTAATGTCAGATTCATGTTACTATTTAGCTTAGTGGCTCTAATAATAGCACTAACTGGTACTATCATTGTGTTAGCACCCTGCGCAGCAACAAGCGTTTTCCTGCTGCCGTGCATGCCGACCATTTCACCTGCAGTTATTGATACTTCTGTATACAATAAGGGTTGACTAGCCGTTAAACCCGTACCTCCATTTGCTATAGGTAATGGGCTAACTATGGTTCTCAATTCACTAGCACTTGCAACAAATCTTCTAAGCTCATCTATGTCATTTTGCATTAATTGCATTTGATGTAGCATTACGTCTACCTCATCAAAACCTATAAACGAATGATGAGCATTAGCGTCGTATTTAGCTACCATAGCAGCTAAGTCGCCACCTGTTTTGTCATGTATCTGTGCTGATTCTTTTGCGTCTAGTCCCATATTATATCGTTGCTATTGTTATGTAACCACCATGTATTTCGTCTACTGCTGTTTGTGCTACTTGTATGAATAGGTAGTTTGTTGCGGTGCTATTTACGTCGACTATGTTTATTGCTGTATCAACGTTACCTGTTCCTTTACTAACACCTGTCTTAGAATTTATTTGATGCTCCCACACCTCTACAGCTCTTGCTCCATCTCCATAAACCATAACGTGCGTGGCTTTGTACCCTGTTGGTATTGCCACTGTCGCGTAAGCAAACATAGTAGAATGAATGTGTTTTGCCGAATAAATTTTCAGATCCAACACCGGTATCATCTATCATGAACGGTCTACCACCGTCATCAGCTGAAAAATCACTGTGAAGTATTTTTATTGTAGTGTGACTACCATGCCAACCAACTGTTGGGGTTCCACCAACAACCAAGTTGCCAAGCGTAGTTATATTACCTTGTGGACCTATAGTAACCATCGCTGTTGGTACATTTACATCTGCATCACTACTCCCACCACCAGCATGGCCATAAAATTTAAAAGAACCACTTGGTTCATCACCAGTTCCAGCACCAGGTACAAAGTACATATCTGTACCTACCACGTCTGTTCCATTTCCCTCGGGACCTTCAATAACAACTTGAGCCTGCGCTCCTTGGCCTGAAGGCATGAACTTAACCACCGTTGGTACAGTTGTTCCAAACAAATGATATGTATCTATTTCAATAGAGCTTCCACTACTAGTAGTAAGTAAACTTGGAGAATCAGAGCTAGCCCTAACTCTACCAAGCTCAACTTTAGCGTTTGTAAGACCAGCAGACAACAAGCCTGTTGATCCAGTATATTTTAAACTAGCTTCTGCAGTTAACGCTCCCGTGCCGTTTCCCGTAAGAATAGTATCAGTAGCAACAGTTGTTAAGCCTGTTCCTCCACTACCAACAGCTAGAGTTGATGATAATCCAGCAGCAGTACCAGCTGTGTTTTGATTTAGTGTTGGTATTGCAGCTGACGTTAGACCAGTAACATGTCCATATGTATCTAGCGTTACGTCTTGTACGTAAGTAGAACCACTATTATTTACACTAGCTTGCGACGATGTGTCTTCATGATTTATAGTTAAAGCACCACTAGTGCCACCACCGGTCAAAGCGTCGCCAGCTGTAACACCAGTTATATCACCACCAACCGTAGTTGTATTCTTACTAACTTTACCATCTGAGTCAACAACTAGAACATTAGTCTCTGTTGTTGTAGAAAGGTTTTCTATGTAAACGTCTCCACGAAACCTAGATATAAAATCCCATATATGTTGACCTATCCATTTCATTCTGTTAAGTTGTTGTATAGCGTTTCACAGTCAGAGCAAGATGTATATCCATTTATAGTAACACTTTCTCCTTCTTCTATTTCTTTTCCACAATTTGGATTTTCACATTTATCCATTATATTTCAAATCCAAGATTCAAAATCATTAGTCTAAACTTCTTACAAGTTTTGTTTGTACAAGAAACACAGAAACAAAATTTTAGTTGAAATAATGTTAGCATTCCTAATCTAAAGTTTATTTCGTATACTTCTTTCTTATTACCTGATTTCCAGGAGTTGATCCAATTTATCATAATTTAGTTCTTTATATTATTATTACACGTTTATGCGTGAGCATAACATTTTTTTGCTTCTCCGTATTCACCTTTATTTTTACACCGCTTTCCAGAAGACGTTGTTCCAGTGCATTGATATTCTTTTATACCATCATTATCTCTATCGCTACCTTCTATAAACTTAGCGTGATTAGAACACTTCCAAGTTTTATCAGCTGTTTCAGTTGTTATGCCACAACGTTTACCACTTGAGTTTGTACCGGAACACCGAACGGTCTTAATACCTTTCTTTTCGTTTTCTTCTTTTATCTTTTTATCTTCTTCTGCTTTTATTATTGCGTCTTCTTCTTTCTTTATTTCTTTTTTAACGTCATTTATTTTCTTTTTATCTAATCTTCTTTTTTCTTTTGCCGCTATTTTTGCTGCTTCTAATTCTTCATCTTGAATACCAATAGACCACTTATCCCAACCAGAAACTAAAGCTATTCTTTGCCAAGCCTTATGATTACCAGTTATTGCTTCTTCTAAATTATTAACTTTATTAATAATTCTAGCGATAGGTATATTTGTACCAGCTTCAATTAAATTTCCAATTATTGAAAACGTTGGGTTTTCTATTCTAAGTCCTAGCTCTGCTCCTACACCTTTGTTATACTGCCATGTCTTTATTGCATTGTTTACTTTTCTAATTTTAGTTCCAATAGGTGGAGAGAAACCAATTAGTCTTTCAGTAACTTTACCAAAGTCTTGTTGACCGTAACCCTTTTTGCTTTGTGCACGAAACTCTAATGCAGCATTTTTGATAGCAGCAACAGCTGCACCATATATACCAGTACCTACTAGTAGACCATCTAACGCTCCATTTAAAACTCTTCTTTCTTTTCTAGCTTTATCTTCGTCGTCTTCTTCACCTTCTTCACCACCAAACAACAAGAATGCTAATCCACTTTGAAGTGTTTGGAATATTATATTTTGAACAACTCCATAATACATCATCTTAGATATATTAGCTTTAGCACTACCTCTACCATTAACTAGATCAGATAATGCCTTCTTAGTTAAACGAGTCATTTGCATTGGTGTATTAGCCCAAGCTAATATTATTCTACCCATGGGACCAGCTTGTTGTTCCGATATAAAGTCTGGCCTAGAAGATTGTTGTGTTTCTTCTGCAACAGCTTGAAAGTCTAACATAGCTTGGTTTTCAGCTTTAGCTTGCGTCATACCTTCTTTAACATACTTGTTAACTCTGTTTCTATAAAAAGTAGAACCACCCATAGCGATAGCAAGACTATCTGCAATTTGAGTTGGTAAGAAACCTTTTTGTAATAAGTAAGATGTAATAGCTTGCATTTTACTCCCACCTTCAGCAAACACTTTTGTTAGCTCAGACGCTGATACATCTGTTTGTAGCCCTGATCGTCTTTGCTTTAACATGTCAGAATTAAATAACATTGAAAAGTCTTTCCAAAACTGTGGCTGATTAGCAAAAGCTTTTGAAGCAGCAAATATATTATTGTCTTCAAAGTTTAAAAAGTTAACAGAAGATATTGTCTGTAGTAAAGCTGATCTCATATTAAAGAACATTACCGCACCAACAGAACCGTTTATCCAGTCTAGAAATTTATTAACCTGTTTGTTTTTACCAGTAACTCTATTGGTACCGGTTTCCATTCTATATAAAGTTCCTTCTAACGCAACTCTAAAATCAGTACCATGTATTGATTCTATTTTATTTAAATTTTCTGGAGAAAAAATTAGGTTTTTATTAGAAATCCATTTCCCCATAAATTGATTTCTACCAACTTTATTAACAACGTTATTTAAGTCACTAGCTATAGTTTGAGATGTCCAAGTTTTTTCAGGTTTTATATAACCTTCTTTAGTACGAGTTATTCTACCTAGGGTATTTGAAAAGTTAACTAGATCTGGATTAGCGTCAACGTGCTCAAGTAGTCGACGTTTTGTTTTACTATCCATACCTGGTATATCAAACCCTGCTTTATTCCATAGGTAAGTTCTAACAGCTGTGTCAACAGTAAAATTTGTTCCTGGTATTATTTTATTTAAAGACTTAGTTACATCAGGAAAAGTTTTTCTTAACTTTTTATACTCATTAGATATAACTTGCTTGTGCTTATTCCATTTGCTATAAACTTCATTAAATGGATCAAGTAGGTTTTCTTTAAACCAATTCATATCAGCTTCACCTTGTTTACCTTTACCTATAAACTTATATAACAAACCTTTAAAATCTTCAGCAGATGGTGGAATAAAAAACTCAAATCTATTTTTCTTTCTCCCTAGTATTTTAGCGTCTGCTTCTGATACTTTTTTTCCAGATTTAGTACCAGAGTTTCTTTCCATCATGTCGTTAAACTGAACATCTACGTTCTTGTGCTCTACGATTTGTTTCTTAACACTCTTACTACGCATCGACTCACTAGGTTTGTCTGGTTTATTTTTTAGTTCCTTTTGAATCGCCTTACCTTCTTTAGTGTTTACGTCAACTATAAATTTACCTGACTTTTTAAATTCGCTAGAATTAACTGTGGGTATGTTCTTTAATTGATCTGCTATTTCTCTACCCTCTTTTGTGTTGGTATCAATCACCCACTTACCAACTTTCTTTAATCCAGCTTGCACAACTTTAGATTTTATATCTAGTTGATCTAATACAAATCTTACGGCCTCAACATTAGATATAGCATCATCAGCAAAGTACATATCGTTATATCCCTCTTTGAATTTATCTAACATCCACAATGCTTTTGCGTTTCCAGAGCTCTGACCTAATCCAGTTATGTTTTTTAAAGGTATATCAACACCTTCACTTTTTAACCAAGCGTGTATTGCTGATTGACTACCTGGTCCTCTTGCTGTTAATATGAATACATCTTTAGCTCCAAACTTTGTAATTCTATCTTTCATCTTTTGAAGTAGTGGACCTGGTTTACCTTTGGTAACTTTATTGAAATCACTAAAATCAAAATCCCAACCTTCTGCCTCTAGTGTTTCTCCAATAACTGGCCACTCACTAGACTTTACTTCTTTTGTAACTCCATCTTTAGTTGCAATAACAACGTTATCGCTTATACCAACCGTCTCGTCAAAATCAAAAACAGAATTACCTTTTACAGATTTAATTTTTTTACTTCTCATGCTCTCACTAGCAACACCCATTTGAACCTCCTGTTTATCTTTACTAACTGGATTAAATCCTTTTATTAATTTTTTAATAGAATCAACTTGTTTCTTAATATTGTTTACATTATTAATATCGCCTTGAGTGCTACTAAACTCTTGAAGATTAACCATAGCATCAGGACCAAACTCAACTATCATGTCAGTAAGCTCTCCTAGTGTATCTAAAGAAAGTAATCTAGATGTACCATCCGCAGATCTAGTTTTTAACCCAGCTCTGTCTTGAGCTTTGTCCCATATCCCAGGCATAATATTAACTTCATATCCTTTCCAAACACTATCAAGTATCTTACCGTTGTTTTCTATTAATGAATCAATTATTCTTGCGTTTATTTCTGCCTTAGATATTGAGTGTTCATATCTAAACGCTGGTATTTTAACGCCAAAAACTTTTTCTAATTTTGCTGCGTTTTTATCATGCCAAGCTTGTATTTTTTGAGGATTATTAACAACAGTAGTTAGTAGCGCTGCTTTTCGCATAGGTGAATTCATACCAGAACCCAAGTTCATCATTAATGCACCTAACGTTGGTGTTAACTCTCCGCCATCTGCTTCAAATTGTTGCTCAATAAAAAACTTACTAAACTCTCTAGCTTCTTCAGACTCTTGTTTTCTTTGTTCTTGTCTTGTCATCATTATTGGTTCACCACTCTTGTCAACCATTAGTTTACCGTTCTTATCTTTCTTTTGTAAGTTTGTGACTTTGTTCTCTACGTCTTTAAATCCATCTGATGAGTTTTCTTTAAGCATATTTTTAGAGACCGGAACAAACTTGTTTCCATCCCAAACTTCATACGCAAAACCTGTTACGTTGGATTTTTGAATCCAACCTTGAGTACCATCTCTAAGTGTTGTTCTCTTTATGTTAGGATCAACTATGGAATTCATGTTTGCTATAAAGTGAGAAACTGTAGCAAATGCGTTGTGCTTGTTTTTCTTTTTTGGTGGATTAGGATTATTAATATATTTAGTTGGATCACTAGGATCTGGTATGATACTACCATCACCTATTATACCAGCTCCAGTAAAAGCGTTCATACCTTGAGTAAGTACCATTCTACCAACATCAACTTGGTTTTTACCAGATGCAGCTAATTTTTTTACTCCTCTAAAGACTGAAGCTTGTATCTTTTGTAAACCCTTTATAGTTGTAAATTCATTTCCAATAGAATCTTTTAATTTTAATTTCTTTCTTATATTTAATTCATTTTGCTCACTCAACTCTTCAGCTATTCTATCTTCAACGGCGGCCTCTAAATTAACTTTATATTTCCCTTTAAATCTGGGTTTATTCTTAGAGTATCTTTTTATCATACCCTCTAGCTTCGGTCTAATTTTACTTTTCTCTATTGTAGTTAATTCAGATTGTTCAAGAACAGCTTCAGCTATCATCCTCGCGTCGTCTATTGTATTTTGAATTACTTTACTACGCATTGACTCAGTGTTTCTAAAAGCTTGATTCTGTTGAGTTCTTTTTTTAGAGTTTCTACTCCATACAGCTTCAGATTTACCATCGCTTAATTTAGCAATTATAGCTTCACTAGCTGTACCGTTTGTTATAGCATCAGCTTGTAGTTGTTGTATAGCAACTCCCTTTGAAACTTCTAAAGCTAGTTGTCTTATTATACCATCAAATTGTTTTCCAGGTATTTTACTTCCATCAGGATTAATACCAAATGCAGATAAGAACTCTGCCATACTAACATTAGTTCTTTTCTTTTGTGCATGTTTGTTACCCAAAGATGAATCAGCACCTTCTTTAGTTAATAATCTTTCACCCTTTACATAGAACTGTCCAAGCTTAGTATTAGCGATACCAGTTGCTTCACCACTTCTTGTTTCTCCTTTGCTTAATATATCTAACAACGTAGAATTAAAACTACCATCTTCATTTACAGATTTACTGTATATGTATTCTTGTGCAGAAGCTCTTTGAGGTCCATCTAAATCTTGACCAGCTATTATTCTAAGTGGATCAATACCAAATTCTGTAGAAACAGCATTTAGTATTTGAAACAAAACGCCAGTTGGTGTAATATTTTTTTCAGACTTTGGTGTTATCATTATTGGCTCACCTTTCTTATTAAACATTGGTTTACCATTTTTATCTTTCTTCTGAAACTGTAAGGCATCATCTAATAGTCTTTTAACGTCCTTAGGCGACATATCTAGGTTTAGCCTAGCTTCTTGTATATTTAAAACTATAGAGTCTACTACGTCCTTTGGAAACCCTAAACCTTCTATTATTTTTATTAATTCACTAACAGATTCTTTAGCATCTGTGTTTTGACCAGGAGACATATCTTTTTCGTCGATACTTTGCATGATAGAATCTTCTGTCCCTGGTAATATGTCTGCCATTGTTCCTCCATCAGTACCTATCTGTTTGTTCATAGATACAGTTCTACCTCCACCTCTTTTTTTATAAGCGCCCATTATATCGCCTTTAGCTGTGTAAACAATAGATTTACCAAACGCTCCAGCTCTACCAGTTAACCATCCAAACAAGCTACCATTAGCAGATGCTGGATCATAACCTTTTTTATAATTATCTTTATTATTTTCTATAGCTTCAATTGCCTCTACAGTTTCTTTTGCTGTTATTTCACCCTTAGCTCTTTGCTCTTCAATGGCTTCAATTTGATCTCTAGATTTTTTAGATAGTCCACCTATATATCTATCTTGAATATTTTCAAGTACCTGTCTAGTAAAATCTTCCATCTCTTGCTTGCTGCTAATACCAGTTTCAGATGCAACTCCAGACATTATTAAATTCTTTAAACCTTGAGAATTCATTATCTCCATTGCAGCTGGCCAAAAGTCATCACTATTTTTAAAGTCCTCTTTTCCACTACCTGGTATATCGTCACCATCTATGTCTTTACGATTAGGATATTTTTTAGAACCATCTTCGTTTTGAGTAAACTTATCAAAGCTCCCATCCCAGTCTTTATTCTTTTGTTTTATTCTATTTACATTTCTAGAAAAAGTACTTTCGCTGTCTCTTACTTTCTTGCTTTTAGCATCTTTAAATATCTTACCGTTAGCACCTTTAGACATCATTCTAGCCATAGCAGGACTAGGTCTATTGTTCTTAATGTTATAGTCGTAATCTCTTATAAAGTTTAATATATCTTTATTAGAGTTAAACTCTATATCTGTGTTGAAATAAGCTCTACTAAACCTTCTAAACATACCAGCTATATTTTGTAGCATGCCATCATTTAAATTAGCTCTACCATCTCTAACAAACTCAGATATAACAGCTATTTTTTCTTCACCTTTATTATCATTATCATACTCATCGAGCTTGTCGTAAAATTCATCTTGTGATTGTTGGTCTTTAAAAGTTATTTTTTTAGATTCTAAAATTTTATCTATCTGTTGACCCATTATTATTCTTGCGTTAGGATCTCCTTTTAAAGTATTTCTAAAAGTAGCATGAATAAATTCGTGAGCAGCAGTTCCGAACATATTGTCTTGCGTTAAGGCGTCTTTGTTTAACACAACTCGCATTTTAACAAGATTATTTTTCTTGTCAAACACAGGTATCATAACACCATAATCACTTTTAGCAGATAGTATATCTTCAGCTATATTAACATTAGTGTTAGCTTTATTTATTAAGTCTTGTGCATCTGCTTTTTCTACCTCAGAAGAATCTTTGTCGTTAACTATATCTTGAAGAGCTTGCATGGTTGACTCGTTTTCCATAGCCATGTTTTCTACTTGTGCTTTAGATTTTTGTCCTTCGTCTTTAGCTGCTATGTTTGTAAACTCATCTGCACTAACCTGTTCTGTTTCAACTTTAACACCACCCATTTCATTAATTAGGTTTTGTTGACCAGATATCCAGTCCATGTCATTTTTATATTTTGCATCCGTAACATTTTGCTTATACTGACTAAGAATATCGTTCTTAGTTTTATTACGCATATCAACTTGAGATTTTAGATTATCTATTTGTTGTTGTTTTTGATCTTGACTTAAAGATGGATCAGCTCCTATTTCTTGAGCTTGTTGTCTAGCTTGGAAGTTTTGTTTGTCTATATTAACCAGAGCTTTTTTATGGTTGTTATTTATAATACCAACTCTTCTAACATCTTGTTCCATTATCTCATTACTTTGAGTAACGACATCTTTTAAACGAGTGTTTAGCTTTTCTCTTTGAGCATCACTTATATCTTCTCTACCTAGCTGTTCTTGTATCCTGGTTGATTCAATTGCAAGTTCTCCTATTTTCTGATTGTTATCAACTGATTGAAAAGGAGATATCATAGCTCTACCCATTGATGGTATTTTAAAACTACTGGATATAAGTAGACCACTCATGAAAGACTCTTCTACTCCATCGTAAATATTAACGTCTTTATTTCCAGACATTATATCGGCAAGATTACCTGTAAGTTGAGAGACAGCTTCAGAACCACCTTCTTCTAAAAGATCTTTAGCTGCATATTTTAAATTGTCAAAAGTAAAAACCTCTTGTTTTATATAGTTCGTAAAACCTAGCTTAGCACTTTTTAAACCCATTAAACCTTTAGCTGATCGCATTTGTCCAAGAGTTATTTTTTCAGATAAAGCCTCTGCTGCACCAGTAACACTAGCGTTAAGAAGCATTGTACCCCAAGAGTGATCTATACCATACGAACCACCTGTTCTAGTGTATAAGTCTTTTTGATCATTAAGCTCTTTCCATTTACTACCAGCACTACTAGCTCCCATAGCATATAGAGAAGCTCCTCCGGTTGCATACATTAAAGCTAAGTTTGGTATTTGTGAAGCTATCACTCCACCAGACCACATACCAAAATCGTTTATGTTTTTTATATCACCATATTGAGTAGGCTTTGCAATATTGTTTGTTACCTTTTTTTTCCACTCATCTGCATCAATGTTAACACTATCCCACCATCTGTTTTTATTAGTTCTAGATATATCTTCTGGATTAGGTGGATTCTCTTGTATGTAAGCCTTTGAGTATTCAGTAACATTTATAAGTCTATCTGGTATAGAAAAAACCATATCTACGGCATTACCTAATCCTAAACCTATGTCTACAGCAGCTGTTCTAAACTGAGTACCTAGTATATCACCAGTAGCATGACTTCTTTTAAATGCATCAACATAAACACCTATGTTTTTATTATCAAGTTGTATTTTATCGTATTCAGCTATTAGTTTTTCTCTAAGCCCATTATAGTCATTACCCTTTTCAATTAAAAAATTATATTTATCAACTTGTCTTCTATGATTTTTAGCAAATATTTCTATTTTATCGTTAGCTCTATCTACACCACTTTGTGTTGTTAAATCATATTGAGATTTTATTTTTTCAATTTCAGATTCAACATCTGTCTTTTCTAGATAATCTTTTATTTCAAGTCTTGAGTTGTTTATACTTTGACGATCACCATTCAATATGTCTATCTTGGCTATTAACTCATTAGTCTTTTCGTCTACTAAATCTTTACGATCTTCAAAAGCTTTTTGAATGTCTTTTTGAGCATCACTTGTTCCAACAAAACCTTGATCCATGTCAGTTATTATGTTTGACAGTTTACTTTCAATAGTCTCTGCGTTTCTTGTGTTTTTAAAATTGTTGTTTACAAATTCAGCTTCTTCTTTTTTATACTTATCGTCTTCTACTATTTTATCGTATAACTCCTTGTACTCAGGACTTTCTAGTATTGCTTTTAGATCATTGTTTGCGTAACCTTCTTCAGTATACATTTGACTAGTGTCAATTGGAGGATTAAATGACTGCTCGTAAGCTTTTATGGCTTGCGTTTGTTTAAATGATTTTTTGCTATCAGCTATTAATTTTACATCTTTTCTAATGTTAGCTATAGATGAACCATCTATTCTATTGTCAACACCAGTTCCTGATGGCTTATACTTTAAAGCAAGTTTTCTATATTGCTCAGGGTCACTTTCCTCTGTAATAGGTCCAAATATACCTTTAAATTCTTTTGGAAGCGTTGTCCATTCTTCTTTATTATTTTCAAGTATTCTAGGTTGAACTAACCCAGCTTCAACTAACATGTCTCTTTTAGTATGAAACTCGTCATCACTCATCATAGGAATATACTTACCTGAAGATGGATCTAAAATGTTTTGTTTATCTATATTGTCGTACTTAGTATACCACTGTTCTAACATATCCATAGCTTCAGCATCAGTAAAATCTTCTATACCCCAAGCTTTTTTAATGTTAATTAAACCCTGGTCTGCTTCTTTTCTTTTGTTAAGAATATTACCAGCGTCGTTACTGTCAATAGCGGTTGATGCCATTATGTTTGTTACAAGATCACCTGGATGTGTAGTGTTTTCAGCAAAAAATTGATTTATGTTATTTTGAAAGTTAGGATCTTTTAAATCAAAAGTACCTTTAATAAGATTACCATCTTTATCTATATTACGAGAATTTACTGTTATCTCTTGCTTGAAGTCACCATCACCCCACCCATCAGATTCAAAAGTGAAACCAAGATCGGTTAGATTACTAGCCATAAGTTTTTCTACGATTCCCTTTTCTCTTAAGTTATCTCCACCACCATAATCATGCAATGATTTTTGAAAGTCATCTTTACCAATAAGGTTTATTTCTTGCTCACTAAAATATTCTTCTATTCTAGGTATATTTGGTTCTTCTACTGGTTCGCCTGTTTCTTGATTATTCTTTAGAGATTCCAATAAATACGCTTCCGATTTGTAACCCAAAGCGTCGAATTGGTTTTGAGACAGATCTGTCTCCGTGCTTAGATTCTGCTCTACATTCGCACTGCTTGTAGAGCTGCTCGACTTTCCCGGTATTAAAGTAGCCGTTAAGTTTTTTTCTTCTATTTCTTTTAAAAAAGATTGTTCATTATCACTTGTTACAGTTAGAGTTTTACCATTAGATATTTCATACTGGTTGCTTTCTCCAGGTTTTACTTCTCCAACTAGCTCTGCTGTTAAGTTTTTTTCTTCTATTTCTTTTAAAAATGCTTCTTTGTTATCTGATGAAACCTTTAACGTTTTACCATTAGATAATTTGTATTCTTCTATACTCATACTGTTTCGTTAGTTACCCGTAATTAATATTTTTATTCTTCTATACCACCTGGAACATAAACGTCTGGATCGTAGTTGCCGCCTTGTTTCCACTGGTTCTCTGCGTACATAGTAAAATAATCTACCATTTCTTCTTTTAATAGTTTTTCGTCACCTTGTAGAGATTGCATCAGC
>JGI24006J15134_10001377_pt1 | contig 13892 bp, 9 predicted proteins | sample LinPmetageLP53_FD_15134 | JGI IMG/M metagenome (IMG submission 15134) | reverse complement strand
GACTCGCCGTAAGCATCTGCTTCTAATTCGGCTACTCTGTCGTCTTCGGCTGCTTGCGCATCGGTGGTTGCACCCCAGCCACCTTCGGGAGCAAAGTTGTCGCCTACCCCAGTCCAAACATATCTGATACCGTTGCCTTGAGCATCTGTGCCTTCAACAAAAGTGCCGTCTTTCATATTAATAACTTTGCCAGAATCAGTTTTAGCCGGTCCGGTGTACTCGTCACCTAGTTTAAAATCAGGATTATCAACTGCCATTACGCTACCGCTCCAAACGTTTTAGCAATCTGCTCAGCCATACCACGAGCATCCTGCCTCGCATTATCCGTATAATTCCACTCATCTAGACTACGCACATACTTATTAGTCTGACCCAAAGTCAAAGGCTTCTGAATAAACTCGTCACTCGACTGACCACCCATAATGTTAATAAACATCTGACGATCCGTCCCCAAAAAATCGACATTACGTTCCAACAAACTTTCCGCCTGATCTTTATACGAAGAGAAATACATTTCAGGCGTATACCCAGCCTCAATCAACTTCCCAATAGCAGGCATAGAACCAATCGCCTGATTCCTAAACCCCGCCTCTAAACCATCCAACGTAGAATTACCTAAATAAATCTCTTGAGCAGCAGCAGAAACAGCAGCGTTATCTAACGGCATCATATATTTAGCCGCCCTCTGATGTATCTGGCTTTTCAAATTAGCTATAGCCCCAGACTGCATCTTTTTAGAATCAAAAGAAATTTCATAGTTGTCAACTAACTCAGCACGTATCTCATAGTCATCCATACCAACAGACTTTGCGTTATACGCAAGCTCATATAGTTGGTCAGCAGATAAATTTAACCCAATCTTTAAAGCTTCTCTTTTGATGCTATCTGACGTAGAATCCAACATTTCGGCACGGCCAGCGTCACCAGCAATTTCCCAATCTTGTTGGAACTTTCGTGCAGTCACACCGTTAGTTTGGAACCACGTAGTTTGTGAAATGAACCCTAAGATCTCTTCTTCGTTAGTTAAACCCTCTTCTTCAATATAATCTACAACGTTTATTGTTGTCCCAGGATTACGTGGATCATCAATCTCCATTGACTTTTTGTTTTTAAAGAAATTTGTTGAACCAAAATTTTCTATAATAAGAGCAGTAGCTTCCGCATTCAATTCGTCATTAGGTAAATTATCATTTTCTCCGTTAATAGCCGCTGCAACATAATCATTTGCTGCCAGTTCCCTAGCAGCAATCGTTGCTGGCCCTTCAACACCATCTGGGTTAAGAAGAGGTAGCCCTCGGCTTTCTCGTTCTACATTTAACGTTACTTGTTCTTCTTTAATAATAGGGTCAGATACAGCACTTATCGGAACTATTTCTTCTTCGACAGGGAGTAGCCCGTCTAATGTTCCAGAGTTCGGTCCAGCGTTAGGAGCGTAAGTAGTAACTACTTCTTCTGTGGTGCTTTGAGGAGCACCAAATTGGTCAAACGCTGCTGCGTCTACTTCTGAAACATTGGTAGCAATTTCTTCTTTTTCTATGGCAGACTCTAAAAAATCAAATTCGCCTGTAGCAATTTTTTCTTCTTCTAACGTGGCAGAATCTAGCTCTGCCATTGTAGGAGAAACATCTTGTTTTATATCTTGCTCTACATCTGTTTCTGTTATCCGACGGTTTTGAAATCTTTGAATTTCTTGTTGACGATCAGCTTGTGGACCTGATTTTACAAAATTACGATTTATTTCGTTGTCTACAGCAGTGTCAACCTTTTGTGCAACAACCCGTCGTACACTATCCGGTACGCCTTCACCAAACTTTTCTAACTTGTCAACAAAAACTAGATCCGACGGATCGCTAGGCGACCCTACCATCCAACTTATTAACTCATCTGAAGATGCAGTATTAGGGTTAGGAGAAGCATCTAACCGCTCATCAAACCGCACCATCTGTTCTTTAAACGCATCATTTTCTGAACTAAACTTTTCTTCTAAATCAACTTTTTTGTCAGAAAGAGAACTTAAATTTGAGTCAAGTTCACGTTTTCTATTTTTAAAATCTGAAAGACCTGTCTTTAAAAAATCACGAACTCCATCTAAATTGCTTCTTTGAGCCAACAATTTATTTAAAACATCAAAATCTTCAAAGTCAGCATCTTCAAAAGCGTCAATAATATCATCGTTTTGTTTTCTGACATCTTCTACATCTCGTTTATCAAAACCAGGAAAGTTACTTCGAACATCTTTAATTAACTTTTCAAGTTTCTCTATATCAGAATCAACCCGCTGCAACTTACCTTCATCACCACGTATATCTCTAGCAACCCTATCTATACCTGACCGAGAAAGACCACGACGTTTAGAATCAATTTTTCCACGATCTTTTTGCAACGTATCAATAGCATCGTCGTAAGCATCCATCACATGCTTAACAACCTCATCATCACGCTCAATGAACTCGTTAGCGCTCTCGCGTTCCATGTCTCTTTTGTTAGCAGCCTCAGCTTTAGCTCTAATAGCAGCTTTAGAAACGCCAGTAGGGTCTTGACGAATCTTCCTAAAAGCTTCACTAAACCCAGAGATTTGTCTTTCGATAGCAGCAACTTGTGCTTCACCTAAAGAATTAAGTTCAGCCACAATGGCGGCAACACCTTCTGAGATAGGAAGTCCTTTTATAGAATCTAAACTTCCACTGTCAATATCTTCATTAGATGAACCTAAAGCGTCATTTAAAATTTTTGCAACATCAACTTTGCCCCCAGACGTATACGCAGAAGTAGGAACATCACGGGGAGAAGTTAATTGCAATATAAGTTCTATTGGGTCCATCAGCCTTGTCCTAAGTTACGTAAAACTCGTTGAATAGCAGAAGTCGTTGCAGACTGCCGAATAGCTAAAGCCCTATTAGGATCAGCTTCCGTAGCAGAAGTCTCCAAAATTCCGGTAACATCTAACTGCTCTTGAATCCCACCCGTTCCCACATTCTTCCCAGATTCAAGTTGAGCAGATCTAACTAAATCAAACCCCGTACGTTTCTCCGCAGTCGTAGGTTTACGACCTAACAATTTCTGGTAAGTAGAAGTAACCATACGGTCTACCGCAGTAGCAGGCAACACAGAAATAGTAGGACTTGCGTCTGACAAATATTTGTCTTTAGCAGCATTGAAATCTTCGATACCAAAGTCTGCGTAAGCACCATCTAACGTAGGTGCAGCATCCATACCTTCCGCTGCCCCGTATTGGAAAGCTGTTCCTGCTTCTCGTACAGCTTGATACAAAGCTTGACCCATTCTAAGTGGGTCTTCAATTTCTTCTATAGATTCGATTTGGCCGTAGAAACCGTCTGAGAAAAGTCCTTGCTGTAAGGTTAGTAGTTCTTCATTGTCTAAAGAAGTAACGTACGCTTGCAAATTTTCGTTAGTGAATGCTTGAGTTTCTTGTGGGACTATACCGTCCAACATAGCGATGTCTGCCGCATTAGTGCCAATTATGTCAACTTGGCGATCACCTAAAATAATAGCGCTATTACTAACAGCAGTAGCGTTTGTCGCCGTGTTTAAAAGTTTTGCCAACTCAGTAAAGTCAGTTATGTTTCCTAAGTTTACGTCTTCCTCAGCCATTTTATGGTGCTCCTAACCAAGTCTTACGATCAACGTTATCATTCTCTAAATATTTGGTAAAGATTTCTTCAAAGTCAGTATTTTGACGAAGGTCAGTTTGGATTGCACCCCAAAGATCTTCTACATCTTGATTTTCCCTATGACCTATAGAATACTTATCAGGCTCATTAGAGCTATCGCCACGTCTCCTTAATTCATCTTCTATTGTTTTACGGCGATTAAGATAAATCTCAAGAAGAGGAACTTCTGGGCGGTAATCTAACTCGCCAGAATTTACAACATTACGGAAACCTTCAATAACTTTTTTCATGTACAAATTATCTCGCCCTTTATTGTACTCTTCCCACCAAAACGGATACTCACTAGCGATTTGTATTTTAGCTTTACTTAAAATTAACTGTAAGTCGTTATTACTGTTGGCTCTTAAACTGGCAGACCCGTCAGGGGAAGCACCTCTCCGATCTAATTGTTCATAAACTAAATTAGTAACGTTTCTCCACTGATTCCAACCTCTAGTTTCCTCTGGCCTACGCATAATTTCTTCAGGAGTAGCACGCACACGACGACCATCAGCAATTTCTTTTTTGTAAACAGCGTAGTTAAACTCAAACCCTACATCTGAAGTACCAACTTTACCCGTAATGAAATCCCCTATTTCCTCGTTGTTTCTTATTAACGTCTGATGTTCTTGATAATTGGCTTCCCCTTCAAGCGTGCCTGAAGCTACGCCTTTAATGTTTGTACGTCTAGCAGTAATAGCCCACAAATTAGAATGGTTTTCCATCAACCATTCAGTAGCAAATTCAAAACCTTTTTCAGTAGATTTTTTTCTGTACGCTTCAATAACGTCGTTATAAGGAGATTGGACTTGGAAAGCAAACGGCATTCCTAAACCAGCTAAAGCTCTAATGTACATAATGTCTTTAGCTCTTCTCATAGCTTCATCAACAAAAGCGTCTACGTCTGTTTCAGTTTCAAGAGGGTTACCCATGCCCTCATATTCGACTGCTAAATCAATAGATACTTGAGCTAACAATTTTTGGCGTTCAGCGTTATTTATCGCTACACCACTTAACCTTCGTATAAACGTCGGTTCAACTTGCTGTATAAGACGGTCAACTACGCCTGCGCCTTCAGACGCTCCGTAAGGCAACAACCAATCCATAGCTTCTTGCAACGAAGGATCTTTAAGTAACAACTCGCTAGCACCCATAGTCACTAACGGACCGAACCCAGGTGTACCAGCAGAAATCATAGAAATAGAATCAGGAGAAAGTTTTAATTGAGTAAACCCTAAAGAACCTAACTTGCCGAACACTTTTTTGCCAGCAAGTTCTTTATTCAATAAACCTTCCGGTAACCGGAAAACGAAATTGTCGTTACCGTCTTCGTCTTCGCCTTTGATAGCTTGGAAATACTTTATGCCTCTTCCAACGAACACTGGGTTTTGTGCAGCTAATCCGCTCCAACGTGTTATAACTTCTTGCCACGCTCCATAGAACGGCATCAGAAGCCCAACCATTTCACCGAAACGAGTTCTTTCAGCAAGATCGTAAAGAAGTTCTTGAGTGTTTCCTAAAGCTACTCGACGAGCAGCGTTTTCCATAGATTTCAAATCTTGTGGAGTTAAAGTATATAGCCCGTCGCTTCCTCTGTGCATTTGCATTAAGCGAGCTAGTTCTTGTCTGTAATGACCAGCGAACACTGTGCTTCGACTTAAATTATCTACAGGTAAAGTACCCCAAGATCTCATAAGTTTGTCGGCAGAAGCTATAACTTGTTTTATTATATTGCCGGTTTCTATTGACTCTTCAACAATACTAATCTGGTCTACGTCTCCAAACTTTTTAAAGTTTCCGTTGTAGCCATCTTGGATTTTTTTTACAGCGTTATCTACGTTTCCTTCTGGGTCCATGTCTTTTAGAACAGGAACAATATCGTTGTCCCAACTAATATCGTCACCTTTAGCTAACTTTGCTCGTACGTTTCGAAACTCATCTATATTAGGGACACTGTTATCTAACTTATATCTTATCTGTTGAACATACAGTTCTAAATCTTGGTGTTTTAACTGAGGTATAGCTTCTAATAATGTTGCTGCTTTAGGATCTTCAAGGAAACGAACAATTTCATCGTTAGATTTACCGTGCCAAAACATGCGGCTAAAATCTTGGAACACGTTCCCGTACGCTGCTCCTTCAGGTTTAAACTGCCGATTGATTTTAGCATCAAAAGCTCTATTAAAATCTTTATCTTTGCCGTATCTATAATCTCGTCCTTTAGCTTGCGATACCGTTAATTTTTTGCTGTTTCTAGCGGCGCTTTCATAAGTCGCCGCTGTAGAACGACTTGCCGATAAAGTATTCCGGTGCATCATCGAAGTAAAAGGATCATCACCAAACTCATTACCAAATTTGTAGCCACCCATTGTGTAGCCACCAACACGAGCTTCATTCATCATCTTGCCAACTTGATCAAAGTTCGTAGTAATTTCTTTACGAGCTTTAATTGTTGCTTCGTCTAATCCATCTTCATCCGCAAAAGATTTGTTAGTTTTAGGCTTTTTACCTAAAGTAGCAGTTAATTGATTATTTAACGTACGCCCTTGAGTTTCAAGCAAACGTGTTTGTTCTTTCAAATCTGTAAGTAAACGTTTCCCTTCTTCAAGGGTGTACACCTTATCGCCAACAGCTTTTTCAATACGCTTACTTTCATCTAAAAAATTAGAAGCTGCTCTTCTTCTTAAATCAGTATAAAACGTTTCAGCTACTTGCCGCCGTGCCAAGCGAGTCATTGTCCGGCGAGCATAATAAGTGTACAAACTTGCGCCTGCCGCAGCCCCAGCAGGACCAGCCGCTAACGCACCTAACGCAGTGTAAGCACCCGCTCTTTTTGTAGTTCGTCTTGTCCCATATTCTTTACCAATAATTTTTTTGTACAAATTTTTAACAGCATCATCACCATTCAATTTTTCATACTGAATAAATAACTCACCTAAATCATCTACTTCAGGAAGAGGTACATTAGCTTTTACCAAATCGTCTCTCATAGTTTTAAGAGCAGCAGGTTCTATTACATCTAAACCTTCTCGTTTAAACCAAGCAACACGAAGATCACTCATACCTTCCATAGCGCCACGCAAAGTTGCCATACCGCCTATAGACGCTGCCGATCTAGCTAACTCATCTGACAAAACTCGGATAGGCCACGCTGGACGCAGCAACACAGATTTTTTCCATGCTGACATAATCCCGTTTAAACCATCTGTAGCATCATTTGCAGCCTTTTTTAATGTACCTTGCCGAAATACGTCAGCTATTTTATCGTAGCGAGGGATTAGTGCAGATTCTTCTAATTGTTGAGGAGTTATATTATCGAAAACTCGTCGGGTAATATTGTAATTTTCATCACCAAAATCAAGCGTTAAAGTTTTATCTCGTACTCTTCCTGTTTGAGAAGATTTACGCAAAGTAATTTCAGCTTCAGTTAACGCTTCTTTCATTCCTCTCATAGCCTGAGTAAGGGTTTCGCTAGTAAGACCTTCAGGCAATTTGTTTCCATACAAATGAATTACTCGGTCATTTAAAACTTGAATTGTTTCTTTTAAAAATTCTTTTCTTTGAGGCAGATCTAACCGCACCCACTGACCTAACAAATCGTCTGCGTCTATTTTTTTAAATGTTTTTACAGTATCTACACCTTTTGCGTTTTTAACTGTTGTTGTAATTTCTTCAAACAAATTTATTTTTTTTCCATCTTCGCCTTTAATTGAAACTCTTGAAGCATCACGAATCATTCGAGAAAATTGGGTATACGCCTGATCAGTATGAGCCCAATTAATAAGTTGTTGAGGTATTTTTTCTCTAAAGACTTGAATAACACGAGTACCCCCTGTCCCTAATAAAGGAATTTTTTGAGCATACTGAGCTGCTCCGTAACCCAAATCTCCAACCATAGAAATTCTTGGGGCTGTAGTTAAAGAACCAATTAGTAAACGGTTTACTCCTTGAGACTCTGAAAGAAAGCCACCTAACACTTCGTTGCGTGCAGCACTCTGTAAAGTTTCGCCAGGCGCATTTCGTGCTGCTGCCATTAAAGCTTCGTCAACAGTCCCTGTTATTAAATGAGCGTCTTGGTTCATTGCATCAAAAAAAGCGTTTGAAGAAGTTAAATCTTCACCTTCATCAGCAAAACGGTACAACCCCCGAATTCTTTCTGTTCTCAAAGAAAACGCTATATTAAAAAGTTCACCAGCCCCATCTAAACTTTCTGAAAACATTTCAGCTTTATCAAATAATTTTGCTGCGTCATCAGTTAACGTTTGTATTTCATTTTCAAACTCTTCAATACTTTTTTTAGCCGCACTTTTTTTGCCTTCAACTTTTTTTCGTGTCCGTTTGTTTCCCCCAGTTTGTTTTTCTAAAGTTCTTAACTCTGCACGAAGATTCGCTATCTTAGTTTCATTTTCTGCAAGGTTAGTCAACACACCATTTTTTTGAAGCGCCGCTGCCCACTCATCAGACATCTTTATAACAGTCTGAACAGCTTCTGTGTCACCCATAGCTAACCGAATAACTAGTTTACGAGTTTCAGGTTTATTATGTGTTTTAGCTAAAGCTAAAGCGACTTCAGGAGTCATCCCTTTATGAACACCTAACCCACTACTTTTTTGTTTACTCCCAAAACGATTTAAAATTTTTCCAGTTAACGCATCTGTAAACTCGTCACCTTTTAAAGTATCGCCTATCTCATCAGCTAAACTATTAATTTTTTTATCAAATAACTGATGCCCTCTGCTTTCTACAAATTTACCACCATTAGCGAAATGGCGACCATTACGGGTGTACCTGACGCCAGCCATAGCAGGAGAACCTACAAGCATCAACGGATCTAAAATAACGTTTGCTACAAGATCTGTTGTCCCAGAAAAAAGAGTATGGAGTGCAGTTGATTCGTGTTTAGAAACTTCTTCTTCATCTAAAATGTTTTCTGTAAAAACTGCTAAAGAAATAGATTGCCCTAAAGAACGGCTGTTTCCAATTTCAAAAGCTTTACTCCACAAATCTGTATCAAATACACCAGAGTATCCGGCCCCTTCGTCACCAGACATCATAGAAGCCATTGTTACGAAGGCAGAAAAATTGTCGTCAATAATGTTTTGGTAAGCCCAGTGAGTTCCCTCTAAAGTAGGGGAAATAACATGTTTCCAAGCAGCTTTAGGAGCAACTGTAGCTTGCCCAATTATAGCTCCGCCAATGCCATCTGGCCCAATAGCGCTTTGCAAAGCGCCACCTTCTCCTAAAACATTGTCGTTAAACGCTCCCCAAATTGTGTCTGCTACACCGTCGTACTCGTCAGAATCTGAAACTGCTCCTTGTGCAATATCGGTTACAAAATCAATAGATTTGTCTCCAATATTAAAAAGTCCTTTACCTATTTTTTCAAAAAACCCCCAGTTGTTTTCACTCATCGTTTTCCTGTCCAGGGATCATTTGTTGCATTGCTCGTACTATTCTTCGGGTTGAAGGGGACGCATAAGGAGAAGAAGCTAAAGGCAAAAGAGCAGGCAAAATGCGTGCAACGTTAGTATTAGTTGCAGATATTTTTGCTCTTGGTACCGGATTTGCTGGTGCCATAACAGATTGATTTGGGTATTGGCTAGGTCGAGTTATAGGCCCGTCTCCACCAGGAATAGTTGGGACAGGAGGCGTAGGCCCCATATCTTCTTGCAAAGGCATAGCAGCTAATGCTTCTTCTTGAGCTTTAGCTTGCCCGTAAGCTTGACCTGTGAATCCGCTTTCAGCCATGATTATGTACTTTCCATTCAATGGGATAACCGCATACAGAACATTCAGTGCCACTGTAATTAGAAGCACCTGAAATTATTTTATTTGAAAATTTTTGGCCTTTACCTTTGCGAGGCATTATAAAGCACCTAACAATTCTGCTAACCCACCACCACCACCACCACCGGGTTGCCCAGGGGGAGCTTCAACTGATCGACCTTCCGCACCCATCCCTGGCATAGCTAACCCAGGTTGAGCTTCCGGCGCAGCCGCATCAACTTGCTCAGCTTGACGCTCTTGCGCTTCTTTCTGAACTTGCTCAACAGCTTCAGCTAACTCTTTCTGATTGTTAGCAACCAAACTCATAATACGGGCAAGGTCTGCGGGAGGGATTGCGCCTTCCATAGCTTGCTGCTGGATAGATTGCAACAAAGCTTCTTCTAACTGCTCAGCAATAACTGCATCATGTTCAAACTCTGGATCTTCAACCAAAGGATCAATCGCCATAAACGAACGTTTAGACATAGTGCCCATACCGACACGCTGGCCGCCACCAATAACAAGGTTATTGATATCGGCTCCTGCTTGGCTATAGGTAACAATGTTATCGTTTGTTTCAAAGTTTACGTTAGGAGTGTATTCGACTGGGCCTTTAGCATTTTTTTCTGTTATATAGAACGAATGAGATTTGTTCCCTGCGTAAGCTTTAGCCATGTCAATAGCGATCTTGTTTTCTTCCTGCAAAGCACGAGACATAATTCGTTGAGCTTCTTGCACAGGGAAATCAACTGCCGCTGAAAGCACAGCATCACCACGGCGACCAGTCCTAATGTTGGTAGAAGACTCCCCACCAAACTCGGCAGGAATACCAGCAGTTAAACGTTGCGCTCTTTCAAGCCTATCAATAGCAGGGTTAGTCATATACCCAGGTTGCAGTGACATATCTTTCAAATCACCGCCACGGATAACACCAACTTCGCCAGTCAACCCGTCGGCCGGGTTAACAATTTGCGGCGTTTCACCTGCTCGGCCAACAAGCCAGGTGTCAGGGAAGATTCCCTTCTGCACCGCTATTACTTCAAGCGCCATTAATCGAGCTTGCATCTGATACATGCCGAGGATGCCATCGAATTGGCCTTGCGCCCCATCCAGTGAAATACGCTGAGCGCATACCACAGGAGCTTGCCCTAGACGATTTGGTACACGTTCTAATTCAAGAACAATATTATCGTCCATAGTAGACGACGTACCAAACAATCCAGTCTGGACTGGACCACGCATAGCGATAAGAACAGTTTCGTTCTCATCTACATACTCGATCATCTCAATAGCTTGATCAGGCCCAGCATCACTATTTGATTGGAACACTGAAGCAGCTTCCGGGTACATCTGATGCAAATACCCTAAAGGACGTTCATACGCAAAGATACAATCTCTTGGACGCATGTCTTCTACACCCAACAATGTTGCAGGGTAAGCAGTTAACGGATCACGCAAATGCCATTCAGGGCATTGAGTGGTAGGGTTCCATCGCAAATGGGAAACAGTTGTAGCATAACCAATCAGGTATCTAGCACGCTTGGACATTTGCAAGTCCATACGGCTATGTTCCCACCAACCAAACAAAGCTTTCCGTTTAATTTCAGAGTTATCGCGAGATCGTTTACGAGCAACATCAGCCGGGGGGCAATAAATGTCAGGTCGAGTAGATGCTATACGCATAGCTGTCTGATCTAAACCTTGTGCCAACAAGTTAGCTACCGCTGATTGTTCATCAGAGTTCAATTCAGGTAACGGAATTATAACATCTCCGTTATAGTAATCTCTAAGGTTACGCATCCGACCTTTTATCTGGTCAGTTGCTTGTGCCCTCGCACCGTAAATGGCGACTATCTCTGTAATTGTTTTCATCTAGCAGACCTCGCATACAAATAGTCCCCTTCTACATCTTGCCCTGAAACCCATGACGGACGCCACTGTTTAGGCCCATCAATCTTCGGCACAAACAATTTCTCTAAATTATGTTCTAAGAACCATTGTGCCATAACGCAGTCATCTGTGCGAGAACCAGTACCTTCCGGGTTCCAACGAGTGACCTCATTTATCAACAAGAGTGAGTGCGGACGGGCATCTGTGTTCTGTTTCCCCGGCAAACGNATACGACCTACCCTCCACAACGGAGCCAACATTTGCACACCATATTTCGGATCGCCCTTATTTCGGCTATGCGTATAATGTGGAACAAGTTGCACTCCACGCAGTGAAGCCCACCTTTTGAAATGGTCATATTGCAAAATAAATTTCTGTGCAGCGTTAGCTTCAATAATCCAATGAGTCAAAGGGCGACCCATATCGTTAGTGATNTGCCACCAATCTTCAGCCACCCCAGTGAACCTTTGCTCACTATGATTCCAATCCAAAAACGATGGAGCGTCCATCTTACGACGGTACGACTCTAACAAATATCGGAACTGTGTCTCAGGGTTATAGGCCCAGCACTGCAACGCCCAGAACTGGGACGGCGAAGGATCAGCAGTCGCTACAACAAACAAATCCCCAGAAACACCAGCAGGCAATTCCCACAAATCTCTGTCATTATCCCAGCAACCAACATAATCGACGCCATCTGCGCCAACACCGCCACTTACCCACAAAGGGTCAACCAGTACACTGGCCGGGTTTATGTCCGATTGCTGATACAGGACTTCAAATCTGTCTGGAGTTTGCGCTTTAACGTGTCTAAGTCGTCGCCACGGGAGTCTACGAGGGTAAAGTAGGCACCCTTCGGGCCAAGGTGCGGCGTCAGGTTTGTGATCGCCTTTACAGTGGTCTTCATAGTGTGACTTATACGTGAGATGATGGTATTTACGCCAATCGTCTGGGGCATCAGTGGGATCAAACTCCTCAAGTTCTAGTTCATCAGGGGGAGCTACTTTGTCTAACGCATAACGGTAAATGTCATCGGCTGACATGCGTTGACCTTGGAGGATAAGCAAACCACCCGGTTCTAAACGGGTTTCTGCAACTTCATCCCACCAACGTTGCATGTCGGAACGAGCTTCAGCGGACCTCATCTTACGAGGGTCATAAACATCGTCCCAGATAACCAGATCGAAACGACCACCGAGGAAACCGGAGTCCATTCCGAACGCTGACCATGTTGGCTCTTTCGCAGAAAGAGGAGCGTCACCTTGTTGTAGCACGGTGAAGGCTTCCGAACGCCAAATTTCAGACGAATCTGGTTTAAACATACCGAAGTCTTCTTGGAGAGTTGCTTCTGCGTCTACAGCTAACCCCAAACGAACATCGTTTAGTTCAGCTTTGACGGGATGCGACCTATCCAACTCTGATCTTAACCTACGAGAGTACCATTCTGCTAGGCGTTGTGACGAAGAACCAATCATTCCTCTGATAGCCCTGTTCCTTACGGTTGCCCATGCCGGTAAAACCTTTGCAAAAAACGTAGATTTGCCGCAACCAGGAGGCGCATTGATAACAGCGTACTCTTCGTACTCCGTTTCCATCAAACCCATGATCCGTTCGGTGGCTTCTATCTGCCACGGCTGCAAAACAATACCGAAATAGCGTCTAGCGAAGATCTCTATGTTATCGTATGCTGCTTTAGCTTCAGGGATAAGGTCTTCGTAAGAAGGAACGCCGCTAACTGGCTGCTCACCTAACGTTTCCTGGGCAGCCAAATAGTTTCGGGGAGCTTTATCGCCTTCAGCGTCCCGGCAAGCATGATAAGAAATGCCGCAGTCTTTAGCTGCACCATACATAGAGTTACCAGCACGACGCAACGCCAAAAACTGTGTCCATTTTTCTACAGTAATAGCTTTGCCCGAAGGCATATAGTCCCCTTAATTAGCGCTTACCGAAACCAAAAGATCCTTTAGGTTTACGAGCGCCTCGTGATTCATCACGACGAGATTTTAANGANTGACTTTTTTTACCATGAGTCGCAGATAAAGACTCATCAAGACGATCGTTNTAACCTTGACGGTGGTGAGATGGTCCTGCGTGCGGAGGAACCCGTCCGCTAGTTTTATCTTGTCTCATTAGTCTTCCGTTTCTGTAGGGGATCTTACTTACCTTACTGGCAAGATTCACAAATTTCAGGGTTTTCTAAACCGCATTCTAATGGTGTGTCGTCTTCAAACGGGTCGTACCGTTCACCCATCATTTCTGTAGGTAGCTCATCAAACTCTTCTGCCATTACCAACCGAACCGCTGGTTAAAAATCTCCTGAGCAAACGGCTGATCTCTCAAGATATCTCTGAAAGCGTCTTTATGGTAGTGCATATCATCTAACTCATTCCTGATTTCTTCGCCACTGTCCCTATCTAACTCTTCTATAAATTGTTCTACTTCTTCTAAACGTTCAGTCAGTTCCACGTAAGCCCACGTCTCTATCGTACTTAACCTAGTCTCAAAACCTTTAACATCGATACCTTCCAACGCCCGCTCAATAGAATCAAGACGACTAAGCACTAC
>JGI24006J15134_10001374_pt1 | contig 13922 bp, 13 predicted proteins | sample LinPmetageLP53_FD_15134 | JGI IMG/M metagenome (IMG submission 15134) | reverse complement strand
GTTTGTTTAATACTTGGTCTTTTACTAGCTAATTTATATGCTTGTTTTTTTTTACCTTCATCAAGTAGTTTTTTTGTTTTTTTTATATTCTTTTTCTTTTCTTCTTTTTCTTTATTACTTAATCCTTTAAAATATTTAGGAGGCATTTTTATATATTATAATATATAATAATTAATGATTATAGAAATAAATGAATTAATTTATAAATTAACAAAATACAATGATATTAGTGAAAAATACTTTTTAATATTAATATCACAAATTAAAAATCTAGTAAAATATATTTATTATAATGATGATTTTTTTAATAAAGATAAAATAAATTTAGATCATTTAAATGATGTAGATGATATATATGAAATATTAAGTATTCATTATAGTTCTTCATCTATAAGAAATATGATAGGATTAATAATTAGAATTTTAGAAATTAATGAATATAAATATTATAAAAAAATAAATGAATATAAAGAAATATTTAATACTTTAAATATTTACCATAAATAATTAACACTCCAATAATTAGCAGTATTTTTATCAGTCCATGTTAAATTACCTTCTTTATTTCTAATACCTTTTGCTCTTGCTAAATATGACTTTCTTCGTTTTTTATCAAAATGGTTTTTATTACTATAAATACCACCTTTATCTTTATATTGTTGCATATTAATATCTCCAAAATTTATTAATCTTTTTTTACCATTTTTCATAACATAAACAGAATATTTTTTACCTTTAGCTTTAGATTTGAAAGGTTTATATAAAGTTTTATTATCCATTTATTATAAAAAATAAAAAAATAATATAATATTAAATATGGTTAATAGAGATTGTGATGATAGTATTTATAGATATAAAATAGTATTTTATAATGATTTAGGAAAGGTTATTAATAGAGAATTTTATTGTAATATGGTAGAGGTCTGTGATAAATTAAATATAAAAAAATCTACATTATTACATTTATTAGAAAATACAGCTCATAAAAAAAAATGGAGAAATATTAAAATAGAACGCTGTTATATTCCTAGAAAAATAGTTAGTTATTATACATATGTATATAATGAAAATGATATTAATACTAGTGATGATGATAGTGATTAATTAAAAGAAATTATAATAGGTTCATTTGATATTTTAATATTTTTATCTTTTTTTTTATTATGATTTTTATATTTTGATAAAAAAATTTTCATATTATCACTAATATCTTTATCTGTGAAATCGCCTTTACATTTTTTATAAGTATAGTAATTTTTACTATATTCTATTAATTTTTTCTTGTTAAATAAATAGTAACATCTTTTATATTCTTCTAATTCTAATTTATTTTTCATTATTTTATATTAAACAACTATTTTTTTTCTCATTATGAACAGGTTTAATATTTTCTTCATCACCTGAAGACATAAAAAATTTTTTTAGTTTATCTTTTCTTTTCCGTTCTTCTCTATTTTTTTTAATCATATCATACCAATAATCAAATGAAGTATCAATAATATCTTTCATTTTATTATATAAAATAAAAAAAATAAAAATAAAAAAAATAAAAATTTATAAATTCAATTATGCAGATACAATCATATCGCCATCTTTTAGCATAGCAATACGCTCATATTTAGTATAAAATCTTAATGTTCTTTTTTCGTAATCATTATGAGAATATGTGTTATGTCTTTCATATCTAATATTAGTATTTTCTATCATTGTTCCTCTACCTTGAGGTGTTTTTCTTAGTTGAAGTCCTGTAAAGTGTTTTGTTCCTGAGAGATTAGCTGGAGAATGACCTTCAAATGATACTCCAGTATCCATTATAGGGTTCTGTCCGCCATCTTTACTTGTATAAAAGTCATTTTCAACATCGGTAGAATAAATCACTGATGGGGTATTAATTGGAAATTGTAATACATCTTGGACTTCATTTCGTTTTAGTGATGTATTTTCTAAAGGTGTTTGATATACTACTTCGTTATTATATCTAAAATTAATTTTGCTTGGATGGATAGGAGCTAGACAATCATAATCACCTAGTAATGGATTGCTTTTATGAGTAATAGTAGAAGATGCAGTAGCACCGGAACCGCCACCACCAGTAATTGCTATTGTAGGTGGAGAAGTGAAACCTGTTCCTTTATTTAATATTGTAATACCCATTATATTACCACCACCTGCTTTTACACTAACCGAAGCAGTAGCACCTGAACCACCACCACCAGTTATACTTACTGAAGGGGCGACTAAATAACCATTACCAGCATTAGTTAATGTTATACTATTAACAGCTCCTGATGATATTGTTGCTGTTGCTGTTGCTTGAACTTTATTAACACCAGTAGGAGCTCCAATTGAAACTGATACACTACCGGAATAACCTGAACCACCAGCTGTGATAGCAGCATTTTCTAGAACTTCACCTTGAACTTGTGTATCTAATGTTATACTGCCAGTAGCTCCACTACCATTACCACCTGTTATAGCTACTGATGGGACGCTAATATAACCTGAACCCCCTGATGTAATAGTAATAGTATCTAATTCATTAGTATCTTTTTGTTCAGTAACTATAACATCTTTACAAAGCAATCCTGCAGACATAATTTCTCTTACTATATCATTTTCAGTATCAAGACCAGTAGCAGGTTGTGTAACTTGATCCATATTTGTGGTAGTGGTTTTTAAATCATCATATCTTAGAACTATACCCTCACCATATATTTTATCACGGGTTTCATTCATATAATTTTCGTCAAATTGTAAATAATCAATGTGTAAATTTAAATTATCTAGATCATAAACTATACTCTTATCTTTAGGAGGAGTTCCTGAAAAACAACACACTTTACCAATTTCATTTTCTCCTTGTTGTGTAAAATCCACTTCAACACTAACTGGAAGAGTAATGAATTGTAAAGGAAGCAATACTCCTCGTAAAAAAGGGAACATATCCTCTAATGCAATGCTCCATTCAGGAGTTTCAAGAGGTGATTTTTTCAATTTATATCTATCTGCTACTTGTCCTACATTTCTAGCTAAATAAATACCTGATGCAACATCCACAGCATATTTTCCATCAGTCAAAGGAGAACAGCTTACATTATCTACAGAACCATATAAGGGCATATCAATTAATTTTTTATCACAGTTTTCATGAGTAGATGAATGTGCTGAAAATAGATGAGGATATGATTGGGTTTCAGCAACAACATTAGAACCTATTAAAAGACGACATCTATCTATACAGGCATTGGCTCCTATATTAATTGGTAGAAAAGCATTACCATTATCACTTGTAGTTTGGTCATTGACACATACAGAAAAAACCAATCTAGATTTAGGAGAAAGAAGACCTTGATTACGAAGTGTAAATAACGCACGACGCTGGGACTTGGTCTCAGCTTCTAATACTGAAGTGAAGATTTGTTGATTTACAGGCATATTTGTAGGAATGGGTTTAAGAACATTTGGAATATTATTCATTTTTTATATTTATATTATAAAATAAAAAAAAAAAAATAAAAAATAAATAATTAAAATTTCTAATAATATTTATATTTTTTCACGAAACTACAGATATAGAACTATTATCATAAATTAGAGTATTTCTACTTCTTACAAAAGATGTTAAAGAATTTGGTGCATTACCGCTTAAACTACTTTGTAATCTTAAACCATAAGTATTATTACCAGAGAAATTACGACCTACTCCGCCAATATTATCAAAATTTACACCATATGCAACGCAAGGATTAGATTGAGTTTCTGTAGAAACAGCCACATTCATACTAAATACTTCATTACCATCAATATTAGTTCTAGTTAGTAGATTATTTTCAGTGGCTGGTGATATAAGAGTTTCAGTAGAATTAGATACATCTAGAGCTTGTTTAGCACTATCAATAATAACAGGTCTTGGAGTATTATTAGTAGAGCTTTCTGTTACTTCAATAAAGTTATTATATGGCGACAATTCCCCATTTCTAACAAATGATACTCTTTTTAAAATAGCATCTTGATCATAAACTCCATTAGTAGCATTTTTTAAATTACCTGTTGAAAATGAATTATGTTTAATATTATTTAGATGGCTAGTAGGGAGTGAAGATGTGAAAATTGATAAAGTATTTTTACCACCTAAATTTAATACTTGTTGATCATCTGCACTATTAATTACAGAATAAATATATGAATAACTAGCATAACTCATTTCTCCTTTGGAAGGTTTTTGTAATTCTTCAGTTACTTCAGGTGTAAATTCTAAAGTATTGTAACTTAAATTAACAGAATTAATACTATAAAAAGCATCTACAGCATCTGTTTCAGGAAGTGAAGTTCCTGAATTTTTACTTAAGAAGGTCATTTGGTCATTTTGTAATTGAATTAATAAATTTAATCCATTAACGCCATTGTTTCCCATAAGAATAATTCCATCTCTAACACCTTCAAGTAATCCACATTTTAAATCAATAGAACAGAAAATTTCAGTATTTACTAAATTTGCTGATATTTTACTTCTAGAAGAACATACTGAATTTCCACCTTGAACCATACCATCCATTTTATATTGAGAATTATGATAAGGATTAGTTGTAGATAGTAACCTACCATATCCTCTAATATTTTCTAGAGTTTGTTGGGTGTTTCCTGAACTCCAAGTTATAGTATCAATAATTGAACCAACACCAACTCTCTCATCCATTGTTAAATTATATTCAGTTCCTCCCTTATTTGCGTTGTTATTTACTAATACAGGATTTTGAAATGTAGAGGATGGTTTATTAACTCTTAATTTAAAATTGAGTTTTAAACTTTGGGTTAATAAAGCAACAGGTGCCGATGGTAGAAAAAAATTTATTAAACTACTACCATTCTTAAAACTATACTCTCCATTTTGTGGCGTATTAATTGCAACAATATGATTTTTTCTCATTCTAACTACATTTTCCATTAAATCTAACTCCATTTTTTTTATATTATATAATATATTTTTTTATAAAAAATTAAATAAAAAATTATATATAATTCTATAATATTTATAATTTAATAAATACCTTTAAAAAAATAATTAATACTAAAAAATTTTATATTTAATACTAAAAAATGCTATTAATCTACTACCATTAATCCATCTTGTTTAATAATTAATGTCCTTTGAGAACATACATAAAAATTAAAGGTTTTTTGGACTTTAGCATTACTATCATACATCACTCTTAAAGAAACATCGCCTCTAATATCGCTTGTATGACCATATGATGATACAGCACGACCAATTACGAAATTTTCTTGCGGTTGTTGAAGATTTCTTACCATAACAGAGTTAGAAATAAGGGATTTTCTTAATTCTTGGAGGTGTAATTGATTAATTTTTGGTGGATTTAATGAATATTTTCGTAAATCACATCTTTGGTCAGGAACACTTCTATTTTGTAATGTGAATTGATATTCAACAGCATTATCAGTTCCATCAGCTACTAAATTATTTTTATTATATTCATCTACACTTTTTAAAGGCATTACATTTACAGCATATGCTCTTAAACCTTCATTTCCCACATTAATATTACTAGATAATAGACCATTAACACCTTGGACATTACTACGAGTAAGTGTGTGATGTTTAAAATTAAATTTATAACCTGACGATGAATTTACTTTTTTCATTACACTTTCTACATATTTTTTTGGAGGATTGACCATTTCTATATTCACTTTCAAATCTCTTAAAGTCCAAGTAATTTTTTTTAAAGCTTCAGTAACAGCTAATGATAATGCAGATGTAGTAGTAGGAACATTTGCTCCTGTAGAATAACCTTCAAAGCGGTCTATAGATTTTATAAATAATTTAGTTGTATTAGCTGTTAAATCAGCTTGTAAATCAGTAGAAGCATTGTTAAAACCATTTATTGTTAGGGCTACATCACTTCCTGATACACCAACTTCTACAACAACACCAACCGAAAAAGCACTAGCTTCATCAGTATCAGTAGCCCAAACTCGGTCACCTACAACNAAAAAATTATTATTNGGTAATCCTACACCACCATTTACTACTACTACTACATTTTTTGCTTTATCAGCGTCATTCCAAGATGCTTTNGNTGAAGTTGTTTTAACAAGAACAGAATTTTCAAAATCACAAGGTAGAGTTTTTACAGATTTCATTACATTATTNGTTTGTAAAATTAAATTTAANCCTCCCATTACACCTACAGGAACAACCTGATTATCAAAAACTCCACTATATATTTTTTGATTTATTTGAACTTTTTTAGCAACGCAAGCTTTATCAATTTTTTCGGTAGGAGTGTTTTGAGGTTCCCAAAATAGAACCTGTCTATTACTAGTAGTTTTTACTAGACCCTCATTAAGGGCTCTATTATTATTTTCACCATCATTTGCAGAATAACTATAACCCATAGCAACTAAAGAGGAAAATTCATCAGTTTCACTTAAAATAGTTAATGAGTTATTTGTTTGAATTCTTTGATGTCTCCAAAAAGCATTTACACCGCACGAAGATGATGGATGAGGTTGTCCCCTGCCTTCAAATTCACACTCATATCTTAATCTCATACTACGAGGGTCTATGAATTCTAAAGATGGTTGAAAATTAAACTGAACCTGAGCTACTCCATCTCCGTTAGGTCTGATATCTTGACGAGATAAAGGGAATACTTCTAAAGATTTAGAAGGAATGAATAAATCACTTTCATTTACAATATAAGACATTTTTTAATATTATATTAAGAAAAAAAATATAAAAAATTAAATAAAAAATAAATTCTATAATAATTAATAATTCTATAAAATAATTTTAAAATATTCCAAGATTAGGAGTAGTTGATAAATTATTAATATTAGGTAGAACAGAAGATACATTATATCTATTAGTCATTGCTGGAGGAACAGAAGGAGGATTTGGTGATGGTGTATTATTATTATTATGATGACTTTTAAATAATTCATCAATACCAAAACCAATAGCTGTTCCTACAGCTATAGCACCTGCTAGTGGAGCTCCGTATCCTGTAGAAGCTAGTGCTTCTTCAACAGGTAATTCACTTGTTTCTACAGCACCTAATTCTCCTAATTCTCCTAGAGTTTCAGCACCTGTTTCAGCACCTGTTTCAGCACCTGTTTCAGCACCTGTTTCAACACCACTTTCAGCATTTGTTACAGCATTAGTTTCTAATAAATTTGCTTCATTTGCTTCATTTGATATATTTGTTGTTTCCACATCTTCAGGAGGTGTTGTAGTCATTGATGAAGACGAATATGAAACTGGTTCAGGTGTTCTCATACTATCTAAAACAAAATCTCCAGCTCTACCAACTGCTCTTCCAATATTTTCTGTAATATTACCAACACCTTCACCTATTGTCTGTCCTATATCACTACTTGCTATTTTTTCACCTACAATATCTAATGGTTTTTGTAATATTTTAGGTGCTACATTATAAGCACCCTTTCCAATTTCATAATATGCAGGACTTGCTGATAAAATTGATACACCTTCTTCACCTTGTCCTAATTTTTTTTGTGCTGATAATTGAATATTATTAAGATAATCGTTTAGTTGTTTATCATATAAATCATTTGCTTTACCAGTCCAATCTTGGAAAAAATTTTTTCCACTTGTATTCATTAAATTAGTTAATCTATTAGTATCTATACCTCGTTCTTGTGATTGTTGATTTAATAATGATTGTTCCATTTATTTTTTATAATATATTATTTTTAAAAAATAAAAAAAATAAATAATATAATAAATTCCATTCAATACCTTATAAAAAATAATTAATACCAAAAAAATTTATATTTAATACTAAATACTTCAATTAATAATCACTATCTGTATCACTATCTGTATCACTATCTGTATCTGTATTATCACTTTCATATCCATTATCAATACTATATAACATTTTATTAAAATTTTTCATAACTATTCCTTTAGCAAAATTTATATACATAAAAGAATATTTATCTTTTTGTATGTATTTTTCATATAAATAAGAAAACCCTTTTTCACCTGTAAAATTTCCCCATTCCTCTCCAATTTGGTCTAATTCTTTACCATACAAGTTCCAAAATACAACCAAAAATGTCGTATTCGTTCTAACTACAGGCGGAACCGCCTTCATTTTTTGAGTAATTAATATCATATTAAGAGCATAATGGCGTAATCTTGATGCTAATTGATATAATTTACAAGGTGGATTACTTTTTAAACTACCTAATAAATCATCTCCTATTATCATATCCCATTTCATATCTTTTTTTTGTAATTCTTTTTTATTATCTATAATGTCTTGAATTATTTTATCATCATATTTATCATAAACTATAACATTATCTTCTTTTACTAAATACCTACTACTATCATCACAAGAAGCAGTATTAGATATTAAATAGATATTTTCAAATAAATTTCCCGCCATCTCAGGTCTTAAAATTAGATTTGATAATAATACCCCTTTTCCTGATTTAATTTTTCCTACAAATAAACCAACATCGCCTTTAAAATCAGGAAGTATAGGATTAACTTGTCTTGGTAATTTACATTCATCTTCATAAGGTTTTATAGGTAAAACTTTTAAAAAATTTTTTTTATTACATTTCATATTTAAATTTAAATTTAATAAATATTTTAAAAAAAGAATAAATAATTAATAATTAAAGAGATCATCATAATTAATTTCTTTCTGTTGTTTTCTTTGTCTTTGAATTCTTGAATATCTAGGGTTTAAATTACTTGTAATAAATTTAACAGGTTCAGGTTTTATTTCAGGTTTTGGTTCAGGTTTCGGTTTTGGAGAAGGCGGTGGTGGTGTTGATATTTTCTGTTCTTTAATTTTATTTTTAATATATGTATCAATTTTTTCAGTATCAATATCATTTTTTAATTTTAATTGTTCTTCTAATTTTTTTATTCTTTCTTTATCATCCCTATTTTGTTTTGCTTTTAATCTCATTCTTTCAATGTGGGCTTTTTGTTTTTCACTAAGAGGTTTTTTAGTTTTTGGTTTCTTAATTTGTTTAACTTCATATAGTTCATTTTTAATAGTTTCTTTTATTAAATTTCTTGTTTTTTCTTGTTCGTCTATATGATATTGTTTATTATCATTTGGTTCTATTAAAGGTAAATTATCTTCTATTATATTTTCTATTATTTTTTTTTTTTTCTTTTTTCTTGGTTTTTTTTCTGGTATTTCTATCTCTATAAAGGGTTGTTCTTTAATTTCTTCTTTATTTTCTATTACCTCTTCAGTGTTATTTGGTAATTCTTCTTTTTCTTCTTCATTATCGCTAATATTTGGTAATAATTCCATTATATCTTTATTTATAATAAGAAAAAAATAATTTATTAATAATATCTCAATTAAAATAAATGAATAACTATTATTATATTTTTATTATATTAGGGTCATTTTTATTAGGTCTAAAATTAAAATGTAAATCTAAATGTTTTAATTGTGAATGTGAATTAGATAAAAAAGAAACTGAAGATGGTAGTGTTTTAAGAGAAGTTAAAATATTTAGAAAAACTAAAAGTTAAATTTTATTTTAAAATTAATGGTATTGCTTTTTTCTTATTTATTTGTAAATTGACATTAGAACCACTTGAAAGTGGAGCTGGTAATCCATTAGGCATTCTTATATCTATTAAAATATCACTTATACTATAATTTAAATCTACTTCATATATTGGATTTTGCTGGTTAAGGTATATAAAATCCCCTTGTTGGTATGACCTATTTACACTTGCTACACATGGTAATTTATTAATTTGATTACCACCTATATAATTATATTTAGGTATTATATTAGAATATATTAAAAGATGTGAATAACTGAATTTCTGTGGTAAATTATTAAAAATTATTTCATCGCTTATTTGTGGTATTGATTTTTCTAAATTATTATCGCCATCAATAGAACCCATAATGAAGTTCAAATTATTCGTATTTACGCTTTGATTAAATGAAGGGGTTATAAAACAATTAGTGGTTAAAGGAAATACACAATTATTATAAATACTTAATGCTTTATTATTTTCAAATATATCTTTATTTTGTTTGCTTCTACTAAAAAAATTATTTTGTTTTCCAAATGGTGGTAATAGTTGTTGAATATTATTCATACCTAATTTATCAAGTAGAGTTCCTTTAAAATTATAATCGTTAAACTGATTTATACTTATATAATCACCATCTTTTTTTCCAATTTTAATATTAGTTATTCCTATTCCTGTTATTGAACTACATAAACCTTTGCTTTTTATTGCATCATTAGATAATGGAAATATTTGGTTTTCTACTATTTTTTCAGGTAATCCTTCAGTATAACCAGCTCTTAATGAATTAACTTCAAATCTTCTTCTATTAATTTTAACAACATCATTAGAAGCTTCACTATCAGGTGAAATTATNTCTTCNTCTCTATCATTATAAAATTGTATTCCTTCATAATATCTTAACATATTATTACTACTTTGTCCTTCTTTTAACATTGTATGAAGTTTAGATAAAAACATTCTTGAAGAATTACTATTAAAACTACATTGAATATCATTAGCTCCTACATTTATATAGGGTAATACAGGATTTTCTTTTTTGTAACTATTTCTTAAACTTCTTAAAACAGCAGTTGCTTTTGCCCCTTCTCCAGCTTGTAATTCTAAATTACTATATAATGCTACCTCCGAAATTCCACAGAATGCAGGACTTGCAAATGATTGTGTTATTTTTAATTGAAAAAATTTAAAACTTTGTGTATTACTAATTGTAAATACATTTGATAAATTAAGAAAATTTTCGGCAGGTTGTTGTCCTGATACAGACCAATTTGATGGTGCATTCCATTCACTCACATTACTAAAAGATACTGAATGTAATTCTGTAAAATTCCCACTATTTAATTCACTCTCACTTACCGCTCCATATACAAACCACGATTTTGGCAATTGCGTATTACCGGTTCTAGGCCATATTCTATACTTTGTTATAACTTTATCACTAGTAAATTGATAATTTAATTTCATTGGTAAAAAACCAACTGGCAAGGGAGCCGTTAGTGAGCCATTATAATTAGTATAAAACTCCTCTGGCCCTGAACTTCGCAAATATCCGTCGCTAGCAAAACCAATATTAACAGCATTACCAGTAATAGTTACATCAGAATTACTACTACCACCACCTACTATTGGTTTTTCTGTAAGTAATGTTAATACAGCTGGTGAAAATGAAATAGTAGGTGCTGTTATATAATCTTGTCCTGAATTTGTTATTACAATATTATTTATACTTCCTCCTGAAATAGTAGCTTCTGCTGTAGCTCCACTACCACCACCCCCTGTAAAAACAACTGAAGGAGTAGTTGTGTAAGAATGACCACCATTAGTTATTAAAATATCACCTACACCTTGTCCTCCATCATCAAATGTTACTTTATTTTCCCAAGAACAACTAAAACTAAATGAATTATTTTGAAGTGATGGACTTATACCAAAGAATTCCCCTACTACAGGTAGTGGTATATTATAGTTTTTCGGTATTTGTTCCATACAAACAAAACCTATAAATGGTATATTTTTACCACTTATAGTTTTATAAGCTACTACTACCCCTAAATCATTATTTTTTATTTCAGTATCATCATAATAATTTCCATTTGTATCTTTAAAATTGAAATCATTATTATTTCCTGATGGTAAAATTAATGTTTCACTATCAGGAACTCTAGTTTTATTATATCTTGAATAAAAATCAAATTCATACATATTATTACTTCTAAATTCATCTAAATAAGTATATACTTTAGGTTTTTCACTTGATGATGGTTTAGGAGGTTCAGTTTTAATTTTTATATTATCTTCATCACAAAATAAACCAGCAAATAAAGGCAATCTTGGAAACATTAAATAATTATTATATGAAGGTATATCTGTTAATGATTTTTTATCTGCTATATTTTTAACACTAGGAAGACAACAAGGCATAGAAATACCATTTTCAATATTAGGTAATGTTTTAGGAGTTAAACTAGCATCATAATAATTATTAATATTGAAAATACTTTGAGTATCTCTATCATCTAATCTTCCTAGTTCTAGAGAAATACATAAAGTATCTTTAAAAGTTGTTGAATTATAATTTATTTTTATATTATCCTTTGTAGGTTTTTCTAATTGAGATTGAACTCTTTTTAATTTTTCAAAATTTTCTTTATTTGCAACCATATTAGACATTATTACCATATTATTTTTTAAATCTAATACTTTAAAATCTACTGATGGTCTTATAGGTAAATTATTAGTATCATTTTCAAATGTAGTATGGTTTAAACTTCTTATTAAAAAATAATTTTTACTTTCTAAAATTTCATCACTAGTTAATCCTCTGCTAAATATTTCTAAATCATCAAATAAAACCATTTGTTCCCCAAGATCAAATGGTAATGAACTTGGATAACCTGAACTATCTGTAGGTTTTATTGGTTGAGTTTCCCAATTTGTATTTGGATTTATTGAACCTGAATAAAAACTACAATTTTCTAAATTAGTTACATCAATAGTATTTATATTTTTACATTTAGATAAGTTACTATATAATTCAGTTATTGCTATAGCTCTTTTATAATCACCTACAAGTAAATTATTCATATAATATTTAGCAGTATCAGGAGATGTTAAAACATTAATACCTGTAATTAGTTTATAAATTAAATTTAAAGAAAAATTTGCTTTTCCATTTTGTAAATCATATAATATTTTTCCAAATGTTGTAGGTATAATTTTATTAACCCCACTTGTTATTTGAGTTAATTTTTCTTCATTAAAATAATTTTTATAAGATGAAGCTGTTGTAAATCCTTTTTTAGTGTCTATATTATAATCTATAATTTTAGGTTCTATAAAATTATTTTTATTATCATTATCACTTTGTAATAATTGTTCAGTTATTTCATTTCCTAAAACAATAGGAGAAGAAAAACCTTCTTTAACTTCTATATCTATAGTGCTTGTTTGTAATTTAAATATTTGTGAATAATCAACTCCTTCTTGACCTATGTTTAAGTTATGAAATGAATTATAACCATTATTATAAAAACCAATAAAATCATCTTGACCTATATATAATCTATCTTGATTAGGTCTATAATTCATTAGATTACCACTACATAAAGTATTACTATATTCATTAGAATTTAAATTTTGTAATTTTTGAGCATTTTGAGTATTTTTTTCAAAAGCAGAATTATTTAACCAATTATCATAAGTTTCTAATGAAGGAGCGCCATAATCACTCCAAAATGCTTTATAAATATCTATATATGATGTTACATTTACTGGAATATTATATTTATTATATATATTGTTAAAATCAGTATTTCTAAAATTACCTTTTTCATAATTATCTTTAAAATTTTTTAAATATGCTATAGAAGGAGGTAACATAAAATTATTAGTCCAATTATTATTTACATAATAAGCATTTTCAATTTGAATTTTATTATCAGTAAGATTTAAATTATTAGTTGCTGTTCCTATAATTTCAACGCTTTCATCGTTTAAACCTTTTGTTGATAAACTCGCATTTTGAATTTCAATAGTATCTCCTACTTCTAAATTTATTGGTGTTATTTTTGTAGTCCATTTTGAATTTGTTATATTATTTTCTATATTTTCATCATCCAAATCTTTATAACTTATTAAATAATTATCTATAGATGCTTGTTGTGAGCATTCTACTATAATAGTTTTATTCATTTTAATTATCTAATATATTTTTAATTTTTTAATAACTAATATATTTTTATAAAAAAAATAAAATTTCTCAAAAATTTCTGCTATTTTAAAAAAAATAACTTAAATTTATAATAAATTATTATAAAAATATAATAAAGTTTTATGAGTTCCC
>JGI24006J15134_10001373_pt1 | contig 13922 bp, 18 predicted proteins | sample LinPmetageLP53_FD_15134 | JGI IMG/M metagenome (IMG submission 15134) | reverse complement strand
CTGCGTCTATTTCTACAGCAAAATATTCAGCTGTAACTGTACCGCCTAATCCACGAGCTGTAACTGTATCTGTATCACGTAAAATAGTAAACAAAAATTCACCTGCTTTTAGTACACCAAGTAAATCATTAGCGGAAGATGCTCCACCATAAACTTCTAAGACATTTGCGTTATCTAAATTTCTTATGTAAATTGCTTTACCATATCCTGGTGCAGCCATAATTGTACCATCACCATCTGTAGCGCAATCAAGTCTTCCTGTTGCAATTTGATCAACTCCAGTTATATTCATTGTAAAAGCCCCAGATTGTGATTGTGTATAACCTGTAGACGTTGTAGCTGCCATGCTTAATGCTACATTTAATGTATAGTTTTTTGCCATTTTATTTTAATTTTTTACAAATTTATGAAATTTTTCTTATATTTTTTAGATTCTTTTAACTTTTTTAGCTCTCCACACTTCTCATATTCTTCTAATATACAAAAATAATCAATTATTTTGTCAATTACTTCATTATCAATATTTTTTTTAGGATTAAAAGGAAGTGAACATCCATTATACTCTAATAGCTCATCAAATGATAATTTATCTGTTATTATCATATAAGAGTTTACCATTGATTCGTGTAGCACTTCTTCACTGTCTTCTAGCTCTTTCATAAAACTTATCATTTTTTAACTTTCTCTAAAGACCTTCCACCAAAGTAAGCTCCAATTACAGTTATTAATACTAGTTGTAATAAATCAACCCATGAAGCTTTAACTTCAAAAGCAATAACTCCAGCATCAATAAATATTAACAATACTGTTGATACTACTAAAAAAATCATTACTAATGGTCTTATGTTTTTACTAAGCCATGAATCAGAAGTCATATCTGTTTTCCATCTATCAGTTACTTGCTTTTGCATTTCTGCTTCATAGCCCATAACTAAATCTTTTATCTTTCTTTCTGCTTCTAGTTTTTCTTCTTTAGAGGTGTGTAGATTATCTATTACTCCTCCTACTCCTTTTACTAGTTCTGCTGCTCCTCCTGAAAATAATTTTCCTAACATAATTTAATTTTTAATATCCTCCTCCACCTCCACCAGAGCTACTAGTTGTTGGAGGTAAAGAATCAGATGTATTTATATTGTTTTCTTCTTCTTCGTTTATTGGTGTATCATCTTCTGTTAATGTTTCTTGTTCTGTTAATATATTAGGATTATATATTAATGCTTGGCTGTGATCTAAACCACCCATATATCCTACTTCTCCATTATAATTATGTGTATGAAATCCTGATAATCCTCTTGATGCTCCCCATGCTGTAGCCTCTCCTTCTGTAGAAAATAATGGTATTCCGCTTATTATAGTTAGTATAGCCATGCTATTATTTAGTTAATTTTTTAATTACAGTCCCATCATTATAAATATAAAATAATAATTTATTAGTCCCTTCTTTTGCAGGTCTTCCTAATAAATCTGTAATCATTAATAATTTCTTTTTTTCTATTGTTCTGCTTAATAAAGGGCCAGACCAAGTGCCTTCACAATAATCATACGTAGCTTGACATATAGTATCCCATTCATTTTCACAACAATATTCATCAACCTCAAGAACCCAAGCATAACAAGGATCATTTAACCAATAAGGTTCTCCTGGCCCAGTTATACATTCTGCATTATATAAGCAAATTATACTATCGTTTACGTTTGCTTGTTCCAAATAGTTGTATGCAAATGGATCCATACATCCTTCAACCATAACAATGCATGAATTATTTTCAGTATTAGCCAGTGGATTATAGTTAAAAGCAGTGCTATCCATACAACCATAAATATAAGAAATGCAACTAAAATTTTCTGTATTAGCGGATGGATTGTAGTTGAGCATTGACGGGTCTGTACAACCATATATAAAAGAAATACAACTGCTATTATCAACATTGGCAAGTGGGTTATAATTAAACATTGTGCTATCTGTACAGCCATAAATAGGCAATATACAACTAAAATCATCGGTGTTACAAGTATCACAATAGTTTAAAGCTATTGGGTCTGTACATCCATAAATATAAGACATACAATTGTCATTATTAGTGTTAGCTAATGGATCGTAGTTAAACGCGGTAGTATCTGTACAGCCATAAATATATTCTATACAGCTACCATTTTCTGTATTAGCTTGAGCGTTGTAGTTCCACATAGTAGCATCTGTACACCCATAAACATAAGGCAAACAACTACTATTGTCTACGTTAGCACTTGGAGAGTAATTCCACATAGTAGAATCTGTACAACCATAAATAATACCTATACAACTATTGTCATCTGTATTAGCTAAAGAATTATAATTTAATGCTATAGCGCTCATACAGCCATAAACTACCGCAATACAAGTATCAGGTGTATTTGCCTGAGCATTATAATTAAACGCTAGAGGCTGCATACAACCAGTGACAACATCAATACAGCCACCGTTATCAATGTTTGCTAAATTATCATAGTTAAAAGCCGTAGCATCTATACATCCCCATATAGCTGAAACAACACAAGAACCATCGTTGTAATCAGCAACAAAGTTTTGAGTGTAATATTCTAAGTAAGAAGAGTTAGTACAACCAGGAGCATAATAACAGCTGCCGTCATCTGTATTTACTGTATCAATATAATTAACTGCTAATGAATCCATACATCCTAATGTTTTTTCTATACATAAATTACCACAATAAGTTGGTGAAATGTGTGTAAATAATGGACTTATAAAAGGAGGTAAGACTTCTATCATAGTTTGCCCTAGTGGATTTGTTAATTTAAAACCACAATGCGCAGCTGATTGAGATGCTTGGCTTGATATAGAAAACTTAAATAATACTGGCTGAGGTGAACTTAAGTTTATTGTATAGTCGTATGAAAACAAAGCCGTGTCAAGAGAAAAATACCAAACGTTAGTATCTTGTCTTACTTCTAATTCAGAAGCAGTCCAACCATCACCCACCAAGTCTGTTAAAGTTAATATATAATCACAATTAGGTATTAAAGCCATTTTATTAGCTAAAGTATCATAGTTATACATTGTAGAGTCAGTACAGCCAAATACTGTTAAGTTAGTGCATGAACCGTCATCTGTATCTGCTAAAGGATTAAACTCTAGATACAATGGATCCATACACCCAAAGACGGGAGGACAAGCATCTGAGCCAAAAGCATGAGCTGTATCAAATAAGAAGCTAGGGATGTCTCCATATACTAAAGTATCATTACATTGTATTAAGTAATAAGATCCATCTAAGCCACCCCAAAGCGCTCCATTTAACCCATCTCCATAAGAATCATATATTGTAAAAGTTAAAGGACCAATAGGAAGGCATCTTGTTTCTACAACATTAGCATAATCAGGATAAGCCCAATAACTATCTCCATAAGCAACTACACTATCATTAACATCTTTAATATCCCAAGATGTTTCACTTTGATATTGATCTAAATTTATAATAATAGTAGTAGGCACACAATTAAATGGGCTTTGAGAAAATACTGTAAATGGTAATAATAATAATAATAGTAATTTTTTCATTATTTAGTTTTTATTTTTTCAAAAGAACTAATACCAAAACATCCTAATGTCACCCATACAAATGAATTGTATATTACTTCGTTAATTATTAATTTACTATCTTCACCTACAAATATAAAGCTAGTTGTAAGATCTGCTATAGCAAACAACACCATAACTACAAAAGACGCAAATCCAACTACGTTTTTCTCATTAATTTTATTTTTATCTTTAAATAAATTCCACATATTAAAAGTCACTCATTAATTGACTATCTATTTCTTCTTGTAATTCTTCTTTTGTTGCTACCATTTTAAAACTAAGATCAGCTTGAAATCTTGCTACCTCTTCATCATCTTTAAATATTATGATAGTTGGTATAACTGCTATTTTATGCTTTTTTTGTAACTCTGTATCTTTACTTACATCTACATAAGAAAGTGTATTTACATCATTTAGTTTGCTTACCCAATTTACACTATTTGCTTCGTTCCAACCTGCATTAAATACTGTTATTTGTACTTGGCTAAATGCACCAGTACAAAGTAGCATTAAAAAAATAATTAACATATACATTGTAAATACTTTAGTAGTAACTTTATCTTTCATCTGTTATAAAGTTTATCTTCTATTTTTTCTAAAGACTTTTTTATTTCTTCTACATCTGATTGTGTTGTCATAATAGTATTACGAATCATTTGGTCTTTCATATCAAACTCCATACGCGTAACATCTTGCGGTGGTGGTATTGGTAGTTCTTTAGCTTCATCTATATCTGCTTGAAGCATAAACCACATACTAATTACTGTTGCCATAGCAGCACCAATACCTATAAGTGTTTTAACACTTACTTGAAATCCTGTATCTTCATTTAACTCTTTAGCCATTCCAAATTAATTTAATAACAACTCCTATTACTACTGCGTAAATAACCCACAAAGCTTTACTCATTAATTTACGATGTGTAGTGTTTCTATTAACTCTTGCTGTTACTCCATAATCTGGATCAAGTAACTTTTCAGTTAACATATCTAATTTAGCATCCATTTTATCTAATTTATCTTCCATTGAATTCATTCTATGCTCCATTAATGATATATCGTCTTTCATTGCCATTAAAACTCAAGACCAAAATTTAATATTATAAACCTAACCCTTTTTGAAGAACATCCTTTTGTACAAAATAAACAAGCTTTTATTTCTAAAACTGTTAGGGTTCCTAATCTAAAAGTAATTTCATACTTTTCTTTTTTATTTCCTTTTTTCCAACTATTTATCCAATTCATAATTTTTTATTTTAAAGTTTATAAGCTATGCCTATAACAAATTTTCCTTTTCTTTCTCCATTATCATCCTCTTTTATTGGCATACAATAGTTTGGCTCTATATAAAATTTATCCCATACATTGTAAGAGTATCCAGCTCCTAATTTCATATTTTCAGACATCTCTTCTGTTGGTGCCTGTAAAGATACATATATATTTTCAAAATAATATCTTCCAAAGACATCATAATTTTCTCCATTTTTTATTACACCAGCCATCATTTTATCATTTATCTGATAGCCAAATCCCATATTGTCTGTTAGACTACTCATATTCCACTCTTGTTCGTCTTCAGGTATATTAATAGAAGATACTATTGAAAATTGTGCTGATGCAAATAAACATGTTAAAGCTGTAATTGTTGTTAAAACTATTTTTTTCATTTTTAAAATTTTTAAATTAATACTAAAATATGACGTAATTTACGCCAAACTTAAAATCATACCACTCTCTGTTCCAGTACTTATTGTACTTTCCTTCTAAAAAGTATCCTAAGTGTTTGTCTACTTTTATTCCATAAATAAGACCTGCTGAATAATCATACCATTGCTCTCCATTATTATAATTATGATATGAAAATTTACTTCCATCATCATAATGATAAGGCAACAAATTACCCCAAGCATGTATCCATTTATTTTTATTATATTTATAATAATCAAATCCAATAATAATTGAATGTTGTATTTGATTGTTTAACTCGTTCCTTTTACTTTCTGAATAGTTAGCTATTACTTCTGGTATTACCACTTCTTTCCATACTTCTGGATTAGTAGCAATTATGTTTCCACTAGGATCTTTATACTCACTATTAGCAACATCAATAGTATAACCTTCTTGAATTGCTAAGTAAGTGTAATGCAAATTTCCATTATCCAAGATCCATTCTTCTAGTGGATTATATCCGTAAGGTTCTGATAACCTATGAGCAACCCCTATGCTGATTGCTAAATTTTTATTTCTTTTAATTCTGTATCTTTCTGAAAGTTCAAAATATTCAATATCAGCAAATCCATTTTTTAAATACTCTACTTTTGCAGCAAAATGATTTATACATAAAGGGCCTTCACAATCTTCATCAGAACTATATCTAATAAAGTGGTGTTGGTCTATATAATCTATACCTTGCTGTCTAGCGTAATCAATTTCAAATAAATATTCAAAACCTTTTACTTTACCTACAGTTGCTGCATCAGTATAGTTAGATTCTGTTCCATCATAAAATGTATTAGCTCTATTTTCATATCCAAATCTAGCAATCTTTCTTATACCTATAGTAAGAGAATAGTCATAAGGTGTTGCTATTAAATCTTCTTTGAGTGATCCAGAAGTAATAGAAAAAGTTTTAACATCTGATACAGATGTGCCTCCATTAACCGCCCCATAAACTGTAGAAAACTTTAAATGCTTTTTTAATTGTTTTTTTAAATCAAAATCTTTTATATAAGAATTTAGATTATCCTGAGCATTAGCTGAAAGCGTTAAACATGTTATAAATAATAAAATTATGTTTTTCATTTAATTGTTATTTGTTTTTATGCTTTAAAATATTGGTGTAAATCCTGTACCGTTTTTAAGTGTTAATGTATTAGAGTTAGAAGAAGAGTCAGCTACTGATGTCCCTGTTCCTTCGTTCATCTTCCAGTATCCTTGTAAATCACCAGTTACATCACTATCATAACTTGCTGCGTCTGCTAAGTTAACTCCAGGATTACCACCGTTATATATTGCAGTTATATTTGCGCTACTCAAAGCAACATCCCACAGAGCCACTTCATCTATTGCTCCTTCAAACAACGAATTAGCATCAAAAGTATCTTCGCTTGTATTAAAAGCTGCATCTGCCCCAATCTTTAATGATGTAGCGACACCATATAAAATTGTAGCGCCAGAACCAGTAGCTTGAGTTTGTTCATCGCTAGTATCAAGAGCTCCTGTATTTAAATCGCTGCTACCATTTATGTATAATAGCACTTCATCTCCGTCAAAAGTCATTGCTATATGAACCCATCCAGAAAAATCAGCAATTTCATGTAGTGTTGTTCCTTCAGTGACAGAGGCGACTCTACCACCCCAAAGTAATATTTTGTAGTTCGCACTACCACTACCATCATCACTAACTCTTATAACTCCTCTAAGTTGAGTTGATGGGTTAGCGTTAGTTCCACCTCTAACAAGTGATATTCCCCAACCTCCACCAGCCACACAACCTATCATATTAATACCAGCAGCACCCGTAGAGTGGGGATTCGTCCCACCTGCAACGGGAGTGTGCGTCCAACCAATTTCACTAAACTCAGGGTCTATATTTATCCAACCAGACACTGTTATAGCTCCAGTAGGTATTAAACTAGAGTGAGCAGCTAAACTAGCAAAATCGTTAGTACCGTCAAATAGAGCGGCAAAACCAATTGGGGCGGAACTAGAGCCATAATTTGTAATTATATTAGATCCTAGCCCTAACATTAGTTAAACCAGTTAAAAGGGTTAAATGACTTCCAGCTAATATTTCTTATAGTATCTTTCATAGTTTGTGTCTATATTTTAGTCTTCTTCAGGTTCTATATACCATATACCGTCTACGTTGTTTAATGTCGTTTTTATTTCAGAATAAGTATATTGTGTTTTTCCCTCTAAAAAAAATGGAGTGTCTCCTTCAAATTTAACAAACGTATATTCATTTTCTCTACTATAGCGTAATGTTTCGGTAGAATTTTCTAATACTTCATTAAAATTAATAGCGCCAACTTCGTTTGAAGCTAATATAACATATTTTTTATCTGGATGTATTCCCATTATCTCCAGTTTTTTAAAGTTAAAACATATTTCCAAGTAAGTTTTGGTATCCTTACTTTATAATAATGCTTACATTCACAATTCTTAGAATACTTTGGTTTGGGATTATTTTTAATCCTATCACTACGTGTTGCTAATTTTTGTACAAATCCCATATTATTCTTCTTCTTCTGTCCAATCAGATTTAGCCATCTCAGTTAATATTTCTTGGTGTGTATATGTTGTTTTACTATTTAAAAAAGATGGTTGTTCTCCATCGTATTTTACTAATCCTTTGCTATCATCTAAACTATATCTTAACATAGCCTCATCACGATTTAATAGCTGCGAGAAATCTATTAAAGCTCTACCGTCACCACCCACTATCTCTGATTTATCTAATATTACGTATGTAAAGTTATTGTATGCCATTTATTTTGTTTTAATCGTCAGGTGTATCTGTACTAAATGTTGCCTCGTTATCACCTAAACCAGTTGTGATTCCAGGATTACCTCCAACTTTTACTATTTTAAAATTTTTAAAATACCTTATATCACCATTATCCCCAGTTGCAGTGCCATTAACAAAAGAAATCCTCGCTTGATTATTACTACTTGCTGTTCTTATATATATTGTAATTTTTTTCCACACCCTATCACCCGAATGAAATCCACCATAAGCATTAGTAGTTCCAAGTCTATTCCAATCATTACTAGCGTCCCCAGGCCCCGCAACAAGGATGTTTTTTTGAATTTCTTGCCATCTAGATCCAGCTTCCCCACCTGCCGCGCTTACAGCATAACCTTCCCATGAAACTTTATAAACAGTATTTAGTTCTACTGTAAGATCTGAAGTCATAACACCAGCGGCTATTGTAGATCCATCACTAACCATTTTCCATACTGGATAACCAAAGTCAGCAGTATTTAGTGCGTTAGAAGTAGGGCCGTTAGAAGTTGAATCGGCAAAAAAATCAGTATTTAGATCTCCACTTAGAAGATCTGGAATAAGATTTGAACCTATTGTTGGTGCTGTTTGGTCAAAAACTACACCGTTTTCTTTGTCATCAAAAAGACCATTACCCATTCTCCAGTATCCTTGTAGTGCTAATGAATTATTGTAGTTACCTCTATTATTGTTTAGATTAAATGGTTTTCCTTCGTTATATATAGCTAATACTGCGTCTGCGTCTAAAAATACGTTAAATACAGCCACTTCATCTATTTTACCTGTGAATGCAGAAGAACTACCAGTATGTGATGATCCAATAACCATGTTTCCAGTATTATCAAAATTTGCGCTATCATTAGTAGAAGCAGCTGTTTGCCCATAGGTAGTTGTTACCCCATTAATATATACTGCTTCATTTCCAGCTCTATCAGTGGTAGCCACCATATGAACCCACTTACCTTGATGATCATCTTCGGTTAAAGCGGTAGCACCAGCTAAAGCAAAAGAATTTGATCCACTAATTTTACCAATTATTTGAATTTTATCTGAACTATTTATCAATATAGATACTCTATTGTTATTATCTTGCCTTTTGGAAAATATATATTGAGAAGCTGTTCCATCTAAATCATCGCAGTTAAACCACAGTGATATAGAAAAAGCTGTAGTACCAAAGTCTAGTTGGTCGCCTATATCTAAATAGTCATCTACACCATCAAACGACAAACTATACATTTGTTCGTGAGCAGAACTAGAAGTAATTAATGAATTAACTAAGGTTAACATTACTCTCCTATATAAGCAATAATCATTCCTGAGCCGACATCTATTTCTGTCCATCTACCAAAAATAGTTATGCCCTTAGGAAAAATATCATTAACATCTACTGCGTCTCCACCAGTACCAGAATTGGTAGTTGCTGTAGATGCATCATGAGCAGCCACAGTAGTGCCAGCAAATTCACAACTATTATGATTAGTATCAGCAACTAATCCTCCAGAAGAATCAAGAGTTGTATCTGATAAAAAAGTTATAGCTATAAATACCTTATTAGTTGGAGGTGTGATTGCCCCGTCTACAGATGTAAATATAGATCCTAGTTGCCCAAAACCTTTCTTTACTAAATCGTCTACATTTGCCATTTTATTTTTATTTTAATTAATATTAATATCCTACTGGAGCCAAGTAACACACACAAGATCCTCCGTTTAATTCTATATAATCCCATTTACCATAAATGGTAATTCCTTTTGGAAATGTATGAGATGTTGTAATTGTTTCTTGATCTGAAGTAGTTGATTCATTAGTTACCGCTCCAAACTCTCCCCCTACATCTAATTCTGCAGTTACATCTGTAATAGAGCTTACAACACCATCTAAGGTTTGAATATCTTCAAATGTAGTGTCCTCCATAAATTGAATAGCTATAATATATCTATTAGTAGTAGAGCCATTTAAATCTAATTTTGCTCCATCACCATTTAAATATACAGAACCAAATTGTCCAAAAGATGCTTTATATAAGTCGTTTACGTTCATGTTTTAAATTTTTACAAATATAATCATTTTATATTATTTAATTATATATAGTGTTTAAGTATTTCTTTCTGGCTTCTGCATAAGGTACTACTTCAGTGAGTAATGTTTTCTTAGCTAAAGAAGATCCTTTGTCTGCATAAGCGCTTTTACGTTGCACTTTATCTCCTGCAGCAGCTTGATATATAGCTTTAGCTGCATTTTGTACTGTACTAGTAGAAGCAGGAACTATAGTGTAATTAACAAATCTTCTTAAGTCTGTAGTAACAAATACATCATGAGAAAACTTTTTTAACGTTCTAAGTGTTTTAGTGTCTGGCTCATCGTCATCTTCCATTATAGCAATTAAAGACAATAAAGTAACTCCTATACCTAAACCAGCTATATGAGCTCTCATACCTTTCTTTCTTTCTTCACTAGATTTATTATATATATCTATTATTTCTTTCTTAGTTATATTGCCTGCAAAGTAATTTCTAAATAAATCTGTAATAAATTCAGAGCTTGCTCTATAACTTCCAATGTTTACATCTCCAAATCTATCTATATCTTCAGCTTTAAATCTGTCTTGAAATAAAGTAATAAACCATTTTTTAAATTGTAGTAACGCTCTACCATAAGAATACATAGAAAGTAAGTTAGCGTCTAAAGCTGTATATCCTTCTCCGTGTAGTGTAGATATCTTATGATTAATATTCATAACTCTTTGTTCTGATATATTTCCTGTAGCATACTCTTCATCTGTTAACTCTCCTAAAAAAGCAGCACCCTGTATATACCCTTCTGATTGATCCATAAACCAGTAAGCTGCTCTTTCTATTGTACCAGCAAAACCTTTTGGATTAGATAGATGTATAAATTCATCAAAACTATATTCTACTATTCTATTTTCTTTTAATATTTTTTGAGACTTTTTAGAGTCTTTCCAAAATCTAGACTCTCCCCTTATAAATTGCTTACCACCTCTTTTACGTAATTCTTGATATTTACCAGCTAATAAATTACCTATACCAACAGTAACATTAAATCCAAGTAATCGTAATGATGTTAACTTAACAAACGCATTTATAACTTTATCTGCTCTAGCCCCTAATGGACTTGTTTGCTGTTTCTTTTCTAGGAATCCTTCTTTCCACCACTCAGTTACATATCTTGTTGCATTCTTGTTGTCTAAGTTTTTATTAAAAGCTATAATAGAATCTGTAAGTATTGCTAAGTCACCCATGCCAGCAAAACGATCTTCTCTTTCTACTATAGCGCCATCTTCCATTTTATACTGACCTTCTCCATTTTTAAATATACTAGATCTAGCAAACTCTAAAAGTGTACTGTGAACATCATAAGATATATTTTGCGCTCTAACACCTCTTCGTCTTTCATACTCTTCTATCAATTCCGCATCTAAACTATTATTACTATTAGAGCCAATTAATCTTTTCATCATTTCATTATCATTAACTAAAGAATCATATTCCATGTCAGTTAAAATAATATCACTACCATCTTCGTTTTTATTTTTAGCTTTTAACTGTTTAGCTTTTCTTCTTAGTTTATCTAACTCAAATATTTCTTTACCAGACTTTAGTTTTAACTTACCAGTCCTACCTTTATATACATCGTACTTCCATTCATAAAACGTTTTTAAAGCCCTGTTGCCATCTTTGTCTATTCCGTAGACTTTAACCTTATTGTAATCACTTGAATCAATCATAGAGCTGTAAAGGCCAAATAAACCGCTTCTAGATAAGTTTTCTAAATTTCCCATTGGTAGTCCATTAACTATTGTTCTACCATTTTGTGATCCTATTAGTATTTCAGCAACAGCTTTATATCTAATGTAATATTCTTCTTCTTGTTTTGTTAGCTCTACACCATTCTCTACTATCTCTTCTTCAGTGAATAATCTAACATTACCATTTGACACAGTAGCTATATTACCATATATATATTGATAGCGGAAATTAGTATCAAAACCTTGCCTTACTCTTTCTAGTATATTAAGACCTTTCATTTTTGATTTAACTAAAGCAGTTTTCTTTTCTTCTATTAAATTCTTATGCTCTTTAAAGCTTTTTAAATATTTTCTATATTGTGTCTGAGCTTCATTAATTAAATATTGTATCTCTGGTCTTTTAGATGTCATATTATTAGATCCTAACCATGCTTGAAAGCCAGTTAAATCATCTTGCGGAGTTCCGTCTACTCCAGGTATTTTATAATCATAACCCTGTTCTTTTCCTTTTTGTCTTAAAAATGCAGCTTGCTCTTTAAATGCTCTTTGCCCTATTTCTTTTTCTATTGCATATGCTATACCTTTAGTAGCAGAATTATCCATCTTTCTAAAATCTTTAGCTATATCATATAATCCTTCTATTGTATATTTACTTAATGGTTTTTTTTCTAACCCTGCTTCAAACTCTCTTACTAAATTAAAATGATTTCTATATTTAGTGTAGTTTTCAGACAAAGTAGCAAATGTATCTGAATCTCTATCTATCTTAGATATATCAATACCCTTATCATTAGCCCATGTTTCAAAAAGTAAAAACTCAACACCGCTACCTAAGTAGTCGTTATTGTAAGATGTGTCAGGTGTAATAACTTTTTTGGCTTTTCTTACAGGAGCTATAAAAGAATTATTGTTTCTTGCCTCTAGTTTTATTTTATCATTAACACTATAATTTTCTTTACCAGACTTACGTCTTTCAACATCTTTAATAGCATCTTGTAACTCTACAGAAATAGAACCTGAATCATAGTTTCCTTGTTTAGTTTGATTGTCTTCTATAATTCTAGACATCTCTTTGTTAATTTTATCTACATACTCATTATCAAAGAAAGGTATAAATGATGTAGCTTTACCAGCACCACCAGATAAACCAAAACGATTAAACATATACTCTATCTCAAACATTAAGTTTTTATCTGCTTCAGGTAATGTTGCAAATGATTCTTTAATTTGTTCTACAGCTTTATAAGAAGTAAAGTCTGTTATTTCTGCTCTATTAAGTACAATATATTTTTTATTACCTCGTTCAGATAAATCAATAACTTTATTTAAAAAGTAATTGTCTTTATTACGTCCTTGTAATAATTCAAACTCTTTAATTAATTCGTTTTCACTTCTAACATTATTAAGCATACTAAACTGTTGTCTTAAATTATTTACTACAACTTGATTAATAACTTCAGACTTTATCTCTCCTAGCTTATTTAATTTACTTAAAGCCATAGGGGTTGTTAATATATTTTGCATATAAGGAGTGTATCTTATATCTGTTTTAGCGGCTCTTTGTAGTATAGATTCAAATAAATTAGTAGCATGATCTATAATATTATTACTTTTAGTTGTGTCTGTAAAAGAATAATCTAAACCTGCTTTACCTAATAAAGGTATTCTAACAAGTCCTTGTGCATCGTTAATACCTTCTAATATTTGCTTTAATTCTAAAGGATTCTTTTCAATGCTTTGGTGTACAGTAAATGCTTTTGATATAGGGTCTACAGCAGCGTCTTTAAATTTATCTAAAGCATATAGCATTAATATAGCTTGCTTTTGTACAGACTTAGTGTTATTTAAGCTTTTTAAATTTATATTAATAGAAGGATTTTTAACAAAACCTTTTATGTCTATATTTCCTAATCCACTTTCTTTAGCAAATTTTAATAATTGATTTTCATTTATACCATCTTTCTTAATAAACATATCATTTATATCACTATCTCTTGATATGTAATCTTTACTGCTATTTCTTTTAAACTCCATATACTTTTTGACTATAGGAGAATTAAATAA
>JGI24006J15134_10001369_pt1 | contig 13945 bp, 2 predicted proteins | sample LinPmetageLP53_FD_15134 | JGI IMG/M metagenome (IMG submission 15134) | reverse complement strand
AGAATATGTTATTTATGCATTTGGTAATGGTAATGATGATAATGATTCGATGTGGGGAGATAAAACTATTTTTGCATTAGACCAAGATGGTGGAGAACATGAAATTGAATATTCTGATATTGTTAGTTATAATGAAAGTAAACTTAATGAAGAGTATATTGAACTTATGCGTGGTCTTGAAGAAGGATTAGAAGAAATAGTAGAAGGTTGGATAGAATGGAAAAGTGGTCCTGCAACAGAAAAGAGTGACATTGCTCCAGCAAGAAAAGAATTATTAAATTTTTGTACAACATTCTTAAAAAAGAATATTAAATAATGCCAGCTCAATCAAAAGCGCAAAGAAGATTTTTTGCATTAGCATTACAATATAAAAAAAGAGAACTTAAGTCCTCTGATGTTTCAGATGAGGTTAAAGAGTTGTCAAAATTGCCAGTTAAAACATTAGAAGATTTTGTTAAAACTGACGAAAAAGAAATACCTAACAAGATAGGAGAAAACGAGTCCGGTACAGTAAACCTTAATCCGAATATGAATGTTCAGAGTATGGGTAATGCTACACTTCCTGGAAATCCAGGTTCTGCAAATTCTTTTAGTAGCCAAAAAACCGGAAGCGGTGATTTACTTGAGCCTATTAAGAAGAAAAAGAAGAAAAAGAAGAAGACGCACCTAGTATCATTCGACAAGTTTTTAAATATCATGAAGGGTTGATAAATAAAACAAAGACTATCAACTGCTATGGCCGTATTACCTAAGTATCAATTAAAGCAATTATTTGAAGCCGGAGACCTTATCACACAATTAACATTAGGTGATTTAATAGATGCTACATATAACCCAACACTCGTTGGTGGAACTAACATTATACTTTCAGAAGTAATAACACCATCAGGAACAACTATTACAATTAATTCTTCTGGTGGTGGTAGTGGAACAGTACAAAGTATAAGTTCTGGTAATACTCAATTTATTAATACCACCATTACAGGCAATCCTAGTGTATCTCCAAATATCACTAGTGCATTAAATGCAACAGGTACTCCAAGTAGAAATACATATTTAAGAGGTGATAATACTTGGGCTCCTGCTATTGGGAGTGGTTTTCCTGGAGCCACAGGTGCTCAAGGGACTGTAGGTAGTATCGGTGCAACTGGTGCAGGTGGAATTGGCGCAACTGGTCTTATAGGTGCAACGGGCTCTGGTGCAACTGGCCTTACCGGTGCAACTGGTAATCAAGGATCCATAGGTAATGATGGAGCTACTGGTTTTGGTTTTACTGGTGCAACAGGAATTGGTGCCACTGGTGCGCAAGGGACTATAGGTAATGATGGTGCAACTGGGTTTGGTTTTACTGGTGCAACAGGAATTGGTGCCACTGGTGCGCAAGGGACTATAGGTAATATTGGTGCAACTGGGTTTGGCAATATTGGTGCAACTGGAATTGGATCAACAGGGTTTATTGGTGCAACTGGGTTTGGTAATATTGGTGCAACCGGCGCAGGTCTTACTGGTGCAACTGGTAATCAAGGATCAAAAGGTAGTATCGGTGCAACTGGTGCTGGTTTTACTGGTGCAACTGGATTTATAGGTTCAACAGGATTTAATGGCTCAACTGGTTTTATAGGTTCTACTGGAATTGGTTCAACTGGTTTTACTGGGTCAACGGGAGTAGGAGCAACCGGTTCTATTGGTTCAACAGGATTTATAGGTTCAACAGGAATAGGCGCGACGGGAGTAGGAGGAATTGGTGCAACTGGATTTACTGGTTCAACAGGATTTATAGGTTCAACAGGAGCGGGTGGAATCGGTGCAACTGGATTTACTGGTTCAACTGGATTTATAGGTGCAACAGGAATTGGCTCAACTGGTTTTATAGGTTCTACCGGAATTGGTGCAACTGGCTTTACTGGTTCAACTGGAATTGGGGCAACAGGTGCTATTGGTTCAACAGGATTTATAGGTGCAACAGGTGCAGGTGGTGTTCTTATTGTAAAAGATGAAGGGGTACAAGTAGGAGCAACAGGTTATACTATAATGAATTTTGTAGGTACAGATGTATTAGCAGAAGATAGTGGAACACCGGGCCAAGTAAATGTCTATATACCAACACCTACATTTTTATCACACTTTAATACAACCGATGGAACAAATAATGCAACTATGGATGCTAACTTATATCCTTTTGGTGATACCCCAAGAATAAGTAAACCAACAACGGAAGGAAATCCTTTTAAAACTGGATCAGCTCCTAATAATGTATGGCAAACATTAGCTAAAGCATCTTATGAATCACCAGTAACAACAGGAAGAATTCAATATGATACAGTTGCTTCATGTACTGGTTTTAGTGCAGACGCAACGGGCGATGCAAAATTCGTGATTAATGTATATGATGCTAATGGTACATCTGTATTAACAGGTGGTACTTTAGATACTTCTGCAACTAATGCAATATACCAAACCCAAACCTTTACAAATGGAACAGGTATAACACTTGCAATATCAAATTACGCAGCCGATTTACCAACTAAATTTTCTGCTGACGTTTCAATAGTAATAGATGCTGGAACTATTCTTACTGCAAACGGTTTAGACGGTGGTCGTTATCATGTTGGAATAGTTATGACAACTGATACTGCCACAGATGGTGGTGGTGTATATTCATATTTTGGGCCTAACGGAAATTCATCAACATCTTATAATGGTGAAACTAATGATGTATTTTTTGATTCTAATCCTTCTACACCATCTATTAATGGTACAACTACAATAGTAGAATCTTCAACTCCTGCTAACATTATTACTAAATATTTAAGTGGTGTTCAGTATTATACAATAACTTCAGGTAATGGTTCACAATTTGAACTAGATGTTTCTGATATAGATAACTTTAATGCAAATACACAAGGTAGAGGTGGTGATGATGATTGGAACTTTAGAGCAATAGGAACTAATTATGGATTACCTACTTTACAACTTGAAGCATGGGGTCCATCTGTAGGTACATTTACTGGAGTGGATTGGCCAGATTTTTATAATGCATCGGATGTAGCATTTGATTATAATAGTTGGGCTATAAATAATAGTAATTTTAGATTTAGAAATAATACTGCAACTGTATCAGGACAGGTATACGACCCATGGAATTCAGGAAATACTGTTAATTCAAGTAATGCTGCTATATTAATAGATACATATGCTGAAATTAGTAATTCAACTTTACTAAGAGAAAGGTTTGATGATGAACAATATAGATTAGAAAGAACAGGAACTTATACAGCATTTGTTCCAACTGCAACATTAACAGGTAGTGGATTAACAAATCAAACTGGATCTTCTTCACCATTTTGCCAAGCATGTACAGTAGGGAGTAATATAATTCAGCCAAGCATATTCTTTAAAGATAATGGAAACAGTCCACAGTATGCTAGTGCAACCGGTTCATTAACTCCATATAAACCAGATAAGACTACAAGTAATCCTGATTATAGTGGAGCAAGTTACCAAGTAACATCTACTTATCATAGGTTAATGAAAACAACAGGAAGTTTAACAGATGCTATTGCATCTTTTGAATTAGAATTTTCTGGTGATCCATTAGGTTCTACATTCTTTAATGATTTGGTAAATGAAGATATTAAAGTATACATAAGAAAAGCTAATGAAGGATCAGGCGCTGGTAATATTGGTTATAGTGCAATACCATTATCATTGCATGGCTCTGCGCCGTTTACAACAATATTAGATCCACCTAGTGGAATTGATACAGCATCAGCTGCATGTAGAACAACTTTAACAAATAGTAATACCATTGCAGGTACGTTTGGTGGATTTGATGCCACTGAAGGGTTTTATATAGAAGTACAAATTGTAAACTCAGCAATTAGGATTGATCAAATAGTAGCTAATATAGTTTATGCAAATGGAACTATTGTTAATGGGTAAGAATAAATATAAAAAGAGAATAATCAGAAATGGGATTTAGTACAAATGATGTAAATAAATTAACTTTTAAGGTTCAAGCCGGAGGGGTTATTGATGCGAATACCGGATCAAGATGGTATGAGTCGTGGAAGGCTTTTGATCCTAAAGTTTTGCCTGAGAGAATATTAACTAATTATAATTTAATTCCTACCGCTAATGTTCTTTCTGATGCGGTATCAAATGCTTCAGCCGATCCTACTAATATACAGGATCTTTCAGCTGCTGCATCTGCAAAAAGATTAACAGTAATACAAACTGGTAAGAATAATTCCTGGATAGTTTATAATACTTATAATACTCCATCATCAGGTCCTTTATTAAACTGGATATCTCCTCCGTCAAAACCACAATCAACAGGTGCACCATCAGATGGATATAAAGTAACCTTATGGAGTGGTGATCCATCTGGAGCAGCAGGAACTTTTGCTCAAATATTTACATCAGCAGAACAAGATTCCGGTAGTGGATTTGTAGGATGGGTATATAATTATGACATGGGGTTATTATTCCTTGCTGATGATTTAGTAACCGCAATACAGAATAATTCAAGTGGACTTTATCCAGGTGGATTAGATTTATATATTAATGGTTTTAGATATGTCGGTACTACAGGTACTGGTGGAGGAGGAGTTGGTGCTACTGGATTTATTGGTGCAACTGGAATAGGTTCTACTGGATTTACTGGAGCAACAGGATCAGGTGGAGGTGGAGGTGCTACAGGTTCCACTGGATTTATAGGTTCAACTGGAGCTATTGGTCAACAAGGAGCAAGTGGAGCTATTGGTCAACAAGGAGCAAGTGGCGCTATTGGTCAACAAGGAGCAAGTGGTGCTATTGGTCAACAAGGTGCTACTGGGACTCAAGGTGCTAATGGTGAACAGGGGTCAACTGGATTTACTGGTTCAACTGGTGCTATTGGCCAACAAGGAGCAAGTGGTGCTATAGGTCAACAAGGAGCAAGTGGTGCTATAGGTCAACAGGGAGCAAGTGGAGCTATTGGTCAACAAGGAGCAACAGGTACTCAAGGTGAAATAGGTAATCAAGGATCAACTGGATTTACAGGATCCACTGGAGCCATTGGTCAACAAGGAGCAAGTGGAGCCATTGGTCAACAAGGAGCAAGTGGAGCCATTGGCCAACAAGGAGCAAGTGGTGCTATAGGTCAACAAGGAGCAACAGGCCAACAAGGATTTAGAGGAACACAAGGTGCTACTGGTACACAAGGGTCAACAGGTTTAACCGGTCAACAAGGAGCAACAGGTTTAACAGGACAACAAGGAGCAACAGGTACTCAAGGAGCAGACGGTGAACAAGGAGCTATAGGTCAACAAGGAGCAAGTGGATTAACTGGACAACAAGGAGCCACAGGTACAATAGGTGGCCAAGGGGCAACAGGTACAATAGGTGGCCAAGGAGCAAGTGGAGCAATTGGTAACCAAGGTGCAACAGGTTTAACAGGACAACAAGGAGCAACAGGAACTCAAGGTGCCGATGGAGAACAAGGTGCTATAGGGCAACAAGGAGCAAGTGGAGCTGTAGGTCAACAAGGAGCAAGTGGATTAACTGGACAACAAGGAGCCACAGGAACGCAGGGTGCGGACGGTGAGCAAGGAGCTGTAGGTCAACAAGGATCTACAGGAGCTATTGGTAATCAAGGTGCAACTGGATTAACTGGTCAGCAAGGAGCAACTGGAACACAGGGCGCTGCTGGAGAACAAGGAGCAGTTGGTGAACAAGGAGCAACCGGTTCTGTAGGTAATCAAGGATCAACTGGATTTACTGGTTCAACTGGTGCTGTAGGACAACAAGGAGCAAGTGGAGCTGTAGGTCAACAAGGAGCAAGTGGTGCTATTGGTAATCAAGGAGCAACGGGTACTCAGGGTGCTGATGGAGAACAGGGTGCTATTGGTAATCAAGGAGCAACTGGTGCTATTGGTAATCAAGGTGCAACAGGATTAACTGGTCAACAAGGAGCTACTGGTACTCAAGGTGCCGATGGAGAACAAGGAGCTATTGGTCAACAAGGAGCAAGTGGCGCTATTGGTCAACAAGGAGCAAGTGGTGCTATTGGTAACCAAGGTGCAACAGGTGCTATAGGTGAACAAGGAGCTGTTGGATTACAAGGAGCAAGTGGATTAACTGGACAACAAGGAGCCACAGGAACTCAAGGTGCCGATGGAGAACAAGGTGCTATAGGATTACAAGGAGCAAGCGGTTTAACTGGGCAACAAGGAGCTACTGGTGCTGTAGGTCAACAAGGAGCTGATGGAGAACAAGGTGCAATTGGTTTACAAGGTAGTACTGGTTTAACAGGACAACAAGGAGCTACTGGAACTCAAGGTGCTGATGGTGAACAAGGAGCTATTGGATTACAGGGAGCAAGTGGTGCTATTGGCCAACAAGGAGCAACAGGAACACAAGGAGCTGACGGAGAACAAGGAGCTATAGGTAATCAAGGAGCAACAGGTACAATAGGTGGCCAAGGAGCAAGCGGTGCCGTAGGACAACAGGGAGCAACAGGATTAACTGGGCAACAGGGAGCAACAGGAACTCAAGGAGCAGACGGAGAACAAGGAGCTATAGGTCAACAAGGATCTACTGGTGTAACTGGTCAACAAGGTTCAACTGGAGCCCAAGGAGATACAGGTTTACAAGGTAGTACAGGAACACAGGGTGCTGATGGAGAACAAGGTGCTATTGGTAATCAAGGAGCAACAGGTTTAACCGGACAACAAGGAGCAACAGGTACTCAAGGTGCCGATGGAGAACAAGGTGCTGTAGGACAACAAGGAGCAACCGGTTTAACAGGACAACAAGGAGCAACAGGAACTCAGGGAGCAGCAGGATTACAAGGTAGTACAGGAACCCAAGGTGCCGATGGAGAACAAGGTGCTATAGGATTACAAGGAGCAAGTGGTTTAACGGGACAACAAGGTGCAACAGGAACACAAGGTGCAGACGGAGAACAAGGCGCAATTGGTAATCAAGGCGCAACAGGTACTCAAGGTGCAACCGGTTTAACAGGACAACAAGGAGCAACAGGAACTCAAGGAGCAGACGGAGAACAAGGTGCTATAGGACTACAGGGTAGTACAGGTGCTGTAGGCCAACAAGGAGCAAGTGGTGCTATCGGACAACAAGGAGCATCAGGAACTAAAGGTCCTGATGGAGACCAAGGAGCAACTGGTGCTGTAGGTCAACAAGGAGCTGATGGAGAACAGGGTGCAATTGGTTTACAGGGAGCAACAGGATTAACTGGGCAACAAGGAGCAACAGGAACCCAAGGAGCAGACGGAGAACAAGGAGCTGTAGGTCAACAAGGGGCAACTGGTTCTGTAGGTCAACAAGGAGCCACAGGATTACAAGGAGCCACAGGATTACAAGGTTCAACTGGAAGTCAGGGTGCTGATGGAGAACAGGGTGCTATTGGTAATCAAGGTGCAACAGGATTAACTGGTCAACAAGGAGCTACTGGTACTCAAGGTGCTAATGGCGAACAAGGGGCTATCGGATTACAAGGCAGCACTGGTGTAATAGGACAACAAGGTGCAACTGGTGGGCAAGGGGCAGACGGAGAACAAGGTGCTATTGGTAATCAAGGTGCAACTGGTTTAACTGGTCAGCAAGGAGCAACAGGAACACAAGGTGCTAATGGTGAACAAGGTGCTGTAGGTGAACAAGGTGCAACAGGATTACAGGGTGCTACTGGATTACAAGGTTCAACAGGAACTCAAGGAGCAGACGGAGAACAAGGAGCTGTAGGATTACAAGGAGCAAGTGGTGCTATTGGTCAACAGGGAGCAACAGGATTACAAGGTTCAACTGGAACTCAAGGAGCTGATGGAGAACAAGGAGCTATCGGATTACAAGGTAGTACAGGTGCTATAGGACAACAAGGAGCTACTGGAACTCAAGGAGCAGACGGTGAACAAGGTGCTATAGGTCAACAAGGATCAACAGGAGCAATAGGTCAACAAGGTGCTAGTGGAGAACAAGGAGCTGTAGGATTACAAGGTGCAACTGGTTTGACTGGGCAACAAGGAGCAACAGGAACTCAGGGTGCTAATGGCGAACAAGGTGCAAGCGGTGAACAAGGAGCTATTGGTAAACAAGGTGCAACAGGTGCCGTAGGATTACAAGGTAGTACAGGAACTCAAGGTGCTGATGGAGAACAAGGTGCTGTAGGATTACAAGGTGCAACGGGATTACAGGGTGCTACTGGATTACAAGGTAGTACAGGAACTCAAGGTGCTGATGGTGAACAAGGAGCTATAGGTAATCAAGGTGCAACAGGATTAACTGGACAGCAAGGTGCTACAGGTACTCAAGGTGCTGCTGGAGAACAAGGTGCTAGTGGAGAACAAGGTGCTATTGGTACTCAAGGATCAACGGGAGCTCAGGGTGCAACGGGTGCAATAGGCCAACAAGGCGCAAGTGGGGAACAAGGAGCAGTTGGTGAACAGGGAGCTACTGGATTACAAGGATCTACTGGATTACAAGGTTCAACAGGAACACAAGGTGCTGATGGAGAACAGGGTGCTATTGGTAATCAAGGTGCAACAGGTTTAACAGGACAACAAGGAGCAACAGGAACTCAAGGTGCTGCTGGTGAACAAGGTGCAAGCGGTGAACAAGGAGCTGTAGGTCAACAAGGATCAACAGGGGCAATAGGTCAACAAGGTGCTAGTGGAGAACAAGGAGCTGTAGGATTACAAGGTAGTACTGGTTTAACAGGACAACAAGGAGCAACAGGAACTCAAGGTGCTGCTGGTGAGCAAGGTGCAAGCGGTGAACAAGGATCTATTGGTAATCAAGGAGCAACTGGTTCTGTAGGTCAACAAGGAGCAACAGGAACACAAGGTGCCGATGGTGAACAAGGTGCTGTAGGTGAACAAGGAGCTACTGGATTACAAGGAGCCACAGGTTTACAAGGTTCAACAGGAACTCAAGGAGCAGACGGAGAACAAGGAGCTGTAGGATTACAAGGTAGTACTGGTTTAACAGGACAACAAGGAGCTACTGGTACTCAAGGTGCTGCTGGAGAACAAGGTGCTGTTGGTACTCAAGGATCCACAGGAGCTCAAGGCTCAACTGGCGCAGTAGGACAACAAGGTGCTGACGGAGAACAAGGTGCTGTAGGAGAACAAGGAGCCACAGGTCTACAAGGCGCAACGGGATTACAAGGTAGTACAGGAACACAAGGTGCCGATGGTGAACAAGGAGCTATTGGTAATCAAGGTGCAACCGGTTTAACTGGACAACAAGGAGCAACAGGAACTCAAGGTGCTAATGGTGAACAAGGTGCTGTAGGTGAACAAGGTGCAACAGGATTACAGGGTGCTACAGGATTACAAGGTAGTACAGGTACTCAAGGTGCCGATGGTGAACAAGGTGCTGTAGGATTACAAGGCTCAACTGGTTTGACTGGGCAACAAGGAGCAACAGGTACTCAAGGTGCCGATGGAGAACAAGGTGCTGTAGGTGAACAAGGAGCCACAGGATTACAAGGAGCCACAGGATTACAAGGTAGTACAGGAACTCAAGGTGCTGCTGGAGAACAGGGAGCAATTGGTAAACAAGGAGCAACAGGATTAACTGGGCAACAAGGAGCAACAGGAACCCAAGGAGCAGACGGAGAACAAGGAGCAGTAGGTGAACAAGGAGCTACAGGATTACAAGGAGCTACAGGATTACAAGGTTCTACTGGAGCTGTAGGTCAACAAGGTGCTGTAGGAGAACAAGGAGCTGTTGGTAAACAAGGAGCAACAGGTGCCGTAGGATTACAAGGTAGTACAGGAACACAAGGTGCAGACGGTGAACAAGGAGCAATTGGTAATCAAGGTGCAACAGGATTAACTGGCCAACAAGGAGCTACCGGTACTCAAGGTGCTAATGGTGAACAAGGCGCTATAGGAGAACAAGGAGCTACTGGTACTCAAGGAGCCACAGGTTTACAAGGTTCAACTGGAACTCAAGGTGCTGACGGAGAACAAGGAGCTGTAGGTTTACAAGGTGCAACTGGTGCCGTAGGATTACAAGGTAGTACAGGAACTCAAGGTGCTGCTGGAGAGCAAGGTGCAGTTGGTGAACAAGGTGCTATAGGTAAACAAGGTGCAACAGGATTAACTGGTCAACAAGGAGCAACAGGAACTCAAGGTGCTGCTGGAGAGCAAGGTGCTAGTGGTGAACAAGGAGCTGTAGGATTACAAGGTGCAACTGGAGCTGTAGGCCAACAAGGAGCAACAGGCGGACAAGGAGCTAAAGGATTACAAGGATCTACTGGATTACAAGGTTCAACAGGAACACAAGGTGCTGACGGAGAACAGGGTGCAATTGGTTTACAAGGTAGTACAGGTGCTATAGGACAACAAGGTGCTAGCGGAGAACAAGGTGCTATAGGTAAACAAGGTGCAACAGGAGCTGTAGGAGAGCAAGGCGCTGTTGGAGAACAAGGAGCAACGGGTGCCCAAGGTAAAATAGGATTCCAAGGTAGTACTGGTTTAACAGGACAACAAGGAGCAACAGGAACTCAGGGTGCCGATGGTGAACAAGGTGCTATTGGTGAACAAGGGGCAACAGGTGCTATAGGCCAACAAGGCGCTATAGGATTACAAGGTAGTACAGGAACTCAAGGTGCCGATGGTGAACAAGGAGCTATAGGTAAACAAGGAGCAACAGGTGCTGTTGGTCAACAAGGTGCTGATGGAGAACAAGGTGCTGTAGGTCAACAAGGAGCAACAGGCGGACAAGGAGCTAAAGGATTACAAGGATCTACCGGATTACAAGGTTCTACTGGAGCTGTTGGTCAACAAGGTGCTGACGGAGAACAGGGTGCAATTGGTTTACAAGGTAGTACAGGTGCTATAGGACAACAAGGTGCTAGCGGAGAACAAGGTGCTGTTGGTACTCAAGGTGCAACAGGTACACAGGGAGCAACCGGTTTAACAGGACAACAAGGAGCAACAGGCGCTCAAGGTAAAATAGGATTCCAAGGTAGTACAGGTGCTCAAGGTAGTACAGGTGCAGTAGGCCAACAAGGAGCAGATGGAGAACAAGGTGCTATTGGATTACAAGGTGCAACAGGAACTCAAGGAGCAGATGGAGAACAAGGAGCTATTGGTAAACAAGGAGCAACAGGTGCAATAGGTCAACAGGGTGCTAGCGGAGAACAAGGTGCTGTTGGTGAACAAGGAGCAACAGGAACTCAAGGATCAACAGGATTAACAGGACAACAAGGTGCAACGGGTGCTCAAGGTAAAATAGGATTCCAAGGTAGTACAGGTGCAGTAGGCCAACAAGGAGCAGATGGAGAACAAGGTGCTATCGGATTACAAGGTAGTACAGGAACACAAGGTGCTGACGGAGAACAAGGTGCTATAGGTAAACAAGGAGCAACAGGTGCAATAGGCCAACAAGGTGCTGACGGAGAACAAGGCGCTGTTGGAGAACAAGGAGCAACGGGTGGACAAGGAGCTAAAGGATTACAAGGATCTACTGGATTACAAGGTTCTACTGGAGCTGTAGGTCAACAAGGTGCTGACGGGGAACAAGGCGCTATCGGATTACAAGGTGCAACTGGTGCAGGTGGTGCGTTAGGTAAACAAGGAGCAACAGGAACTCAAGGTTCTACCGGAGCTGTAGGCCAACAAGGTGCTGACGGTGAACAAGGTGCAAGTGGTGAACAAGGAGCAAGTGGTGAACAAGGTGCTATTGGCAAACAAGGAGCAACAGGTGCTGTAGGACAACAAGGTGCCGATGGTGAACAAGGAGCTATAGGTGAACAAGGAGCTATAGGTGAACAAGGAGCAACAGGTGCTCAAGGTAAAATAGGATTCCAAGGTAGTACTGGTGCAGTAGGCCAACAAGGAGCAGATGGAGAACAAGGTGCTATTGGATTACAAGGATCTACTGGATTACAAGGTTCTACTGGAGCTGTAGGCCAACAAGGTGCTGACGGAGAACAAGGTGCTGTTGGTTTACAAGGTAGTACAGGTGCAGGTGGTGCGTTAGGTAAACAAGGAGCTACAGGTACTCAAGGTTCTACTGGAGCTGTAGGCCAACAAGGTGCTGATGGGGAACAAGGAGCAGTAGGTGAACAAGGAGCAACAGGTGCTCAAGGTAAAATAGGATTCCAAGGTAGTACTGGTGCTGTAGGACAACAAGGAGCTGATGGAGAACAAGGTGCTATTGGATTACAAGGATCTACTGGTTTACAAGGACCAACAGGTAATCAAGGTGCAACAGGAGCTATAGGACAACAAGGTGCTAGCGGAGAACAAGGTGCTGTTGGTGAACAAGGAGCAACAGGTGCTCAAGGTAAAATAGGATTCCAAGGTAGTACAGGTGCTCAAGGCGCAAGCGGTGAACAAGGAGCTATTGGTAAGCAAGGAGCAACAGGCGCGGTAGGTGATCAAGGTGCTGACGGAGAACAGGGTGCAAGCGGTGAACAAGGTGCTGTAGGTAAACAAGGTGCAACAGGTGCAGTAGGTGATCAAGGAGCAGATGGATTTAAAGGTAGTACAGGTTCTCAAGGTGCAAGTGGTGAACAAGGAGCTATTGGTAAACAAGGTGCAACAGGTGCAGTAGGTCAACAAGGAGCCATAGGATTACAAGGAGCAACAGGTGGACAAGGTGCTATTGGATTACAAGGTAGTACAGGAACTCAAGGTGCCGATGGTGAACAAGGAGCTATAGGTAAACAAGGTGCAACTGGAGCTATAGGTGACCAAGGAGCAGATGGATTTAAAGGTAGTACAGGATCTCAAGGTGCAAGCGGTGAACAAGGTGCTATTGGTAAACAAGGAGCAACAGGTGCTGTAGGACAACAAGGAGCTGATGGATTTAAAGGTAGTACAGGTTCTCAAGGTGCAAGCGGTGAACAAGGTGCTGTAGGTAAACAAGGTGCAACAGGTGCTGTAGGACAACAAGGAGCTGATGGATTTAAAGGTAGTACAGGATCTCAAGGTGCAAGTGGTGAACAAGGAGCTGTAGGTCAACAAGGAGCAACAGGAACTCAAGGAGCAGATGGATTTAAAGGATCTACTGGTTCTCAGGGTGCAAGTGGTGAACAAGGAGCTGTAGGTCAACAAGGAGCAACAGGAACTCAAGGAGCAGATGGATTTAAAGGTAGTACAGGTTCTCAGGGTGCAAGCGGTGAACAAGGTGCTATTGGTAAACAAGGTGCAACTGGTGCTGTAGGTGACCAAGGAGCAGATGGATTTAAAGGTAGTACGGGTTCTCAGGGTGCAAGCGGTGAACAAGGTGCTATTGGTAAACAAGGTGCAACAGGTGCAGTAGGTGACCAAGGAGCAGATGGATTTAAAGGATCTACTGGTTCTCAAGGTGCAAGTGGAGAACAGGGAGCTATTGGTAAACAAGGTGCAACAGGTGCAGTAGGGGATCAAGGAGCAGATGGATTTAAAGGTAGTACAGGTTCTCAAGGTGCAAGCGGTGAACAGGGTGCTATTGGTAAACAAGGAGCAACAGGAGCCATAGGTGACCAAGGAGCAGATGGATTTAAAGGTAGTACAGGTTCTCAGGGTGCAAGCGGTGAACAAGGAGCAATTGGTTTACAAGGTAGTACAGGTGCAGGTGGTGCGTTAGGTAAACAAGGTGCAACAGGTTCTCAAGGTGCAAGTGGTGAACAAGGTGCTATAGGTAAACAAGGTGCAACAGGTGCAGCAGGTGCAAGCGGTGAACAAGGAGCTATTGGTAAACAAGGTGCAACAGGTGCAGCAGGTGCAAGCGGTGAACAAGGAGCTATTGGTAAACAAGGAGCAACTGGAGCAGCAGGTGCAAGTGGTGAACAAGGTGCAGTAGGTAAACAAGGTGCAACTGGAGCAGCAGGTGCAAGCGGTGAACAAGGTGCAGTAGGTAAACAAGGTGCAACTGGAGCAGCAGGTGCAAGCGGTGAACAAGGTGCAGTAGGTAAACAAGGAGCAACAGGTGCAGCAGGTGCAAGTGG
>JGI24006J15134_10001368_pt1 | contig 13962 bp, 14 predicted proteins | sample LinPmetageLP53_FD_15134 | JGI IMG/M metagenome (IMG submission 15134) | reverse complement strand
GCTCTAAAATTAAAGGTACCTATATCTAAATCATCACTAGCTACAAGAATATTAATACCAGCATCATCAAAATTTAAATATGAAGTAGTTCCATTCTTTATCTCTAAATTATTATCATCTAAATTTAAACTTCTTCCAGCATTTAAAGTTAGGTTAGTATTTGCAATGTTAGTGTTTGTACCACCACCTCCACCACCACTAGAATCCTGCCAAGAAACCCCACTACCTGTAGAAGTTAAAACTTGACCAGTTGTACCTTGTGTTCCTGATATAGTTAAATTATCTGTATCTAGAGTTCCAACTATATCTACATCACCACCCGTAATAGTTAAAAGATTTGCAGAGTGTGTTAAAACTACATCAGCATTATTAAAGTCAATAGTAGCACCACTTCCTAAAAATAGATTTTTGAAAGCAATAGTACCAAAACCTAAATTCATCACATTGTTTTGAGATGGTCTAAATTGATTCATACTAAGCCTTACTACTTCACCTGCTCCTACTCTAAAATCAATTATATTATCTAAATCAAATTCTATTAGGTTGTCTGCATCTCTACCTATTTTTAATGAGGCATTTGTTATTGTAGTTATATTTGTTTGTACAGCTGCCATTGTAGCAGTATTACCACTACTTGTTACATCACCTGTTAGATTTGCATTAGTTGTAACTGTAGCTGCATTACCACTAAGATTTCCTGTAAACGTACCTACGCCACTACCATTAGAGCTGACTACTACATTCCCTCCTGAATCTTTTATATCGTTACCTGATACAGTTATGTCACCTGCAAAAGTTGTGTTTTGAGAAGTGTCTATTTCTATGGCTTGAGTACTATTTGTATATAATAATAACTTATGATTACTATATGTACCAATAACAGAACTACTATCTTGTGAGTATATTAATAGTTTTGCATTATTAGTAGTGTCAAATAATTGAATTGTAGGAGATGCCTCGCCTATACTTAATCCATTACTAACTGAATCTACAGTACCTATTACAACATTGTTCGAAAAAATTGAAGTACCTGCACTATTACTGATAGTACCATCTATCTGTAAATCGCCACTAGAATTAATAGATGCAACTTCCGTAGTATTATTAATAAATTTAAATGATTTACTACTTGCTCCACCTGATGCTATTTTAAACTCTAAGTCATCTATAGAAGATAAAATTAGTTTGTCTGCATCAGGGCCTGATAATGTTGCTGGAGCATTTCTATTAAGTTGTGTATTACCCTCAATTATTGTTGTTCCAGCTGTAGACATATCTATTACATCTGTACCTGCTGAATCTCGTATTTTATTACCTATAGCTTTTATAATTCCTGTATCGGTAACTGCGAAAACAATATTACCTGTTTGTGGATTTCTAATCTGAAAAGCTGTCGAGTTAGCACTTCCATTAGCTTCATTTAAATAAATATCTACACTAGTTCTTGAAACAATAGCCATATTTTGACTAGCTAATTGTATAGAATATGAAGAATTACCATTACCTGCAATGTTTTGTAATAATGCAGTATTAACTTTAGGTACTGTTAACCTATCATTGCCTTCATCATATACAAAATTTGCATCACCTTTAAACGTGCCACTATCATTATATTGTACAGAAGTATCAGGAGATGATGGAGTACCTCCTCCACCTGTAGTAATATTATTATTAATATCATAATTAACTAAAGCTAAAATACTACCCTTTTTGTAAGTTACTGAAGGAGTAAAAGAATCTACTATTATTGTTCCTGTAGAAGTAGTAGTTGCTCCTGATTTTGTCAATTCTATAGGATTAGAATAATCAGACCTATAAAGCATCAATTTCTGATTATCAAAAATTTGTGATCTAGAATTATTTAAAAGAATTACTCTATCTATAGCAGCTCCAGCTGTTATTTGTGTACTTAATAACCCTAAAGAATTAAATTTTATAACATCAAGTAAATTATCAGAAGGAGTAGTTATGTTTGTACTAGTAGTAAAGTCATTTAGATTCTGTATAGTTTTATATGGACTAAATGTAGGCTCTGTAGGATCTTCAGGATTTGGAGGATTAATTGGAGGACTATATGTATTAGGAACTTTTACTGTCCCTAAATTAACTGTCCCTGTTACTGTACCCATATTTCTATAATAACTTCCTGAAAAAGTATCTGATTCAGCTGTGAACGTACCTTGTATTAAAGTATATCTACCTTCGTTATCACCATCAATAGATTCATTACTACCTATATTAACATTTAAAGTTTTAAAAGCAGAAAAATCATTAATTAATAAATCTCCTTCAATTATTCTCAATGGCTGAGATTGTGGTTTAATATATTCATCTAATAACAATGAACACATATTGTAAGTAGTTCCTGTCCCTTCTACTTGTATTGTTGATGGCTGTTGATAGGAAGTACCATCCCAAGCTAATAAGGAGTATACTGTAGAATTATCATCTCCTGTCATTCCTATAGGTAGTTCTCCAAAATCAATTTCTTCAAAATTATCTTGAGAAGAAGAAGCAGAAAATTCTATAGCCTGTTCTGACAAAGCTGTATCACTAAATGAAATTTGAAAGTAATTAGTATAATTAGATAAAACATTAACTCCTGTGTACCATTGTTGAGCTAAATTAGGTTGTGATAATGTTATAGGTGTAGGACTTGTATTAGGATTAGATGTGTCAGGATTTGTATAATAATTAAAACTAGAAGCAACAAACTGTAGTTGTACATCTCCACCTGCACCAACAGAAGGAAGTGTTATTAACCTATTAATACCTATATAAGCAGCTGAACCTGTACCAGCATAAAAAGGACTTCTACTTTCATTAGGTATAAATGATTGGCAATATGTATTTAAACTCTGTACAGGAAAACTATCAGAATAATTACCTGATAATTCTTCTATAGGTATATTAACTATAAAATTAGCTGTACTTAATGTCCAAGATAAGTCACCATCTACATTTCCTGTTAAATAATAACTACCTATTTTTAATTTTAAAGTTATTGAGCCTCCTATATGTGTAACATTATTAGCAGCTGAAGTAAAATCAAAATATTGAGCAGAAAAGACATTAATTCCCATAACTAAACTATCTGCAGCAGCTGTAGAAAAAGCTCCTATAGAAGTTAAAGCTGATGCATAAGGAGGAGCTGAATAGTTGACTTCATCTGTATTAGATGGGAAATTACTATTAGCCTGAGCAAAATCTTGACCATGTGAAAAAGTACCTCTTACAATACTTAAAGGCCTTTCAAATCTCCATTGTTGACCATTTAAAAAAGTTCTATGTGCAAAAACTCCTTTTTGTAAACCTATATTATCAAAAGTAACAGCTCCTGAAGAAGTTGATGAATATATATATAAAGAACCTGATTCAGATAATTCAAAATTAACTTCACCTGATTCAGTTAGTAAAGTTTGTAATCCTCCACCTGATGAAAGTATATATCTAATAGTTATAGAAGTATCATTACATGAATAGGATATTCTATATTGACCAGCTTGTAAAGTTTTTCTTACATTTGTTGTAGCACTTGTAGAGTTCCATGAATTACTTCCTGTGATTGTTCCACCTTGTACAGTCCAACCTGATGTTAAATCTACAGGATTATCAATCCATTCTTGACCAATAAAACCTGAATTAATTGTAGGAGTTGCAGAATTGTCTAAATTTACTTCTTGTGTTAATCCATAATTTTCAACATAACCTGTTCCTGTTTGTGTTAGTATATCACTATATTTAACATTAGTAAAATCTATAGTTGAACCTGCTAAACTATAATTTTGAACTATATTAATTTTACCATCTGCTTGAAACATTTTTAGCCCTAATGATTTAAGACAATCTTTAAATGCTTTAGCTGGATAATATTTATTTGATTCATTAGATGAAGCTATAAATGATTTTTGATCAACAGCTAATAATGATAAGGAATTGTAAGTAGTACCATAACCCTCAATATTATTAGGCTTCCATCTGTTATTAAATCTGTATAATAATTCATTTACTCCTAAAGGAAAAGTATCAGCTACAAAATTATTTGTAATAATTCCTGAGTAATCTGTATACATTTTAGCAGTATAATTAGAAACTTTTGTTCTAGAAGCATCACTTATAGAAATATAATCTTTTCTATTTACTGCATTACCTAAATAATCATTAGCTTTAATTGTTACAGAGTAAGGATAAAAATCATTTTCTATAGAATCAAACCCTGCTTCTATTCCTCCCCACCAAAATACTACAAAATTTCTTTTAACTATTACAAACCATTCTTCAGAATCAGATGTTAAAATATTTTTAAGGATTAATTCATCAAAAATAGAATCTGAAGCTGTTGCATGAGTTATATATTGAAATGTAAGTTCAGAAGGCATTACTACATTTTTTCTATCTTCACTACCTTTATAAGATAGTTTAAATCCTCCTTTTGATGTTGTAAAAGTTTGACCTGTAATGGATGACAAACTTTGACTCCAAAGCTCTATATCATATCTATTACCTCTGTCAGAATAAAATGTGTTTGTAGTTACTTTATAAGCCATTATCCTAGTGTATTTCTATGTCTTTTTGCTCTGTTAAATACTATAAGTAAATCTTCCCCTGATATTTTTACATCAGGAATACCCATAGATGCAGTCTGTGAAGCTGAACTTATACTAGAATTACCTGAAGGTACTACAAGCTCTGCTCCATGTTCACCTACTAAATAAGGCCTTCCTCCTGTCATTGAGCCTCCACTAGCTCTACCAGGTATATTTAATGTTTTGTTAAAAATAGCATTAAATCCTACAGATCCACCTCCTGTAATTAAGGCCATAATACCAGCAAAAATAGCAGCTTGAGCTATCATTTTAGCTAAATCTACTAAAAATTGAGTAGCAAAATTTGTGAACTTTTGACCAAAAGAAAGAACTTTACCTTGTGCATCTGTCATAGTATGAAAAATATTTACAAACCCACTAGCAAAATTATCAACCAACCCCTCTACAGATTCAGCCAATGTAGTTACTTGCTCATTTACTTGAGTAAATGTAGAGTTAAAATCAATATTTACTAATTCACTATATGACTTACCTAATGACTTAACAGATGTATTTAGATTATTTGTATCTTCTTTAGTTTCTTTTTTTGTTTTGTTTATTTTTTTTAATGCTACATCTGTTTTTTTAATTGTAGGTATTAATACATTAAATTTTTTGTATTGTGCATCTAATGCATCATTAGTAGCTTTTGTAGTAAGCATAAAATTACCTTCTTCCTCTTCTGCATCAAAAAACAAGGGAACTATATTATAGATAGCCACTCCTAAAGCTACAAATCCTGTAGCTAAACGTATAGCTGGATTTGCTATCATAAATGTATTTAAAGTTGCAAAGGCTGTGCTGAGTGCAGGTAATGCTGTCCCTGATAAAAATAAGAAAGCAGTTCCTATAGAACTTATAGCTGTAGTTAATTTTGCTAATACTATTAAAGCTGGTCCAATAGCTGCTATAAATAAACCAAATTCTATACCTGCTTCAATCTGTTCTTTGGTTAAAGAACTTAAAAAGTCTGTTATTTCTTGTAGCTTATTTTTTAAAGGATCTAACAAAGGTAGCAAAGCTTTACCTACTTCCTCTGAAAAGTCCATGAATGCATTTGTCAGCTGAGTCCATGCTCCTGTACCAGCTTCAGCAGCTGATTGAGCTTGACCTGAAAACATTGTAGATAATGATTCTACTGCTGAATCTAGTCTTTCTGTACTTCCTACAGCTCCTTCAATAGTTATTCCATATCTAGATAAAGCATTTGTTGAACTTCCTACAGATTTAGCTACTAAATCAGCAGCAGCTGTGAGATTCATACCTTTTGCAGTAGCCATATCTTGCACTAAAGGAATAAGCCTTCTAATAGCTTCTTCTTCTAGTCCCATAGTAGCCAACATTGTCTGAGCTGCTATAGTTTCTTCATCACCAAATAAAGTAACTTTTTGTAGTTCTTTAGCTTGTTCTGTTAAAGATTTAAATGCTTGTTCATTATCTCCTAAAGCAGTATTTAAAGCAGCCTCAGCTTTAGCCTGTGTATCAAATGCCTTTATAGACATAGCTGCAAAACCAGCTAAAGGTAAAGTTAAAGACCTAGAAAATGATTTTCCTAGTTTTTCTGTACTTCTAGAAAATTTTCTCATGGATCTCTGAGCTTTTTTTAAGCCCTTTTCTAATCCTTGTATTTTTGCTCCTACTAATACATTTAACCTAGAGTCCATCTAAAAATTTTTTAATCTATTCTGTAAATCTTTTATTTCTTTAGGAGTAAGTTTCTGTTTATTCTCTTTCTCCCATTCAAATTCTATTAAATCTTTCTGCTTTACCCTATTTTTTTTCTCCATTTGTATATTTAGAAGAAGAGTAGTCTGCCATCTACATCTAATCCATTCAGACCTTTCTTTTGTTTCTTGATCTTTATAATAACCCTTTAAAGCATTATCATACTGTCTGAATGTTAAATCATCAAGAGCTTCAGGAGTTAATCTTAACACACCCAATCCCTGTTGATCTATTGTATCAAAAGTAATAGGCTCAGAAGAATTATCTTCCCCTGAGCCCTCTTTTACTTTCCCTCAGAGAAGGGCATTGTTTCACCGAAGACTGCCATTATCTTCTCGAGCCCTCCCTCAGTCTCATCTATCAAATCACATACAGCATCAATATCTAAAGAAAATTTCTTTTTAGCTTTTCTATGTCCTTCTTTAAAAGCTATGAATATCATAGTCATTAAATCATCTAAAGTCAATTCTTCCATCATTTTACCATTGCTAAATTTAGCTATTGGAATTTTTGCCTCAGATGAGAACTTTCTTAAAGTACCTATGCCAAAATGAATAGGAAAATCTTTTTCATTTAAATTTACTGTAGTCATATTATAAATTAATTAGTTGCTTTTGTTATTGCTCCTGTAAGTTCTAGAGTCAATGAGCATGAAGTATTATCTTCTGTAGGTGCTGAAGCCTCTAAAGAAGTTAAATAACATCCACTTTTAAAATAAGTATCCCCTGATACAGCAGTATTAAACTTTACAAATAGTGGAGTTCTAGCGTAGTAGTAATCATATAAATCTACAAAATTAAATTGATCTGCTGCTGCTGAATCTCTTTCAGCATATAGGAAATTCCCTGATATACTCCCTGATCGAGTTGATTCTAACAGAGTTCTCCATCCTAAAGAATCTTTATTAGTTACATCTCTAGTTTCCATAGCTAGAGAAAGACTTGCATCTGTGCTAAATGCTACTAGAGTATAAGTACCATCTGAAGTTGTACTGATATAAATACCTATATCAGTTCCGTTAATTACATTATTAGTTGCCATTTTGTTTTACTTTTTTCTTTTTTGTTTTTATTAATTTTTCTACTTCCTCATAAGATGCTACTCCTTCTTTTACTAATCTTTTAGCTGTTTGAAAGCAAACATTAGCACAATCTCCCACCTCCATTGTCTTCCACATCTTATAATACTTTTCTTTAAAATATATCTTCATTTTTTAACTCTTATTTTAAATAACTGCTCAAAAACAAAGATACCACTTTGCCCCTCATGAGTGTTCTGTATAAAGTTATCATCCTCATCCATAAAATAGATATTATCTACATTAACTGAGGAATTAACTCCTGAAAAATTATCTAAAGCAGTTCTTACTAGAGTAGATAATTCTTGACTTAAAGCATAACTATCATTTAGCATAGTTATAGATATTTGAAATACATCTACAGGAGAAGTTTGCCCTTTTACCAAAGTTGGCTCAACATTATTTATTTCATATAATATTGAAGGAGTAACTGTCTCAGCTGATGTATAAGCAGGATCTTGAAAAATAATAGGTACAACTCTAGGACTTCCTCCACCATTATTAGTGAAAAAAGTTTGTATTCCTGAATTATTAATAAGTATATTATTTATTACTTTACCTATTGCCATAATTTTTACCTACTGTATCAAATTTTTCAATTAATAACTTTTCCATAGTTCTTAAAGCTCTATCTTTCCCAGCTATTAAACCTCTTTTTACAGGCCTTTGAGCTGAATAATGTGTAGTTCCTTGTTCTAAAAATCTTACATACCANCCATCAAATCGAGGATTTTTATTATTTCTCTTAGTCATTGGCCCGACAGTAACATCAGAAAATTTTCTATTTAACCTAGATTGAAATACTTTAACTGATTTTTTTGCTGTTCCTACTGGCTGGTAAGTAGTCATAATTCCCATTCCTTTAGGAGCTTTCATCTTTCCAAATAATTTAGGAGTAGAATATCTTCCTGTTACTCCTAATGGAGTTATTCTTTTTGGTATTCTATTTTTAATCTCCTTTTGTATAATTTTACCACCTTCTCTAGCTACCTTTGTTCTAAACTGCTTATATTTTTGTTTAGTCATCACTCCAGCTACTTCTTTTAAAAGTTTCTCAAGATTTAAAACTTGAGCTTTATCTACTTTTATAGACCATTGATCTTTAGAAAAATTAGCTACAGCCATTAATATCTACCTTTACAATATAACTCAATAAATTCTCTGTTTCTAAAACCTATAGGTTTTACTTCTGTAATATAATAATAAGTAAAATCAGGAGAAATAGTTCCTAAATCATAAATTTTTAATCTATATAAATTTGCAGCTTTTAATATTTCTTGTAAATCTATATAGTTTCCTGTAACTTTTAATTTAGATATTCTCTGCTCTACATCATTTTTAACTTCAGTATTACCTGATAAAAAATCTGTCATAACCCATACACTACGAACTGAAGCCCAAGAATTTGAAGATTCTCCAAAATCATTAGGAGTACTTTTTGTTGACTTTTCTAAATATATTTCATCAGAAAATAAACCAGCTTGTAATTTTTTTTCTGCCATTACAAAACATTTAATCTATATGGATTTAATAAGTATTCTGATAATGTTGGCATCTTGTAAACCATATCTGTTCTATTAAGATATAATGAGCCAATAATTATAAGTATTGCCTGTTTTATAGTTTGTGGCACATCTGCATTGCTATCTATTCCTGCAACAAATTTAATTTGTACAGCATCCATTCTAGGATAAGTTTGAGGATATGTAAAATTATCTTTAGGTAATATTGATGTAATTATTGGACTTTGATTAAGAGAATCATTTGTTCCAAAATTAGCAATGTAATTAGATGAACTTATTGTTTGTAAAGTATTAGCTGAATCATAATATTTAACGTGTGTTATAGTATCTACAGGACTTCTATTAATGTCTATCTTATTCATAAAATAAGGTAAATGTAATTCTATAGTTTGTTGCATTAATATCAAAGATGTATAATTTTGCACCATCTCTGTAGCTACGTTAATTAGATTTGTTAAATATCCATCTTCTGAAGTTATAGAAGAATTTATTTTTAAATGTGTTTTTACATCACTTAGTTCTATAGTCTTTTCAGAAGCATTTGTAAGAGTCATATATCTACCCAATTGAGGAGACGTTTGTGAACTCATTGGAAGCCCTGTAGCATAAGATACATAGTTATAAGCCATAGAAAAAGAGTAAAAGAGAAGGAGTTTCCTCCCTCTCTTAATTATTAATTAAATTTATGATGTAATTGCTTGTAAAGGATCATTTACTGTAGCTGTAGAAGGAATCTGAGCTACTTTACCATCCATTAAATTAGTAGCTACAATTCTACCAAGCCCTTGAGCAGCTCTTGTATATGGATCATAAATTAGCGATAATCCACCAAATTGACCAATGTGCACTTTACTAAAGTCACCAAATACAGCCTCAACTGAAGTAGCTGGAGCTGATCCATCTGTATTTCCTACATTAGAAGAACAGTAATAATTATAACCATTAAGAGTCTTATCTCTAGGATCTAATAAAGCAGATACTGCTGTTACTAAAACAGCAGCTTTTGCTGAAGTTAATGCTGCTCCATTTAATATCCATGATAATTTATTTAATGAAGGATTAACTCCACCTCCAATAATAGCTCCTTCCATTGCCACAGCTACTGCTGCTGTTATAGCATTACCAGCATCAAATAAAGCAGAGAAAATAGATTGAGGTGCATTGCCAATATTATTTCCTGAAGTTAATAAAGCTCCTTCAAAAGTAGCCATTTGTGAAGCAGCCATATTTCTACGGAATGCAGCTTCAGCTCCTACATTCTGAGCCATTAACTCAGCAGACATATCTACAACAGAAATTAATTTAGTAGGAGATAAAGTCAAAGGAGTTAGTGTTCCAGCACCATCTACATCAGTAGTATTATTTTCTGCAACAAATGAAGAACTCATTCCACTAATTACAGGAAAAGCTCTATCAGCTACAAGTCCTGAGTAATAATTTGCTCCTGCTTCAATTAGCACACTATTGTTAAAAAGCTGATCAATATAAGATCCTAAATCAGTTCCTGGAGATGCAGTAGTAACTGCTCTAGCATGAAGTACAGAGGAAGGAATGCAAACACCTTGCATTAATTTACCTCTACTTTCTAGCTTTGCTTCTTCATCCATTTCCTTAACTAAACCATCTAATCTTCCTGAATAAGCTGCTGCAACTGCATCAGTAAAGCGATACTCAGAAACTTCTTTAGGTTGTTTAATTTCTTGTTTTACTCCTGAAGTAGCTGCCATAGAAGCATTTAAAGACTCTAATTTCTCTGCTCTTTCAATGTTAGTATTGATTGAATCAATTTTTGCAGATACTGAATCAAACTCAGTAGTTTCTGCTTTTGTTAGCTCTCGAGTTTCAGACTCTGCTAATGTTACCATTGTTGAAAGATTCTCCATCAATGAAGCTCTTTCTTCTTTTAATTTTACGCTGTTCATTTTGTTTTCTTTTTTAATAATATATATTTCAATTTACGATAATAACTCTGAGGAGTACCCTTATCCTCATCTTTCTCCTCAATTTTTTCAGCAGTTAAGGATTCTACTTTTTCTTGTGATCTTGCAGATACTGTAGCTGATGAATAAGCTGGATTTGTAACAGCTGATACATCGTACAACATATCTATCTCTTCTATAGTTCTAATAAGTTTACCATCTCTTTTTTCCCATGAATCTCCTCCATCAGCTATAGTAAAAGCAAAAGAAGAAGAAGTTATATCTCCTCTCTTAATACTTTCATATAAATCTCTAGCATAAGACTGATTCCCTAAAGAGATTTTATATTTTAATCCTCTTTCATCTATAGAAAGCTGTAAATTTTTAGGACTTCTAGCTAATGGATAATTATTATCATGATTAATTAAAGCTACTGTCTGAGTCATATCTGCACTTCTAAAGGCATCAGGACTAATATATTCATAGAATCCTCCTAAATTTTTTGACTCACTATTGAAAACAGAGCCATATCCTTCAATGATAAATGAACCATCTTCAGCTTCTCGAACTTCAAATTCTGAGGAGCTTATATTTCTTCTCTCTATGTTATTCTTCATCTGTCTCTTCTTTTGTGGCATCTGCCATATTTAAAGGAACTAAATAATCTGATAGTCCTTCCTCCTTATTCAGATTCTCTAATTCTCGTACCTCATTTCTACTAAGCCATCCATTTTGAATAGCTATAGCATAACTGTTGTATCTGCTTTCTATATCTCCTCTAAGAATACCTGAAGCATTAAATTCAAAAAACAAAGTTTCTTGTTCATCAGATCTAAGTAATTTTTTATTAAGCTCCTGTTCCCAATTTATTAAATAAGGTAGTAAGCAGTTTCTGTAAACATAATAGACTGCTCTTCTACATTTGCTCTAGAAGAAGAATCTCTCATGATTCCAATCTGAGAAGGAGGAACTGCAAAAATTGAAGCTATCTCTTCTCTAGTGAACTCCATTTGTCTTAATAAGTCTGAGTCTGCTGGAGTTAAATTTAATCTATGATACTCCATGCCATTAGGAAGAACTGCTGTAGTATGTGAGTTTCCTGTTCCTGAATACTTCTGATTCCAACTAAATCTTAACTGTTCTATAGTTTCAGGTTTTAATGGAGAAGGACTTTTTAAATAACCTGATATATTACCTCCATTACTAAAGTAGTTATTTGCAAACTCTCTAGACTTTACTCCTAATCCTAAAGTCTCAGCATACATAGAGATAGGACTATATCCGTAGCACCCATCAAATGACAGTCCTGATATATGTAGTACATCAAAACTATTTAGAGGCTGATCAACATCTTGAACATCATAAAAAATAGAATCATCATATTTAATAACTCTAACATTGTCTGAGATTAAAGGTATTAATTCTATCGGAGTACCTCTATTATCTCTAACTATTACAGAATAACAATTACCCTCTAATAAAAGATTAATCATCTGCTGTACTCTCCAAGTATAAGAAGTATTAATTTTATTTGGTGAGTCATGTATTAACTTGTATAATATATGATTCTTTTCTATAGTTTTATCTGCTCCTTCTCTTTTATATAGATTTAAAGGAAGAGATGCTACAGCTGTGCTGATTGCTCTAACACAAGCAGTAACTGCTGCTAGACTCATAGCCTGTTCTTTTGAACTTACAGCTGGGCCATTAAGATTAGAAAAAAATGAAGTTTGTGCAAAATTACGATCTTCCTTAGAAGGAGAAAAAATTCTTTTGATATTATCTAATAGCCCCAAATCAGATTAAATATAGTTATACAATTAGGCAATATAACAAGTATAGTTTGAATAACATTGCAATAATTTTAAAAGTTTTTAACTAATGTAGTAGGATATATAAAATAAGTTTATATCTTCACATAGTTATTAACAAATAGAAACTATGGATAAGAATAAAAAACTACAGGCAATGATTCAATTATACAAAGCTCTAAGCCCTGAGCATCAGAAAACTCTTAAAGACTTCTGTAATTCTTTTCAAAGATTGCTAGACAAAGAGAAAGCTACTTCAGAACATTTAAGAAGCCAATTAATAAATTTAAGAAACTTTCCATACTAGGAGAGTTTTTTCAAATATAATTATAAACCACAATAACCACTATCACATTCATTAAAATCATTAAAAGATAATTCTGACTGTGGATTGTATTGTTGAATTTCTTTGTAGGTTACATCTTTTCTAAATGTGTTAGGTGCATTTACTTTTTCCATTTTTGCAAACCACTCAATTTTATTAGGATGTTCTTGACTCATCTTATTTAAAAACATTGGACTTCTGTGAAAACACCCCACACAATTATTGTAGTAACCTTTAGGAAAGTCTATATCATTATTTTTATTCCAGTATTCTTGTATTGCTCTATTATCTATACCATTATCAATTAAAGGAAAACTAGGCTTTCTCCATTCTACCATACCCCATTTATTACGAGTACCTGCTTTACCTACAATTACTTTAATTTCTTCGTTACCATTATCGTTTAATTTATTTAACATATTTTTTTGTCTGCGTTCTTCTCCTTTTCTAAAACCTATTCTCATATCGCAAACTTCATTTATATTTTTTTTCCAATAGTCAAATATAGGTAACATCTTTAAATGAGTTGTGCAATATCTAACCATCATATTAGGTAAATAATGTTTACCATTTTTACCTTTATTCCAATCACCATTAATAACATTTTCAAATGCTTGACCTGTAACCCAATCTATATCAATCTTTTCAGAAAGTTGCAACATTATTTTAATAATAGCATCTTGCTCAGTTGTACCTATAAACTCGCACCCTATTTTATCCGATACTATCTGTCTTACTTTAGAGTCAGGATATAAACAAGATTTTTCATTGGTTCTAACTAAACTAAATACATTGTAGTTAGCAGGATAGTTTAAGGCTATGTAGCTTGATGATTTGCCACCACTTAAAGAATTAACTGTTTTCACTTTAATTTATTAAGAAAATTCTTANATNATTATCTTCTGATGTCATTCCTATGCAGAATCCTTTAATTAATGCAAACTCTATCATATAAAAAATATCTCTGAAGATTGCTCTTCATTCATACTGTCCTG
>JGI24006J15134_10001367_pt1 | contig 13964 bp, 4 predicted proteins | sample LinPmetageLP53_FD_15134 | JGI IMG/M metagenome (IMG submission 15134) | reverse complement strand
TCTTTTGTATTTAACTTCAGCTAGAAACTCTAGCCCATTACGTTTACCTATGTTAGCTCCGTCAGACCATGAGGTCTCAGTGCCATCATAAAACGCATTAGCTCTGTTCTCATAGCCAAACCTAGCAATCTTACGTATACCCATGGTAAGGCTATAGTCATAAGGCGTTTCTATATTAGTAGAGCCTAGACCATTACCTACAGACCATACGGTTTGATCAGCTATAGAGTTACCTCCATTTACGGCTGTATAAAACGTAGCGAACTTAAAGTTCTTTTTAAACTGTGCATGAGATACGTTTGTAACGCAAAATGCAAGCACTAATAGTGAAATTATTTTTTTCATTATCTTATTCTTAATATTCCTTTACTGTCTCTATAAGAACCTGGTGGAAGCGGTTTTTTCTCTGATTCACCTTTATCATCTGACTTTGCTTCGGATTTCTTCTCTTGAGATTTCTTCTTAGATAACTCTGGGTTTACATCCCAGCTAGTCCAACCTAAAGCCATTAAGAATCTTTCCCAAGCAGCGTAATCAGCGTCTGCAGCATTTTTCAAGTTAGTTATTTTTTTGCGTAGTCTATCAACTGGTATATTTAAAAGAGCCTCTGTAACCTGCGTTGTCACCTTTAGTGCTGGATTATCTAAGTCAAACTCAAGACTTTGTTCTTCAATCTGCTTCCTGTTGTACTTGTACGTATTACCAGCTGCATCAAGTTTTCTAAACTTAGAACCTACTATAGGCGATATACTTAATAGATCCTCCGCAACCTCACTGTAGTCAGCTCCATAATCTTTTTCTCTTTGTGTAAAGAACTCTTTACCAGCGTTTATAACGCCATTAAGAACAGCACCTGATATACCCATGCCTCTAAGGCTCGAGTCCATCACAGTCTCTAGCATTTGAGTTGTCTTCTTAGCTTTTAACTCATCATCGTCGCTACCCGTTAAGACAGCAAATGCGGCTGTTTGTAATCCAGCAAATATCATAGTTTGAGCAAACCCGTAGTAACCTATCTTACCTAGCTTATCAAAAAACTCTGCTTTGTTTTTGTATCTACCCTTGCCAATATCTAGCATCTCTTTTAGAGCTAGCCTATTCATTTGCATAGGTGTGTTAGCAAAGTTTAATATACTTTTACCTACAAAAGTAGTCTGTTGCTTAGATATTAAGTCTGGTCTACTAGACTGCTGTGTTCTCTCCGCTATAGCCTGAAAATCTAAAAATGCTTTCTTTTCAGCTTCAACTTTAGACATACCTTTTTTAGTATACATCTTAATAGCGTTACGGTAATACGTAGCTCCACCAGAAGCAATAGCAAAACTATCTGCCATTTTAGTTGGTAGGTAACCAGCTTTAAGTATTTTTGCAATTATTGCTTGTCCAGGGTTTTTACTATTCTTAGCGGCTTCTGCAATCTCTGCTTCAGTAACGTTTATCTCAAGGCCGTCTCGTCTCTGCTTTAGCATGTCAGAGTTTAGTATCCTCATAAAATCTTTTGAATATTGAGGTACATTAGCCAAAGCTAGCGCGGCTCTGGCTGGGTTGTTAAACGAGCTATTTACAAAGTTAACACTAGATATCAGCTGTAGTAATCCAGATCTAGTATTAAAACTCATGATAGTACCTACAGATCCATTAAAGTAGTTTAACAGCGCGTTGGTTCCTTCAGAAAGTTTCTCAGATTTAGACCTACCTGTCTCCATACGCTCAAACATATCCTCGATGGTGTTGCGCCAGTTTTTACCTAGCTTAGCTTCCATTTTGTTGAGGTTTACTTCAGAAAATATCGTTTCTCTAGCTTCTATAAAGTCACTTAAGTGTTCTTTTCTTCCCACTCCACGACCCCCACTTCCACTAACTTCTAAAGCGATGCTTTCTGCCCACCACTCAGCTGTTGGTTCTTTGACGCTCTCTATGCCTCCTTTCATTTCACTAAAACTTTCAGCGTAAGCTTTGTATTTTGGGTTGCTTTCAATGTAGTCCACTAATTTCTTTTGAGTGGCTTCAGCAAGATCAGGCACCTTAAACCCAGCTTTATTCCATAAGTAAACCCTCATAGCTTGATCGTGTGAGAAGCTTGTTTCAGGCACTTCTTTCCCTAAATCTTTCACAATGTCTTTATTGCCTTTTCTAAGAGCCATGTACTCTCTACTTAACGTTTGCTTGGCTGTATTGAAGTCATTGATACCTCTCTCAAACTTTTTATAAAAGTTTTCCTCAAACCATTTCTTGTTTTCTACGCCTTTTTTACCTTTTCCATATAAAGGTTCTAATAGCAAACCAAGATCGGCTGCTGTATCTGGTACAAACAACTTTCTTCGCCTAGCATTCTTACCTCTCATTCTACCTTCAGCTTTAGAAAATCTCTTTGCAGCTTCAATACCAAGCGAGTGCTTCATGATGTCGTTTACATCAGCATCTAGCTTTTGTTTTTTGCTATACATAACTTGCTGAACGTCAGACTTAATATCTAACTGATCTAGCACTTTCTTAACAGCTTTCACGTTTGGCATGGCGTCATCCACGAAATACATATCGTTATACCCTTCAGAGAACTTCTCAAGCATCCACCTACCTTTTGCTTCACCAGCGCTTTGTCCTAGTCCAGTAATATTCTCTATAGGTAGTTCAACTCCCTTAGACTTTAACCATGCGTGGATTGCTGGCGCACTCTCCGGCATTCTAGCAGTTAAAACGAATACGTTTTCATTTCCGTATTTAGCTATTTGCTTTTGGAGTTTCTTAAATAAAGGACCTTCAACCCCTCCTTTAACATTCACGAAGTCTTTAAAATCAAACTTATAACCTTCAGCTTCTAACTTAGGTCCTTCTAATGGAAAGTTTTCAGAACTGATCTTAACGGTTTTCTTGCCCTTTGTAGCTGTAACAAAGTTTTCGCCTTTAACAATCAATGTTTCGTCAAAGTCAAAAGTAGACATACCTTTCTTCTTGCCGTCCGCTTTTCTTCCATTAGCAAGGGCTTTGTTAACTATTTTAATAGCATCAGTCTTTTCTTCAAAGGTCATACCCTTCTTAGTCTTCTTGCTGTAAAGGAAGCTAGGTATATTGCTTTCGTTCGCAAAGTCCGCTACTTCATACTTCTTTTTTCCTTGCTTAAGTAGATTTATGTTACTTGCTAATGCGCTAGTTATTCTATCCGCGGTTGCCCCACCAAATTTAACGTTGTCAGCTAAAACTTCTCCAACTAATTTCCCTTCTTTAAGATCAAATATTTTAAACGCCTTGCCTGGATTAGTGGCTAAAACGTTGAGCACCGGAAATACGTTTCCATCTATCTCATAACCCGTGTTACTCTTAGTTTTAAGAAGCTTCCCGTCTTTACCATATTGCTTACCCTCGTTTGCCATGCGCGTAGCTTCTTGTATAGCGTATTGCTCAAGCTCTAGCTTTTTGTAATCCTCCATGAAAGCCTTTGAGTTTTTTGCTTTACCATGCCTTGCCCATAAGCCAGACACCGTGGAAGAGTGCGCTAAGTTGAAAAAGGCGTGCTCTGCGTGTAAGCCAGATTTATTTGTTTTAGTAGCCGCGCTTGGTCCTTCCGTAGTTATATACCTCATAGTATTCAACCCTTTAAAAAGACCGTTATTTATAACGGTTTGTATTTGCAGCAACTTGTGGCCAGCATCTAATCTAGCGGTATACTCTGCATTAGTCATTGGCACTGTTTTGCCTTTAGAGTTAACAAACTCTTTAGCATACACGTAATCAGTAATAGCTTCCATAGCCGCGTTTCTAATATACTCATTAGCCTCACGAGTCTGCTCCCAAGTAAAACCTTTTTTAGATATCTGACCTTGCCCTGCTTCCGTTCCTCTAGACCATTTCTCAAGAGCCTTTATGTACTCTCTTTCTGGTAGATTTTTGTTTTTCTGATGCCACTCTGCTAATCGCCCCTTAAATTTACCAGTGTCAATAATATTAAACGCGTCTGTAAATGGAACTTTCTTACCAGTTTTAGCGTTTGTTATCATCTTAACTTTCTTACCAGTGTCTCGACCCGTAAGCTCTTTTCCGTAATGCTCTAGCGAATATGATTTGTTACTGTCACCTTTCAATTGAACCCTTGGCACTATTTCAGTCCCCGCCTTGTTAAACCCCCATCTAGTGCTGATTTTGCCTTGCCCTCCAGTGGTTATAGCCTTATCTACAAACAACTTGTTTTCAAACAGGAAGCTTGGCATGTTGGACAACATGTCTCCATAGCGTTTAAAATGATTCTCGGCTCTAGCAGACTTTGTCTCACCCCGCTCTGGCATGAACGACTTTAAGCCGTCATAAGTGATTTGGTTGTTAAGGAAATTTTTGTTGTGAGTTTCTACTATACCTTTATAATTCTCGTTTGTTGTAGCAATCTCACGTAGAGTTTTAAGGTCTTTTAGGTTTCCGTTTAAAAGCACGTTAGCTTCCTCCCACTTAAGCTCATGAAAAGCGTGTTGATCGAACAGTGTTTGCCGAACATCCCTCATAGTATCCAAGTAGTCCATTCCAAAACCTTTCTTGTACAAGGCGTCAATAGTTTTCTTGGTCTCTACGTTTTCAGCCTTAAATATCGATATTCTTTGCCCAATATCAAGCCCCTTAGTTTTATTGTCAAATGCGTTTGCCGCCTTTCTTCCTTTTTTAGAAAACTGCAAGTTAGGATTTCTTTCAAGTATATCCATGACCTTAGCTTCTAAGGCCGTTGTAATAACCTCTCCTTTCTGCTGCATGGTTAAACCCTCCATCAAATCTACTTTAACGGGTACCTTTTCACCTGTCTCAGCATCAATCTTCATCATAGGTTTTCCAGCCCTGTCGTAAGCTTGCTGATAAGGATTTCTTAGAGCTGTTGGAACCGCATCTTTAGCTGTTTCAATAGCCATCATTCTAGCTAAAGCATCTTTACGAGTGCCTTGCGTAGATCCAGATTTACCTTTAGCTTGTGCCCAGTCAATAAAATCCTGCTTGGTAAAGTTTTTACGCTTCCATTTTGGAGGCCCAACTCCTTTATCATATGACTCAGGATAACCAGCTTCAATCATCTCCTCAGCACTCATCCTAACCTGCTTGCCTTTAGCGTTTAATACAGGTTCGTATGCAAAATCCATCTTAGCTTTAGTGAGCTGCCTAGTAGGCATGTTTTTAACTACATCTAGCGTAGCGTCACTTTTGATAAATTCTTCGTATACTTTATGAGTTCCAAAAGAGTTTTTAACAGACTTAAACATGTCGTTTTCAAACGACTTCTCTATATTATCTCTAAATAAAAACGGCTTGTTTTTAGCCGTAGCATCAACATCTCCACTAATTTTTAAAGCCTTTATTACGGCCCCTCTAAATTTATTAGTTAACTCTGCGCTACTTATATCGGGATTTGCTAAAGCATTATTTTTTAATACTAACTTTTTAAGTTTGGACTTAGGGCTTTCAACCTCTGGCTTACCTTCTGTTTTTCGCTTTTGGCGTTCTGCACGAGCACCCATAGACATATCTGCCTCTTCAAACTTAGTGACTTTAGTGTCTTTTGGTGCTTCAGGTTGGAACCGAAGAGTACCTTCAGAGGTTCTAGCTTCAAGATTTAAGGTCTTTATCTTTTCAGCATATACATCCTTATATATATTCCCGGCCTTGTTAGAGACCTGTGAGTTAATCCACGCGTGGAAATTGTTATTCACTTCCGGGTTAAAGCTCTTTACAAGATTAGTAAGTTCGCTATAAACCTCTTTAACGAAATTTTTTGGTACTGGTCTAACTTTATATTTAGCAGCAATCAAACTATCAAACGCTTTTATTTCTTGAATCTCTCTAAGCGCGGCCTTCCAACCGCCTTTATCCCATGCTTTCTTCGCCGAGCCTTTAATTTCTTTACCCTCTGCGTCAAGCTTATACTTTGGTTTACCAAGGTCTCTTGTGCGTTGTGTTTTCTCTGCTGGACTAAGTTCAGCCTTACCTGTTGTGGTATCTACTTTTTTAGATCGCGTTACTCTCTTACGAGATTCTACCGTGCCTGTACCACCAACCTCACTAGCCTCAGTCACCTTAAGCTCTTGCATTGTCTTCCTAGTTCCCTTGCTTGTTTTAGCGGCTTCACTAGTTTCGTACATGTCTAGCACTAACTGGTGTAAGTCTTCACCAGCCTTTATAGACCTCATGCCTCCAGGTTCGGTTTTATATAAACCTGTCCACCCTGCTGCTTTAATTATTGGATATAAAATATCCCCTACTCTCTGCTTCGTAGATCTTGTGGCCTTGATTTTTTTCTCTTTATATAGGTCACTAAGCGCTGTTACAGCTTCTTCTTTGTAGTATTCCTCTTTAATTTCAACCTTAAGTTTACCGTCGGCATCCGTTTTAAGTTCACCCTTATGTGTAAACTTTTCTGCTTGCCCACTCTTAGTTTTTTCTAAGTTGTCGTATTCTTTCTGAGTGTACTCTTTATACTTGTAGTTTTCGTCTAATCTTTCCTGTACTAGTTTACGGGTTTTTTCTGGCAAAGCATTCATAAAGTCGTTAAGCGTCTTCATTCCAGCCTCGTCTACATGTCTTACTCCATTCTTGTCTACTGTTTTAAGAGAGTTTTTTAATAAGTGGTGAACAACCTCATGAATAGGTGCACCTAAAGAACCTGCTTCTGCTGCTTTGTCTTTATTAATAATTACTCTTTCTTTTACAGGGTCATAAAATGCTTCAGCATCAGCGTCAAACCCTTCTTTCTTTGCAAGATCCCTATACTCCGCGTCGCTAAGTGACTTAAAGTTTTCTGATTTTATGCCAAACTTAATAGCAAGATCTTTAGCTACTTCAATCTCTCTTTCTAAAAGCTCTTTAACAGCTTCTTCGTGACCCCTCAAAGATTCTTCTACTCTAGCCTCTGTTTCTTTTAAGCTTCTATTAAGTTTCTTAATCTCTCTTTGGTTCTTAAGCTTTAATCCTGTATCGTCAGGATTTTCTTTTATTTGTTTTCTTAAGGACTCCGCTCTTTCTTGCAACTCCATATACTCTAACTGAGATTGTATAAACTCTCGTCTTGCGCTTTTATTTCCTTCAAAAATATTTAACGCTCTATCTCCTACAAATAAATTGTCCGAGGTATTTATAAAGTCTCGTAGCGACTCGTATCTTGCAACAGCAAGAGTGTGTGGCAAACTACCTCGCTCAACACCTTGTGTATACAACATCATTTCAATGTCACCGTGGTCAAGCTTACTAAAGGCATCAAGCTCAGCATCAGTCATTTTAGCTGGATCAGCCATAAACAAGTTGTGTTTTTCACCTTGCTTACGCAAATGCTCGTTCCAGTTTCCTTTTGCACGGGCAGATCTTTGAACATGCAACATATCGTTGTGCATAGTTAACACTTCTGCCGCGTCGTTTATCCCCTTCTTTTTCCTTTCAGCCTCTGATCTTATTTCATTCTTTTTGGCCTCAGCTACTTTGTTCGCCTCGTTTATTTTTGCTTGGTTTTTAGCTTTACCCTTTTTTCTAGGACCTTTCTTTGCGTTTTTCTTCTCAACTTCTCTACGTTTTTCTTCTACCTTCTTTATCTTTTCGTTAGCTTCTTTATCTATTTTGTTGTTCTCTTTGTTTTTATTTTCAGAGATCTTATCGCTATTGTAGAAATTAACTTTACCCTTTTTGTCTTTTACCTCAACTTGCTCAACGCCACCTAGCTTTTTTGATGCAGCTTCAGATAAATCTGTCTTATGCTCATACGAAAGAGCACTTCGCCTGTAAGCCTCTTTTAATTCGGGAAGCATTTTACTACCACTCATAATAGTCATAGCTATCCAAGTATCACGAACGTGATCCCACTCAAATAACTCACCCATATCTTCTGTTGATGCAAGGGTGCCATTTTCAAGCAAAGCGTCTACGTTCATTTGCCCAAGCTCAGCGGCTGTTAACAACCCTGTAGCCGTAGCACCTTGTCCCGATGCTTTACCAATAAGATTTGTGTACGGCTTAAGTTTATTACCTACTCTAGATCCCCCTAAAGTTTTCATAGAAGTATCGGTAAATCTTTCAACCAAAGGGCCAAGTTTAGTTTTACCTAACATAGTACCTATACCACCTTGTAGAACCCCAAATAAAGTACCAGATGAACCCATGACAAAAGGCATAGTGAAATTTGTCTCACCAGTTTCAAAATCAATAGTATTAGCTTTCCAACCTAAGGTTTTTTCACCTATAGTCTCAGCGTACGACCACTCAACGGCTATACCTATACCTCCAGCAACAGCTTGATTTACTTTATTTAACCCTGTCACGGCTCTAACACCAGGGGCTCCAACACCAATTTTAGAAAGCACTTTCTGCATGCCCCTACCAATTTTTTCTCCTGTTAGCAAAGATCCACTTTTTGCTAGGTTTACTATCTTCGCGCCTCCTAAAGCTTTGTTTGCCACGGCTATCTCAACGAGTAACGGCGCAAGGTCTGTTAATATCTGCGCTGGACCCTCAAAAGTTGCTCTCATACCACCTACGCTCGTGTTGGTTTCTGGTAATACAAATTCACTGTCTTCAAAAGCGTGCCTAAATATTTCCTCAGATTGCATAGAACCTCCAGTATCATACATTCTAGTTATATCGCCGTCACCCATACCGAAAAAGCTATTCATAAGATCTCCAGTTACTTCCTTAACGTAACCAGTTCTCTCATCTTGAGATATATCTCGGTTCATAGTAACAGCTTTATGTAGAGTCATAAACTTTTCTACAGCCGCATTGTATGCTACCGCGGACGGATGTCTATCTAGCGTGTTGATTTTTGGCAACGGTAGATCGCGAATGCTACCTTGCTCAACTATAGCTCGTATAGCGTCTAAGTCACTATCTATGTACCCAGCGTTTACTTGACCCCCGTCGTTTACACGGCCTTCAAAACCAGCGCCTATAGTACTCTGGACAAGATAGTCTATATTTCCTTGATTAGCTCTTATACCGTCAGCGTTTTCGTTTGCTATATTTAAAGCAACCATAAGCTCAGCGTACGAGCTTACAAGCATGTCATCTAAAGAATATTGATCATGAGATCTAGCTAACGCATCAGCATTAGCGCTTAGCTCGTCTGCTTCTTCACTTTCCGCGTTTTGTAAAAGCTCTAAGCTTTTTGTTATGTTTATAAAGTCACCAGTTTCAGTGTCCCATATAGGTTGTATACCTCTCTCTTCTAACAAGCTCCCTAGCTGTTTATTCAAATTCATTATACCTTCAGGAGAGATTTTCTTAGCAAACTCGCCAACACCAGATTCACCTGAGGTTATCATATCGGTTAAGGTAAGAATTTCTCTGTCTTCAGTGGAGTACATGTTGCTCCACGATCTTCTTCCTTCATTCAGCACATATCCAGGATACCCGCTAACATCTACTCCAGTTAATGGATTGTTATTTAATGTCCTTTCACCTAGACCATGCTCATCATATCCGTTTCTAGTAAACTCAATTTCATCGTTTTTCTTGGCTTTATCTAAAAATTTGTCCTTGTTATCCCAAAGGTACTTATATGGAACCGTAATATTTCCAAATTCTGGACCTAATTGTAATGATCCACTCATATCTACGTGGGTGTGATCAATACCAAATAAACCCTTATAGCCTTTAACGTCTCTATCTGGAGAGTAAGCACCTTGTGCTTCGTCTAACTTTGCAAAGAATCGCTGCTTGTCTTGAGCGTTATCAATCAAGTCTAGATCACTAGCTTGTAGATACTCAAAAACTTTGTTGTCTACTCCTTCATTAAGTTCTGGATTAACTTGGCGTTCTATGTGAAGCTTCATAGCCTCAAATTGACTTGCGTTAGTAAACTCCTCGCCTCCTTGGCCCATAAGATCAGCCCATAATCCAGTGAGATTACCAGGTTCCCATCCTCCAGTAAATTCAAATGGCTGACCTTCGCCAGGTTTTTGATCACCAACTAGAACTTCTATAACATCTTGTCCTCCTTCAGTTTCTATAAATCTTATGTTTTTACCAAGATTATTTTTTTGATAATACTTATTTAAAGCCTCAGCGATATTTTTTTCTTTCCTAAAATCACCAAAAAATCCGCCCTCATCTGCTTCCGTGAAAAGACTGAGATCAGGATGGTTTGCTACTAGTTTAGAGTTGTCAGTAGGTAAAGGTACGTTTATAAGACTAGGATCTGCTACAGCCTCTCCTTCAACGTTTGGTAATTCCGAAGAACCACTTTCCGGCGCTAATTCCGTATCTTCTGACACCGCAGGCGCACCGGGTTGCGCGATGTCCTCTGTCTTTCCCAGGCCTATATTGTTAAGCCAAGCGTCTTTATCACTACTAGTTAGTTTGTTTTCTAATAAATAGTTGTGAACCTTACCTTGAATGTCTTCACTTGAAGCCACGTTGTGCGCCCAAGTTTGAAAATCACTATTAGTTTTACCTTTATCAGTAAGATGCTGCCAAATTACTTTTGCTCTTTCTTCATTCATTTAACCGAAATCTTTAGATTTGTAATTCTCAAATAACCATTTCCATATTTCATTTGCTCTATCTTCTCCAGCCTCCACTCCTCCAAACGGCGTAGCCCAAGGGTCAACACCAAAATGAGTGCTCGCGTCTCCAGCTTTAACCCTAATTCTATCACCGTATCCTTCAGTGATTTCTATATCTAAATAGTTCCCCAGATCTTGTTGTTTTTTAAGCCAAGCCACAACTTTTGTCTCGTCATTCTTCACAGCCGCAATAAACTCTTCTGGAGCACTGTTCGCTTCACCTCCCTCTCCAAATGGGTTTGCCGCGTCACCGCTGCTAACACTACTACTTGTGATGGTGTACCCGGTCCAATCTGGAATACTTCTATAGTAATCTTCCATCATGAAGTCATTGGTTATAGGGTTACCAAAGATATTGTTAAACAACTCTTGCTTGCTAACTGGATCGCCATCGGGAGTAGTATACGAATCTTGATCTNCATCCCAAGTAAATGTCATGGGATTATCTTCGTCTAAGCTATNTACGGGANCCCTANCTACAATTTGAGCTTGGTAGTTATTCATCAAGCTTTGAGAATATCCTCTCTGGTTGGACGGTATCAAACCAGTTGGGTTATGGGACTTGCTACCTGTAAAAGGTACTATATTATTATTATTATTATTATTGTTATTGTTATTGTTATTGTCATTATTGTCTTCTTTCTTAGCGTTATACTTATCTAGAGCCGTTTGATGGCTTTTCTTAACGCCATTTGTATACCAATCTACAAATAAACCCTTTGCCGCTGGGTTTTTAGGATCTAGCATGGCCTTCCTTAATATAGCCATGTTAGCCGCATCGCTACCTGTAAAATCTCCTGCGTCAAGCTTTCCATCCTCGTTAGAATCTAATCCTGACATACTGTCTCCAAACATGGTGTTTACACCTGCCCACATCTCCGCGGTTAGTTCATTAGGCATACCAAGTTGCTCTGCGTACGTATACTCCATATCTGCTAGGTTAGTATACGCCATGTCTCTAAAAGCCTCTGGTGAGTTTACTATTTTCTTTATTTGATTTCTAGTTTCGTTCTCTCTAAACGCTCCACCCTTTGTCCCATTTTCAATTGCGGTTTGATCTATCGCTATCATAGCCGACTCATTTTCAACAGAGTGAACAACACCTAGGCCTTTTATCTCGTCGGCTGTTATAGAAAGTTGAGGTTTACCCTGAGCTGATATCTGATCCCATAAGCTACCGGCTCTTTCGCTCCTAGCCTCTTGCTCTTTCTTCTTTAATAAATTGAATGCTTTTTGAGTTTTAGGGCCCCACACGCCGTCGGCTGTACCCGGAGTAAAGCCCATGTCTTGTAATGCCCACTGAACATTCTCTACGTCATCGCTAGTTAAGCCCTCTGGCTCTATCTCACCTCCCAGGAGACTAGTTATACTTGTACGCGCGGACCTCTCTAAGGTGCCCCACCCCTTTAAAAACTCTTCGGTCTCAACACCAATCGGGGCTTTAGCTTCACTGCTTATCGCCCTATCTTCCGCTATACTAGTTTCCCCGCCATATTCAGGTGTTCCGTCTTCGTTGAGGCCAGTTACGATCTCTCCGTTTGGTCCGTATATATTGAAATTATGGTCAGTCCCATCTTCGTTTTCCTCCATTCTAAAGTGCAACCCTTTTAGCGGACCCTCTTGTACCTCATCCCCTTTAAGCAGCATAACTTCAGCTATGGCGGCGTTTACCGGGTTGCCCTCTAGCTCAGCCATATTCATTGCCTCTCCACTAAAGAAATCTTCTAATAACGTGGTTCCATCCCTAAGGTTTTTAAACGAACGGAAAGTTAATTCTTTTTTCTTCTTCCATTCGTCTTTAGCCAGAGTTTTATTATTTTCGGTCTCATCCTCTCCCCACTCTTCAAAAGTATCCTTCTTTCTGTCGTATTTACCGGTTACAGGGTCCTTGTATCTAACGCGCGTGCGCTTTTTAAGTATGTCAAAACTATCTTGCACGAGATGCTTGAGGGATTGACGACCAGTGCTTATCACGTGGTCTCCGTAGAGCTCTTTACGCGCTTTTGCCGCTTCTATCGCACCCTGTGCCGCGATCGTTCCGACTTCCGCGGCCTTAGCTAATCCCGCCCCCATTTTCTCCATACCTGACGCGTATCCAGTCGCCATGCTTTGAAACGTCTGACTAAGATTTGTCGGTGCTCCAGCCATACCGGCTCTCGCCGCCGCTGTTGCTATTTGTGCATCTGCTGCCATATCTATTATTGAATTAATTTTGTTATAGCCCCACCGGGCGCAACTGCTCCCAACGCACCACCTACTATATCTCCCCACATTCCCATTCTAGCTGAGTTCATTTGTGATATCGATCCAAGCCCTGCCATTTGATTTCCAAAAGCCCCTTGTACACCCGCTCTAGCCCCAGCCATTTCGCCAAGCTCTGCTGCATACAACGTAGATTCCCTTCCAAACTGTTGTTGCTGCACCATAGCTTCTCCTTGCCTTTGCATTTGATCCACTTGTTGAGCTCCTTGAGCTTTCATTTTAGCGTTTTGCATCTCTTGCTGAGATATATCTGCGGAAACCTGCCTAGCTTGCATTGTTCCTTGACCCGCCATAGCTTGGGCTAAACCAGCAATACCGGAAGATCCTGCTGCTCCACTAAGACCAGACATGATATTAGCTCTCTGCTGTGCACCTTGTTCCATTTGGAATCTAGATGCTTCAGTACTAACCTCCATGTCTTCAAAGGCATTTTCCATACCAGCCATAGGATTTGTAAACTCAAACTCCCTATATTTTTGCTTTTGCTGAGCAAGTACTTGTGATTGTTTCGCTTGCCACTCTTTCATCTCTCGAGTCTGAGTGTCAGTGGCGCCTGTAATTGCTGCTTCGTTTTGTCTTTGTGCTTTTTTACCCATTTTAAAAGTATTTAAAACATTCGTACGCGGGACTTGAGTCCTCTATGTACCAATCTAGTTTTCTATGTATATTCTCCATGTGTTTATTCCCACACACAGTAAATAAGAATTTTATTCCCCACACTTCTTTCGCCTCTTTTTCTATGCTAGTAATAAGTAACTCTAGCATTTGTCTCCTATCACGCTCTTTATACTCTGGGTTAGATACAGTCCACGTTAGATAACCTAAGTTGCTTTCTCTACCCATTGACGAGTACAAAAAACTAGCGGCCACGGGTATACCGTTGCTTTCTATGATAAAACACCTATTGTCTTGAGGCAATAAAGATTTTTTAACTGGTATCTCTCCTTTCCACCACCATCTCCACCACTCCGATACCATTTCATAATCACCTGTTTTGAATGTTCTAAACGTGACCTTATTATCCATGATTAAATTTAACTATATTATACTAATATATAGTTACATTTTTTAGTGATTATTTACTACTTTCCGTCACTTCGGAGCTTACGGCGAATAGCTCAGCGGGTTTAGTACCACTGTGCTTCATGTTGACTTCAGCAAAATAACCTTTTAAACTACCGCTGTTTGCTG
>JGI24006J15134_10001361_pt1 | contig 13992 bp, 16 predicted proteins | sample LinPmetageLP53_FD_15134 | JGI IMG/M metagenome (IMG submission 15134) | reverse complement strand
TCTTTTCCAGCTGCTATAGAAACTATACCAGGCTTGTTCAGCAGTATACCTGAAAGCTCTAGTATCTTAAATATTAAAGTGTCTTCTTCAGATGGGTGTAACTCAAAGTCTACTGTGTTAGTAGAGTCGTGTAATGGATATTCATTACCTCCAGCAGAGTTTGGAACTACAACATAATTCCAATATGGCGTAGTAGGTTTAGCTATATAATTACACGATATATTAGAAGTAGCGTAACTAGGAGTGTTAGATGATGGAAATATTTTTAAAATGCTATTAGTCTTGTAGACGTATACTGGTCTAGAAGCACTAGGCTTAAATAAACCTGTTTGTTGCATCATGCGTAAGTCGTTTATTTCTACTCTTTCTATTTCTTTAAAGTTATCAGAACTTGTTTCGTAGAAAACTGTACCTAATCTATGTACAGCTGTAGATGTTGGAAGTGTTAATTCGTTTGTATTTGCTATAGCAGACATAGCTACATCAAACTGTTGAAATGGAGCTATTTTAGAAGCTAGAGTATCTACAAGATCACCATACTCTGTAGAAGCACCGTGAATCATTTGAGCTTGATCCAAATCTCTAAAGTAGTTTTCAAATATATCTAACTGTGCTTGCTCTGCAAACAAGTTAAATTCTATAGGCGTAACATAACCTCTTTGTTCTTTATTAGCTAGCGCTAATACCTTTTGATATACTGTGTCTATGCTTACTGCCATTGTTATATTTTTTATAGTTTAGCAACCACCCCGAAGAGTGGCTGCTCTACTATGGTGATTAATTAGTTTAATCGTTTTTCAATATTGGAGTAAATCTCCATGCCTTCATCTGTTTTAAACCAAGCGGCTAAAGCAGAATATGGATGCTCATCAAATGGTACAGTCATAATTTGTCTATCGTTAGATACCCACGTAAAATAACGTTGATCACTTGATAGTTTTATTATGTCAGCCTCTACAGCTTTAATACCAAAGTTTCTAAGCATTACATTATCGTCTGTAGTAAGTTCTAAGAACAGTTTAGGATTTCTCTTTGCAAATAGTAGTAGATCTCTTTTAAGTTCCTTAGAACTTAAGTTAGCTACCTCAGATCCTTTCTCTACTCTCATAATAGCTTCAGCCATATCAATGTCCATGTCTTTGGCTATGACTAACGCTTGAACTTCAAATTCTAACCAGTCTAATTGATTTTCCGCAATTTTAACAGGTTTATGCTCGTAAAATAACTTACCTGCGTCTGGATGATACTTAGTCAAAAACTTCTGTAAAATAGTCTTTTCTTTAGGAACAAATAAAGATCCACTTCTAAATATAATATGCGAAAGTCTTTGATCACCTTTCATCTCATCAACAAAAGGTGTTGTTTGATTTTCACAGTATTTAATTTCTCTTTCGTAACCTTTTTCTTCGTCAAACCAGTAAACATTTGCTGATCTAATAGCTCTAGTTAAAGGTTTTCTTCTGCTCTTAAGGTAATAAACTCTATCTTTTATTTCCCACTCAGGTTTTTTAGGTTGAGATTTTTCAATAACTACTTCAACCATTTTATTAGTAGCTTTCATTTCTGGTTGTGCTACTTCAACCTTTGGTGCAGCTGTCGCTGCGGCTTGTTTCTTTGCCATAATATAATATAATAAAAAATTAATAAAAAACTACCCCACCCGAAGGCAGGGTAGTTCAAAAAAAGTATTCCTACTTCATTAACATAAAGTTGTTAGCACCTTGAGTGATCAAACATCTTTCTGATAAGAAGTGAATTTGCATTGCATCTAAAGCAGATGTAGCAGCTCCAACTGAACCAGTAGTCCAAGTTTTCATTCTACGGTCATCTGTCTGAGAAGCTCTGTAACGAACATGCAAGAAAGGACGCTTAAGGTTCTTTCCTAGTTGCTGATCGTATACAGTTGAAGTACCAGCTGGAACAATAACACCACGAATAGCGTTAGATCCTGCAGCAGCATTAATACCACCACGTGTAGCTAAATCATTCAAGTAACGGAAGTCAGACTTATAGAAATCGTAAGATCCTCTACGGAATCCAGAGAAACCTAAGTTTAAAGCCATATCTTCGTCGTTTTGAAATACTCCATAAGAAGTACCACCAGCACCGTAAGAGTTCATAGAAGCTAACATATCGTCAAATGCTAAAGAAGTAGCACGGTTAACAAATAACATGTTTTCTTCAATAGCACCTTGCTTATCAAACTCTGCTAAAATAGCGTCAAACTCAGCTAAATCAGTAGCAGCGTTAACACCAGTAACACCAGAAGTAACATTACCTCTAGACTCAATAGCAGCGAATAAACCTTCAGTACCAAATGAATCTCCATCAGCAGTTAAGAAACTGTCAACTAGAAGCTCAACTCCTGAGTCTGCATCAGTATTCTTTTCGCCTTCTAGCATAGCCATTTCCAAGTAGTCGTTGAAACGAGCTCTTGTGTCAGCTTCAGCTTTTAAGTACCATAAGTAACCTGATTGTCCTTCTTCTCCTGAGATTTCAACCCAACCGATTTTAGAAGTGTCTGATCCAGAAACTTCATAGTAATCTTTCATAATAATTGGCTTATTAGTGAAAGTCTTGAAGCTAGGCTCATTAGCACCTCTTTGATCAGTAGCAGCGTTACCAGCAGCAACAGTGTAGCTTTTTCCTTTTGCAAACTCAGAACCATAAACTAATATAGTAGTATCTTGAACACCTTGTTCAACTGTGAAACCAGCTTCTTCAAGAGTAATGTGAGTGTAAGGAGATACTGTAATAACAGCATCTACTACTTCGATAACTAAACACTTAGCTACAGCTTGAGAGTTAGCAACGATAACAGTATCGTTAACTCTAATACCGTGTTTTGCAGCGTTAGTAGTAATACCGTCAATGTCTGCTTCAATAGTAATGTCACCACCACCTGTTGCATCTTTATCTTCGATATGACCTTTGTAAGATAAGTGTAATCTACCTTGTTCAGACCAAACAACCTGATCGGATGTCATAGCCTCTTCAGCTCCAATTTTAGATAAGAAACCTGAAATAGTTCTCGGTCCGAAAACTTCAGCTTCTTTTTCCATAAGGTCTGGTAAGTATTGTTGCGCCCAACCAGAAGTTGCAGTCGCAGTAAAATCAATGTAGTTATTAGACAGTGTCTGCTTTAAAGGTGCAGGAACACTATTCAATAACGGTCCATTAGTAATTGCCATAATAAATAGTTTTTAAATTGTTAATTTCGTTTTTTAAATTTGAACGAGGCAGTGTTATCATCTAAAGCTTTTACTTTCATTCCTCCAGCTGTGTTATTGTCGTACGACTGTCTAGCATCCATGTTTATATTTTTTGCTTTAGCGACAGTGTTTTGTATAGCATCAGCCTTACCTTGTTCGTAAAAATGCCTTGCGATAACGTCGGGATTCATAGCGGCATATAAAGCTTTGTGATAACCTTCAACATCGTTAACGCTATTGTCTTCGTTTAAAAACTTTACAATAAAATTATTGATGTCGCTTTGATTTTTCGCTACTTCACTTGCATTAGGTACTTTAAGATTAAGCTTTTTACCATCAACGTTATATTCAAAACCTTTGAACTCGTTGTTGAAAACATTGTTAGTCTTCGTTATAAACTGCTCTGATCTATCTCTAGCTAATCTTTCGCTTTCTACCGTATCCTCGTTATATTGATTAAAGAACTGTATCGCTTCTTGCTGCTCTGCAGTAAGGTTTGATCCAGCTTTAATCTCATCATAATACTTAGACTTTTGCCCGTCTAAATAGGCTTTAGCCTCTGCAACTTGCTCTTTTAAGGCTATTTTCTTTTTTCTTACTTCTCTTTCTTCGTCAATCTCTTCGTCAAATGAAAAGTTGTCTTCCATTAAGAAGCTTCTTTCCTCATCATCTAAGTGAGGTTTAGTTATTCTATAGTATTCGTTAAGCGCTGTTTGATTATCCATTTCATTATAATCGCGATTTAACTTAACGTAATCTTCTACATTTCCACCAGTATCGTTAACAAAGTCAACTAGCTTCTGTATGTTTTCTGGTAATGCTTGTCCAGTTTGTTCTGCTGTTTCAATAGCTTGATTAGCTTCTTCAACTGTATTGTTTACCTCTTGCTCTATATTCTCTTCAGGAACTTCAACTTGAGCTGCAGCTTCTTGTGTAGCCTCTACTGATTGTTCAATTTCTTCGTTTGCAGCTTCTAGCTCGCTAACTTTATCCATGTTAAGAACAATTGTACCGTCGTCTTTGTAAGAGATCGGCGACTCTTGCTCTATTACTTCTTCTTGGGGTTGTTCTACTTGTTCAGTAGATTCAATGTCTTGAGTTTCCTCAATGTTTTCATTTTCATTCATAATATAAAATATAAGTTAATAATTATCTAGGTCCAAAGTCACTCAAACCCATACCACCACCAAGTATATCATTACCTGATGACTCGAAGTTTTTAGGTGGAGTACCTGCTTTTCTTTGTTCTATAAGCTCACTTTGCTGTGAAGCTTGTATCTTTGTTCTTTTGTCCTTACGGTCTTCTTTCTCCTTGTCTTTGTTACTAACAGACTGCAAGTCCATTTGCTTAAGCTGCATATTCAGCTGAAACTCGTGATCCATCAATTGCTTTTTAACATTAGCTTCATGAGTTATAATTTTTGTTTTTGAGTCAGTTTTTATCTGCTCCATCTGTGCATTCATCTGCGTTAGCGCTTGTTGCTTTTGTATTTCAGATTGAGCTGCCGCCTGCTGAGCCTGAACGTTAGCATCAGACTGTGCTTTTATGTTTTCTTGTTGACGCTTTTGATCTTCATCCATTTTCTTTTTACGTCTAATCTTTAACAACTGATTTGCTAGTCTAACATTTTTTATATCTCTAAGATCTATTGCATCAGAAAGATCTATGCTGTTTTGAGCTAAAGCTTGCTGTATGTTATTTTCTAGTAATTGTTTTTCTTCGTCGTCTGGAGCTAATTCAATAAATATTCCAAAATCATACAAGTGTAAGTTAGACATCTCTTCTAAAGTTCCTACGTTGTGAGCTCCAATAGCTTGCACAAATGCGTCTTTAGTAGGAGAAAATTCTATTATATCAGATATTCTAAGTGATAAGCTTTCAGCCACAGACTTAGTTAAAAATAAACCAGACTGCAATATGTGCCTTGTAGCCGTGTTAGAATTAGCAGCCGCTAACTTTTGTACACCAACTAAAGCGTCTTTTGCTGGAGTGCTACCATCACGAGCTTCGTTAAGCCCGGTCGTATCACGTATCATTTGTAAGTAGTAGTTGTATGTACCAATTAAACTTTGCATCTTTTGACCACCAGATCCACTTGCTATTTCTTGTATTGGAATTCTACCAGGATTACCTTCGCCAAGCTCATTCATTGATCTACCAATAACAGAACCTGTTTGGAAGAACATGTTTAAAGCTTCTTGTGCGTTGTAGTTTGTGCCGTTACCTAGATCTATTTCAGCCAAGCCGTCGGCATCTAAGTATATACCATCGGGTATAAGTCTTGACATAACCTGTTGTAGCTTTAAATGTGTAAGCTGTATCATGTCAGCAAAACCTGTTATACGGCCAACTAAACTTTCTATTCTACCATTATACATCCTTGGAGCAGTAATAGAATAATTCATTTTTACCTTGTTGAAGTCACTCTTAGACCTCATCATGTTATCTACTTTTTTCCAGGATATTATTTTGTCTGTACCAACTATAAACGCGCCTTCAAACAAACACTCAACTGATCTTTGCAATTTCATGAAATTTACTTGCGCATCTTCCGGTGGATTAAATGTATCGTCTTTTTCTATCGCCTTTTGAGCTCCAGTTGCGGTTTCTTTTACCTTGTAAACATCGTTCATGTAAGTCTTGTAATTAAAATATAAGACTTGAACTTTATTGTTATCTGTTTCTCTACCGTAGCTATATTTTCTAGAATATCTACCAGAAGTTTGGTTGTTAGAGTTTAATATATCTTTTATTTCTTTTTCGTTAAGCTCTGGAAATTGTTTTACTAACTCATTAATTGGGACGTCTTTAACTTCACCAACGTAATATATATCGTCAAAGTAAGGTGAGTCAGTGTAAGAGTAAACTAAGTCTGCTGGATCAACGTATTCTACAGTAGCGCCTTCTGACTTGTTAAACCCTGTTTTAACAGCGCCAATACCTAAAACAGTTAAATCGTAATTAACTCTTCTTCTAATCAGGTCGTAGTCATTTCCTTTTAGCAAAACATTTATAGCTTGCTCTTCCGCTAACTCAACAGTTTGCTTGTAAGTTAACTGCATGTGTAGATCTAACTCTTCTTCTGTTTCTGGTAATTTGTCTTCTGGAACCGTAGATAAGTCTACGTTAAAAGTATCTTTATAAAACTTAGTAAAATCTTTTGTTCGCATTTCATCTAGCATGCGCTGCATGTAGTCGGTTCTTTTCTCTACTCCGTAAGGATCTTGTGAAAATGCCTTAACGTCNTAAGCTCTTTCGCTTAGACCATTAACTACAATGTCAACAAACTTAGGTATTATAGGTACAGGCTTCCAGTCTAGATTCAAATAACTTAAGTCGCCATTTATAGAAAGCTCATCTTTATATTTCTGTACACCTTGCTCTCCTCTAGCGTAAAGCTTTAGCTTGTGAAAAGTATTTTTGTTGTTGTAATACCTACTGCTAGAATAATTGTTACCCATTGTGTTAGACTCAAACCACTCTTTCTCTATGGCTTTAGCTATCTTTAGCCCATACTCGGTAGTAATTTTTTCTAGATCACTAACAGCTTGACTAGGAAAATAATTCTTATATATTGATTCAGCCATATTTAATTTTCTATTATTCGTGAAGCGCCGCCTTTATTATCGTATTTAGCAATGCTTAAGTTTATCTTTGGTTTTTTTACCTTAGCGTTAGGTGCATACAAGTGTCTATTGCAAGCCATTACAGCTAGACCAGAACTTATTGCAGCATCAAACTTAGTTCTTTTGTTTATATCAAACTTTGCCCAATCGTTTAAAGTTTCATTAAAATACAAGCTACCATATCTACCATCACCTAAGTGACCAACGTGGGCTTGGATGTACATTTCAATAGCAGCAGCGTGAGCTTGTTTTATATCTTCACTTGAGTTTGGTATACCACCAATCTCTTTTTCTGCAACAGAAAGCTTATTCCAAACCTTGTCTGGCCTGTTCATGCTAAACCCTCTGTAACCTCTTCTTCTCATATAATAAAGAAGTCTTGGCTTGTTGTTCTCTGCTAGTATAGGCATACCATAAAATACACATGCCATTAATACATCTTCAAAAAACATTTCAGCGGTCTGAGGTCTAGCAACGTATTCTAAAAAGAAAGCATTTGCTGGGGCATCTTCCATGCTGAACTTAGTTAATCCATGCAAAGCTCCATTAGAACCTCTTCCGTCTACAGTCCCACTAATATCGTAACTGTCACAACCAAAAGCACCCATGTGCTCGTTTCCTGGATACTTTATTCCATTCTTTATGATTACCTTGTTTTGAAGGTGCATTGACGGAGTCCAGCTTATTTTAAACCTACCTTTTGGATCTGGGTAAAATACTACTTTTGAATCCCTAACGCCATTAGCCCATTGAAAATTGCCTGTATTCACTACAGCAGAACTTCCAATACCTTCGTTGTAATCTATCTGCTCATATATTTTAACTAAGTTAAATATACTGTTTTTTGTTTCATCTCTAAAAGCATGTTCCGTTGTTCTAGGAAACTGACGGTAAAATTCATTTAAACCATCTTGATCGTCTTTTAAACCATCAACTTCGTTTTGCCAGTGGTCAATAACTCCTATGTCTATCAGTTCACCATCTGGTCCACAAACATCGGATTCTGGAGTAGTAAAGACTGGTTGCCCAAACTCGTCAATAAATCCTTCAAAGTTCCATTCCATTGGGATAAACAAAGAATATAAACCAGATTTTGTTTGACCATTTTTGTTTCTCTTAGTTACATCGCTATTATTATACAGCTTCTTAAAGTTTTCACCACCTTTATCTAAAGCATTAGAAGTTGAACCCATCATGCATTTCCCAATAATCCTGCTACCTAGTCTAAGACAAGTTTTTGTAACTCGCCAGTTGTTGAGTATGTTATCTGGTCGTTCCCATTTACCACTCTCATCGTGTACTAGTAGTGAAAGCTTTTCACCATCATAACTGTTATCACCTGTGTTCTTCCAGTCAATCGTAGTATCTAGACCTTTTATCTCTTCTAGCTTCTCGTTTGTCTCTATCTTCTTACGAGTAAACTTACTCGCTGGTACACGATATGCTAGCTCAGACTTAGGTCTGTCCATACCATCTTGTATTGGCTTGAAGAAAAAAGGATAGTTTATAGATATAGGTACAACCTTATCGGTAAACATCTTTTTAGCATCGGCACCACTTTTAGATAGTATTCCGTATCTACTATCACTTGATATTGTAGCGAGGTTAACCGTTTCTGCTGAACTCATNAAAGAAAACCCAGAACGTCTGTTTTTAAGNTAACACATACCATAGCAGCGCGTGTCTAGTTTGCAGGCTTCCCAGAATATAAAAAACAATCTATTTGCTTCACGAAAGTCTGGAGCACCAACATCAATTTTACTCCACTGCAAGTACATGTAGTGAGTACCTGTTATATACGTAGGCGTTCCATTATTATTAAACCAAAAACCACCGTTGCGTCTATCGAACTCTCCGTCGATATACTCGTGCCACTGTTCTTTTTGGTCTTCTGGATATGCTTTCCAGTCAAATATTGTTTTAATTTTTTTAAGTATCCCAGGCTTCTCAAGTTGTTTCCATTTCTTATCTGCGTTAGAGTATAAGCTTTTAGGGGCTTTAGGTAAAGCTATATGTAATCCTTGTATATTGTATACTTCTCCTATCTGACCTGTATCGCCAAGCACAATTAGATCGTGCTCTTTGTTATAGCCTTGGCTCCACTTTTTACCTTTGTTAAGTCTACTTATAGTAGTCTTTTTAACTGGCTCTATTATTTCGTATAAACTTTGTTCGTACATTATTTAGATCTACCTTCGGCAAAGCCCTTAAAAACTTTCTCTTTCTTTTCAACAACCTTACCCTCGAGCAAAGCTTGTTCTTCTTGAATACGATTAAGTATCTCAAAGGCATCAAAGATTGCGAGCTTCTTTGTAGCAGCAGCGTTCTTAAGTCTATCGGCAGTAATATCATCATCACCATCAACAATAGCTTCTTTTGCAACTTTGATGAGTTCTTCAACGGCTTTATGACCAGCTTGGATTATACTCTTCTTCGTTTCCTTTATATTCATATTTAATTGTAATAAATTTAGAGTACACTCTATATAGTCTTTCTCCCTCAATAATAAACTCGTATTCTGAATTAGGTGTAAATCCTACTAAGCTGCCGACGTCTTGCGATCCGTCAGAATACTTAACAATACCAACTAGAGGCTTTTCCACGTCTTGAGAAAACTTGTCGTTCGATTTTATAGGCTTAACAAAACAAAATCCCTGCATAGGTTTCCAAGTTTCGTCTTGCTTGTAAGCAAATACCTGGTCGTTACTAACAAAGTATTTGTTCTCTTCAAAAAAGCTTTTACTGTTCCTTTCTTCACCTCTAACATCGTTCCACCTTCTAAACACGTTATGGTGAACAATGACAGTATCGCCTTCTCTTATGTCTGCATCAATAGCCTTAGGCGTAGCTAAAACCGTAGCCTCTCTATTAACATGCTTATGATCAAATATATCTGTATTAGTTATAAGTGTCTTACCATCAACTTCTATTGAGTTGTTGTATCTTTGCCCTTTAGGCTCTATAATATAGTTGTACGGTGATCTCATCAGTACTCTAGGTTGTACTCAACAGAAACAGCCATATTTTTATTGAAGTCTTTCCAAGGCATAACATCCTTGTTTTTCTTTATGTATATACTGTACTTATCTTTCTCTTCAACTATATCACATATAGTATGCCCTCCGTAAACCTCTTGACCCACGGAATAGTGCATAGCGTCTATTTTATAATCTTTACCTATCGTAATTTTACGAATTAACTTGCTCATTTTTATTATATTTAATTGATCCGTCGTTAATGTTTATATCAACGTCGCCATACTCTTCTTTTATTTCTTTTTGTATTTGGCCAATCATACCTTGAAGTTGTATGACTTCATGCAGTAGTTCGTGCTTCTGTGATTCAAGCATACCAATTTTACCTTGCCCTTGGTTTATTGCTTTTACTACGTTTTGCATTTTAGCTAGTTGATCTTTGCTAATTGCCTCTGGCCTAAGGTCTTTGACCTTGGGTGTTTTTCTTTTTGCCATGATTTAATTTAATTAAAGTTAATTGTTTGTTATCTACAGTTTTCTACGGCTGCAACTACCCCGTTTATTATTTGTATGCTGAAAAAATCTCTATTGTTAGCTGTTACTTTGTAAAACCCATCTTGCAACACGCCTCTTTCATTATCAGCTCTTCTCGAAATATAAACTCTATCGTTAACACCAGGAGTTAATTTACCGCCATTGTGGTAGTATGTTTCGCTAAGAGAGTCTCTAGTATTGCAAGCAGCTCTAGCTTGAACTGTTGTTCCAGATATAGATCCGTACGTTTTGGCTAAAACTATTTCTTTTCTTCTCTTTACTATTACAGGCTTGTTTTTGCCTCTAGCTTGAGCTGATGTATTTGCGTTACCTAATGCCATTAGTATCCAAAGTAAGCGATTGCACCGTGAGCTGATGGTTTAAATGCTGTCCATCTACCATAGATCGTTAGTCCAGCTGGATATGCTTGACCAGCAGCAGTAATGCCTCCAGCACCGTGCGTTTCATCAAGAAAAATTAAAGCTTGATCACTCGCTGGAGTTATTGCTGTATCTAGCTTAACTTTACTTACACCGTCGTAAGCTATTACTCTAACACCTTGGGGGCTAGGGCCACTGTATATAGGCGTTGGTGTTTCGGCATCAATAACCATAGCTGTAGCACCAGATTCATCAGCATCGCCATTTACTAGTAATACGTATTGACCTACTTTTATTTTATTTGCTGGCACAGCTACTGTCTCTAAAGTTACATCTGCGCCTGCTGCTATACTTGTATCAGCTACCTCGCTAGAGTGAACTCCATTAAAGTTAAAGAAGTTGTTACCTGCTGCGTCTACATGGTCACCTGTTGATCCAGATATGCCAATGAAGTTAGGTCCTCTTAAATCTAACTTTTCTGGTGTTAGAATTGTTGGTGTGTTTTCTGCTAAAAAAGTTATAGCTACAATAACCATGTCTTTTGGTGGCACTATAATTTGTTCTATGTCTGAGTAAGCACTACCTAGTTGTCCAAAGTTATAAGCTGTTGCCGTTGAATTCATTCCCATAATTTTATTTATTTGTTTGTTCGTTTTTCTTTGAGCTTCCACCGAAGAAGAAGTCTATTATTGTATTTACCTTAGCACTCATAGCGCCAAATATCGTTGATATAAAGCTAATTTCAAATTCACCAAGATCTATTGACTCTGTTACAAAGTAATTGAACATCACATAAGTAATGCCAAAGTAAGCTACTGTAAACAACGTTGCTAGAACTTTTTGAATAATAGCATCGTCTTTATACATATCACGTGCATCTTTGCGATCTTCAACTTCTTTTGCAAAAGCTTCACGTTCTGCTTCAAGCATTATTGATTTCAATGCTAGTTTAGCTTCGTCTCTTTCTTTATCAGTTGTGATTACTTTGTCAAGTATACCTTCTGCGTTATCTAAGACCTTGCCGAATAAACCTCCTACTAAACTACTTATCATTGCGCTTTTAATGCTTTAAGTTTGCTAATTTGATCGTTTAGAGTTGACATGTCATTTTTAGCTCTATCTAAGTCAGATCCATCAAACACATCGTTAGTAATATCTTCTTTAATCGCTGACACTCTATCTTCCATGCTAGCAATTTTTTGGGTAATATTATCTTTATCACTAAGATTTTTGTTACCTTTGTACACATAAGTATCTGGATTCTCGGCGCTAAGTAGTTCTTTAGATGCTGTATCTTTTACTTTGTTTCCATCTTTTTTAACCTTCATAGCAGAGTTCTTTTGCATTGGAAATCCTTTCATTTTAAATGCCATAATTATTGATCTTTAGTTGTTCCAGATTCTCTTTTTTTACCGTCAGTAATGCCAGCCTTAAAACTATCAAATCCTCTTCTTCCTTTAACTTTTAAATATGTTTTCTTTTTCTTTTTAGAAGAAAATACTCCAGGTACATTTTTACCAGTATCTACTCCGGCTTTTCTTTCAGCTCTAGCTGACTTTCTATCACTTCTAACTTCTTGCCTAGCTTCTTTTCTAGACATACGACCAACTTCTCTACTAGACTCTCTATTGTAAGCCAGTTTTACTCTAGCTATTTCTTCTCTACCCTTGTCTCCCGTTTCGTCGTTTCCTAAAGAGCTTTCGTTTGGTAAATCTCTTTTTTCTCTGTATTTAGCCAACAACGCTTTATCTTCATTTTCTTTATATCCTAGCTTGTCTTTTTTCATAGGTGAAATCCTATTACTTCCAGCTTCTTTAGCCATCTTAGCCATTGAGCTGTTTTTCATTTTAAATGCCATATCTATTCTGCTTTTTTTGCTCTTTGCTCCCAAGGAAAGTCCATGCTTCCTTCTTCAGACCATTTGCCGTTATACTTTATTTTACCTTCTTTTCTTGGGTATGTCTTACCCTTAAACCTCACATAGTCATCTCCATAAGATAGTTTTATCTTAGGATCTTTCATATCATCAAGGTGTTTTTGCTCGTGTCTTATAGCTCTCTTTTCTAGAGCACTACCAGGTTTAACATTCTTGTTTATAAACATAGACCCATCTAAATTAGCCTCTGCAACTATACCTTTGTCTAGCTTCTTTCTGAATATAGGAGTGTCTTTAGCCGTCCTTATTCGCCTACTTTCTTTACCTAGTTTAAACCCCATTATGCTAGTTTCTTAATGTTTGGCTTTTTAACTTTTTTAGTTGCTATTTTTTTAGGCTTGCTAGGTTTTTTTTCTTTGTTAACTACTTTCTTAGCTTCATTGCTAGCACCTTCTTTTGCTATGTTTTTTGGAGCTTGCTTAACCGTATCTTTAGCAGCCTTCTTTACTGTTTGCTTAGCCGTCTTGCCAACAGCTTTTTCCGTCTTGCTTAGGTCAATAGACTTGTCAGCTGCTTTTGCTGCATCAGAGCCTTTATCAACTACTTTAGCTACCTTAGTTGCGTCAGCAACAGCATTGGCACCTTTGACTGCCTTAGCACCTTTCACAGCTAGTTTACCAGCGCCAACGGCTAATCCAGCACCTGGTATCATAGCCGCAGCATTTATACCAGCTTCTTTAGCGTGTCTTGCAGCACCTGCATCGTCTCCTTTATATTTAGCATACCCAGCTCTACCGGCAGACAGGGCTGTATTTGCACCGTCAGCAATGTTGCCTACTACTGGTATCATACCTGCAACACTCAAAGCTGTACCTGCTTTATCTAAAAATCCACTATAGTCAAACTTCATAGGAGACTGCTTCATTCTAGAGTCAGACTCTCCAGCTACTTTAGTTGACTTTCCTAAATTTTGGTTTTTCATTTTAAACGCCATAGTCTTATCTATTTGGATCTTTAATCATATCATCAATAGCTTTGTTAAAAACCTTGTCTGTATATGATTTGTTATTATAGAACACACTGCGATCTGATACTGGTAGATCTTCTTCGCCTAGCAATATCCTGTATATTCTACTTATAAGTTGGCTGCATTTAAAAGAGGTTTTGAAGACGCTGTATTTAATCGTTGTTCGATTTCGATGACGCCAGACCTCTATCCAGCCTAGTTTTCTTAGTTTGTCCCACCGAGTTTTATCCCAGCTCATGGTATAAGTACCATCAATAAAATCTTGTCTTGTAAATCTGTTCTTGCAGTCTAAGTATATTAAGAGTTCAAGATCAGCATCTGTTAACCCGTAAGTCTTACAAGCCCACTTTCTAGTGAGCCT
>JGI24006J15134_10001360_pt1 | contig 13996 bp, 15 predicted proteins | sample LinPmetageLP53_FD_15134 | JGI IMG/M metagenome (IMG submission 15134) | reverse complement strand
ACCTTCTCTACGAGGTAACCAAAAGTCTTCAAGCATTGACATATGTTTTCTGTCATCTCTTATCTCACCAGTTGAAGCATCATAGACAAGTTTGTTTCTGTATCTTGCCATCACATCTCTAAGATATGCTTCTGCTTTTACTTTAGGTAAGTTTCCTACATCAACATAGAACACTCGTCTTTCAGGTGCTCTTACTATTCTATAAATTACAACAGCGTCTTCAATCATTCTTAATTGATTGACAGGTTTAATTGCTTTATGCAAATGACCCATGACCATATTTCTAGTTTGGTCAACAACACCAGAAGTAACGTAAGTAATTGAATCAGCAGATATCTTTATACCAGCATTTGAATTAGCTGCTGTCATTCCTTTTTCATTATATATAAACCATTCTGCCGTTTGTTCTATAACTTCGATTCCTTTACTTTTTAAATCTCTCTTTTTAGTTATCTCACGAACCTTTTTAATTTTTCTAGGATCGATAAATCTAATTTCAGTTAATCCTTTTCTAGGACTAGTAGGATCGATTACTTTGTGGAAGTAAATTCTTCCATCAATGTACCATCTTTTAAAGATGTCAAATCCTTTTTCTTCAAAGTTCATAAGGCGTAAAACCTCATCAAACTCAGCTCTAACTTTTGTTTTAATATTTTCCGAAATAGCAAGTTTATCTAGTGATAAAGAAACAGCCTGATCTCTTTCATTAGATACGATAACCTCATTAATAATATCTTCAATTGCCATATCACATTCAGGATGTTGAGCAACTTCACGATATCTTTTAATTAAATCACCGTCATTCTTGGCAGTAACTTCCATATCCAAGTATTGGCCAAAGTAACCACCAGCAGATATAGTTGTTGTACCGTCATCTGGAGAAGGTATAGTAAAAGCCTGTTTGGCTTTAGCCGGCTTCTCCAGATCGTTATCTTTTCTTGTTATTTGGAACCCAAGTAGTTGTACCATATTATAATATTCCTTTTAACGTGTTTGTATTAAGTAGTTGTATCTGTTTCAAAGTATTGGAATTGGAACGTAACACCGAATTCTTCGATAGTGTCATTTGTTCCGTAGTTTAAAGCAATGTTATCCAACGCAATAGGAAACAGCCCTCTATAAGTGTATGATTTTAGAGTAGATCCATTTCTATCTAAATGGTCAACAAAAGCATCAACTTGGTAATCAGCAGGATTTGCGATACCTTCGTTATCAGTCATGTTGTTTATACCATTCATCCATCTTTCGAAAGCTCTGTACAATTTAAAGTCAGTATCATTTAATACCGTAATTGTCCAAGGTTCAAAAGTACGATCCCCAGCGATATTAAGTTTTCTTCCTCTAAAGTCAATAGGTACATTACCTACTGTTTGTCCAGGTATAGCAGTTGCTTTACATAAGAAAGCAAGATCAGACGTTTCTCCTCCAACAGCGGCGTACCCAGGAAAAGGTAAAGTTACCTTAAACTGATTGGCACGAGCGCCACCACCTCTTAGACGGGATTTAAAGTCATTTATATTTGGCATTTTTTATTTCTCCTTCTAATGGTTATGCGCCGACTATCTCAGAAAAGGCAACACCTGATCGAGTAGCAACGAAATTAAGTTGAACAAAGTTAATAGAACGAGCAGGTTTAACATAAATGTCAGCCCTGAATTCATTTCTATCGATTACATCTCCAGTATTATTTGTGTCGTCACAAACTACTGAAAAGTCTGTTAGACCTCTACGACCTTGTACATCTCTTAGGAAAGGTTCTACTAAGTTTCTAAAATTCGCTCTTGTAAATTCATCATTGAATTCAAACATTTGGAATTTAGAAGCAGTAGAAATAGTCTTTTCTAATACGATAAACAATCTTCTAACATTTATTCTGTCAAAAGCACTAGGTTTAGATTGAGCAGTTTTATCACCAAACAATATAGTACCTTGTCCAGGAAATGATACAACAGGATTTACTCTTGATCTGTATAAATCATCTCTTTGGGTTTGGGTAGGATTGAATGCTAACTTAACTGAACCTCTAATTTGACCTCTATTAAATCCGCCTGGTGAAAACCATGCGTCTGCAATATTGTCAGTTCTAGCACAAAGACCAGCAGTATCTCCGTTCAAAGGAACGAATCTAAAAACGTCATTGTATTTGTCGTACATATATTTGTAACCACTATCAATCACAGCATAACTAGATGATGGTAAACCATCAGCAAAGCTTTTAACGTTAGCTGTTTGTTGAATAGGATCAGTAAGATCAACCACATCTGCTCTCGCAGGCGATATAAAAGCAACACAATCTTTTCTTGCTGTTGCAATATCCATAACAGCAGTTGCTTTAGTGTCTCCAGTTGCGTCAGCACTTGTCTGTGAAGGTCCGCACATTAGCAATGATAAATCAACTGATTCTGTATCAGCAAATAAATCATATGCAGTAGCAAATTCAGCGTTAGTGATTGTATAGTCATCTGTACCACTTGCAAGTGATGAAGTAAATACAGTAAAATCATTTGCACCTTGTTGGTCAAATGTTTGACTAGCTTTTGCTGAACCAGCATTTGCTAAAGTAGTTTCGTGATCCATCCAGTAAATGAAATCTGATCTATTATAGATTGCATCTACATAGTAATTACTAGAACCTTCTGAAGTTTTAGCATCCGAAGCCTGTGATAGACCTTGGAATGTTTCTAAAATTGTTCCAGCAGTTCCTGTAATTCCACCATCTTCATCTAACACAACAACGTGAAGTTCATCTAGTGAACCGCCAGCATTTGAAACGTCATCTGTAGTAGTTGGTGCATTTGTAAAGTTGAAGTAATATTCCCAATGTCTTCTTATTTTAGCATTATCAACAAGAGCGTGTCTTAATCCGCCAGTTTCTGTAACGCCAGTTGAAATATTAAATCTTTTAATTGTTAGTACGTGAGTTGAAATACCAGTTATTTTATAATAGTATCCTGAAGGCGCAGCTGTATAAACAGAAGCATCTCCGAATTCTAATATATCTCCAACTTGCATTAGAGAGCCATCATCAACTGTAACAGTTGTATCGCCAATAGCTTTTGCGCCAGCTACTAGATTACCACTCATTTGACTAGGTCCAAAAGCAGTTGAATTTGTACACATAGAAACTTTTAAAGAATTTCCTAATGTACCAGCTTCTCTCGCAGCCCAAGATCCAACTGAACCTGATCCGTCTGAGTAGCTTGTTAAGTAATGTGAAGTATTTCTTATTAGAACAGCAGTACCAGATACACAAGCATTAACACAACCTGTTATCGGACGTACTATTTTTAGATTATTTCCGTATCCTAAAAAGTTTGCGGCTGTAAACCAAGACTCAAAATTAGATCCATTTGGTTTTCCAAATACATCAACTAATTCTGATTCAGAAGAAATTGTAGTAATTTCTGCAATCGGTCCTTTTTCAGCAGTAATAACAACACCACCAGCACTTGTAGAAACAGCTGGTACGATATTAGTTAAATCCTTTTCAGTAACGAGAACACCTGGTGATACTTGAAAAGCCATATTTAGTTCTCCTTAATTAATTAAGTTTGTAATTTATTAGTTATAACCCTTTGTAGATATTTATATTTAATCGTATCTCTACTATTCCCCTTTACGATAAGTCACAGGTTGCCATAATTCTCCTGCGTCATCAAAAAATGAGTTATTTAAACCGTCTGGATCGTTTATTCCGTCATCTATGAACCCAAAGGGTGCCATATCTGCCTCTATTGCATTTTGTTGATCGGTAAACATCTGTCCTCTTACATCAACATTAGTCAATTCTTTAAAATATCTTTGATTAGCCACCCAAGAAAATATAACTAAACACATCACTAAATCGTCATGCGATCCTGATTCAGCTTCAAAAGTTTTTCCTTTGGCAATAAATGTTGATAATTCTGAAATCATATCAAAATCATTAATGATTAACTTATCAGATTCTATCAGACTTTTCAGATTTGAAGTTCCAATTTTTTTTGTACCTTTAGTCATTCGTATACCTAGTTGATTACCTCTTCCGCTAAAGCCTCCACCCAATACTTGACCTGCTCTACCTCGTTGTGTGACCATCATCATGTTATCATATTCAAGTTCAAATTGCATTGCATCTGCCACTTGTTGTCCTAAATCATTTATCTCTATTAGACAATATGCTTTGTTATACATTGATCCTACTTTGTTTAATATATTAGGAAAGACAATAGGTTTAATTTCATTGTTTCTATACTTTGCGACAATCTTATAAGGTGCCTTTGTTACATCTATAACTACAAAAGCAGAATAGTCGTTTTGAACACCTCTTGCAACGTCAACAGTCATAACATAAGTACGACCTTTGATTGGCATTTGAAATACATCTAATCCCTGAGGACTTCTTTTAGGATTAATGACTGCCATTGTTTTAAGTTTCTGTGCATTAATAAGTGTATCAACACTACCTAAAAATTCACACTCAAACTCAGTTTGAAATTGTGTTTCACTTGTATTTCTTATTGTAAGTTCTTTCCATTTTTCATCTCTACCTGGCACTTCTGACCAATGTACTTCAATAGGTTCAAACTCACTTTTTTTATTAACAGCATCCATCCACATTTTATAAAACATATTCATTCCGTGAGGTGTAGATACAATCATAACCTTAGATGATTTACCAGATGTTATTGTAGGATAAACTGAACTAAAAAATTCTTCAGCAATGTTTGTAGGTACGAAAGCAAACTCGTCTAAAAATATAATATTAAACGTACTACCNCGAACAGCACTTGAAGAAGTTGAAGCCGCAACGATTCTACTTCCGTTTTCTAATTCAAGTGATCCTTTATTCCAGTTTAGTACACCTTGTTGCATCCATTTCGGCAAATGCTCGTAAGCTAGTTGCAAGCGTCCTAATAAATCTCTTGCCGTAGAAGATTTATTGGCGAGTATTGCAACGTTTACATTTTCGTTAAATAAAACGTAATGTAAGAGGTATGATACAATGATAGTTGACTTTCCACTTTGTCTAGGTAATTTACAAATTGTAAATCTTTTTTCGTGAAAAGTATCTACCATCTTCCGCTGAAAATCATACATTTCAAAAGGTACAAGACCTTTATCAATTGTAACAATTTTTAAATATTTTTCTATGAAATATTTAGGATCCTCAAGACACTTCATCACTTCTTCTACTTGTTTAGGAGTAAATCGTGATTTAGTATGTGCCTTTTTTAGATTAGGGTTTCCTAAGTATTGGTCTATTGTTGTCATTATTTTTTTTCTTTATTTTTCTTTATCATCTTTTGTAGTTCGGTTGTTGATCCTACAAATAAGGCATTAGTAACATTCTTAGGACTATCGCCTTTTACATCTTTAAGTTTTTTTAATTTATCTTGCAAGTCTAATAGATTTTGTGCTATCTCACTTTGCGTTTTGATTAATTGACCTGCTACTTCATATGCACGAGGATGTTCTCCTTCTTTTGCTAATGCAAGTATGCCATCTATTGCCGTGCTACCTTTTTCTAGTAGATTGTATAACTCACCTCTACCTGTATCAAAGTCCGTATCTACATCAGCGTTTTCTGGTGCAACAGGTTTCTCATTAACTATTTCTAAAGGATTTTTATCTTCTTTTTTCTCTAGTACTTCTTCGGCGATGTTTAGTACTTCATTTAATTTGTCATCAATATTACTCATTTTAAAACCTTTTCTTATTATGTATCGTCTCCAGTTTCTGTATCATAGTTTTTATCATCATCAAAAAAATCTAAAGTAGTTGTATAGGTATAACTGTCGTCTTTATCAGCACTTGTTGGATTTGGTGTAACCGTAACTCTTTCACTACGAAACGGACTGTTATCAGCTGTAGTTTCATATAGATCAGCAGAAACTTTTTTGATTACAGCAGATGTACTTATTGGTCCATACAAATATATTTTTGCTGTAAATTTTAATGTGTAAGTTATTCTTCTTGTTGTCGTCAATGAACCAGCATAACTATCTTCGTAATCAACATTTTCTAATACAAATGGTATATCTCTTTTTATATCCATTGTAGAATTTTCAATCATAGTTACTGTGTAATCAGGTTGAAAGTATGGAAGTATTTGTTCTATAATTTGTAAACCATCATCTGAATTAGAAGTAAAAATATTTAACTCAAAACCTATATCATAAGGAACAGGAGANTATTGAGAGTTTAATTTTGTTGTATCAGCATTTGTTGTAACCGCAGTAACCTTTTGATTTTTATTTAACTTACGAGTAGGATCATAACTGTATCCGACAACATCAAAGGCCATACGAGGTAGAGTAATCGCCACTTTTGAATCTGATCCAGTTAAACTTGCTTGTTGTTCTAATCTTGCAATGAATTTTTCCTTAGGAGAATAAGACAATGGTATCTTAATAGTCTGTAAAGGATTCCCGCTAGAATCCAAACGTTTGATATTGATATTATTAAATATCGTACCAAATGCTATTACGCTATTTCTAATTTGTTTATGGTAAAAGTGTTGTCCAAACATTAGTAATCGTCAACCTCTCCAAATGGATTTCTTTCGCTGAAATCTAATATATCATCTGCCGTAGATGATGTGTTTGTACCTGCAGCTGTTTCAAATGCTTTTCCTTGATCCACAGGTTGTTGTGTTGCCATAGTGAAGCTTTCATTAATAAGATAGTCAATAGCACCAATACTACTTTCTATTACAAATGCTCCTGTTTCATTCTCTAAAGAGAATTGAAATGCCATAGTATCAGTAGATATATCAGTTGCAGTAGTATCAATTTCTGAAACGCCAGTAGATACTGTTTCTGAGCTGTACTCCCATTTAGTACATGATAATTTATAAACAGGTAAAGNACTTTGTTGATAAAAAGGTTGTTCATGTTCAACAAACTGTATTTCAAAAAATGCTTTTGTNNTAGGNAAATAAACTATATCNCCTTCTTGTGGTCTATCAGCAACTAGATCAGCATTGTTTCCAACTAAAGTTTCCCATCTCAATTTAGAAACNGTAAACTTAATATCATCTCTTAATTCTAAACCAAATTTTTTGATTATTTCTTGCTCACCCATGTAGCCATCAGTATTGTCAACGTACATTTCTATAATGTAAGAGTCATTAAAAGTTGACGCAGGGTCTTCACCAAAGATAGTATCTTTATTTGCTATCTTTCTTGGTAAGTAATAAACATCTTGACCATATATCTTAAGCTGTTCTATTATTAAATCTTCGTATAGTCTTTGCTCAGATGTAGTGCCAGTGCTGAAATAAACATTAGTTGGCATTTAATTCTTATCCTTGTTGCATATGTGCAGGTTCTTCATAATTTGATCTAATATCTTCTTCGAGTTTTTGTTGTTCTGCTATTGCTGTTGAAAATAATTCAGGTCCATTAAGTGTCACTCCACCTAACATCGCTGTACCATTAAATTTCGAAAGATTTTGTCCCCATTGTCTTTTGATTAATGCTGTAGTATATCTTTTTAACATTATATCATCAAACATATCTGTGTAAGTTGCAGGATCCAATCTACGATAAACTTCCATAATTAAAAATTCTCCTGCTGTAATATCGTTTGTCCAATCTTGGTCAATGTATAATTTGTTTGATAGATGATTAAATCTCATAGGTTTCTCTCCAACCAATATATGATCTAAGAAATCTAAATGTTTCATTGTCATCTCATAGTGAACGATACTAGTTGATGAAAAATCATATAAATCATTTAATCTTAATTGATATCTAACATCAAACATATTTAAGTTTGCTCTGTCGGATAAAGGGAATACGTTTACAACAGAAATTACTGTTGAAGGAACTACAAGAAAATTATTACCTTGTTTCCATGCAGTAGTAACTGAATCGGATGTAACAGACTCAGATGAATCTGTTGTCATACGAGTGACATCAGCTGCCGTCACTTCATATTTTAAATACATTCTTTCAACACCATCTGTGTGATATTGACAAAAGTATTGTACCGCTTCATCTATTCTATCGTCTACCTGTTCATTATCAACATTTATATCGATTACAGGTTTACCTAATGCTCTTAAGCAATATTCTTTTAAGGTAGCTTTTGTATTTGGTACGGCCATAATTTTTTCCTTATAATGTTATTTAGTTATCCTAATGCGACTGCTTGTGCTATTGCAAATGCCTTTGTCGCTTTAGCATCTAAAGCTGTTTGTATATTACCTGTCACTCCATCTACATAATTTAGTTCTTCTGGTGTAGCAGTTATCTGCGTTGCACTTACAGCTGCTAAAACAGGTATAGTACCCGAAACATTGGGTAAAGTTATTGTTCTATCTGCTGTTGGGTCAACAACATTAAAAGTGGTTTCAAAATCGTCAGCAGTTGAACCCTCAAATGTAATTGATCCTAAAACTTCTAAGTTATTAACAGAATCGCCACTTGTGACAAACTGCATTTTTTTAGTAGTCGAGTTGTATTCTAATATCTTACCATTACCAATAGATGAAAGATCAACATCATCATTGTCTAGTATGTTAGTTGAACCACCACCACCAAGAGTAGATAGTTGAACAGAAGTTATATTTTTAAATCTTAAAAATTCTTCTGTAAGTTTTTCTAAAGTATCAATAGACCTAAGTTTAGATATTTTATCTTTTTCTAAATTATTAGCAACTTTCATTTCTGAAATTTGCTTGGATACTTTATCTATAATACTATCGTCATATTTTTGTACTTTTTTAGGTAGTAAGTATTCTAAAAGATTTGAAGCTGCTTGAATTTCTTGTGACTTGATTGCACTTGCCTCATCCTTTTTAGGTTCTTTTTTAACCTGTGCTTTAGTTTCTACTTTTTTTTCTTCAACAGGATCTTCTTTTTCTTTTTTTAAAGTGTTAAAAAATTCTTCTAAAGCATCAATCTTAATTTCTTCTTTCTTAACTTTTTCTTCCAGTTGTTCTTTTTCAACTTGAACGGTAGATAAAAAACTATCTAACTTGTGTCCTAAAATATCAACTTCTTTTGGAAGTACACTTTTAATTCCTTGTTGAAATTTTTGTTCTTGTAAATTTCTTATTTCTTTTTCAATGTCTTCGTCAATCTCATTTACCTCATTAACTTTTTNNNCAACTCTTTGTATAGTTGGTTGAGCNCCTAAATCAGGCCACTTACTATTAAGGTAATCTTTAGTTTCCATNGATAACTTATCTAGTTACGCTAGGTGTCACCGTAACTCTTCCTTCAATCCTTCTAGTGATTAATCCACCACTAGTAGTTGTTGTTAAATCCCAAACATATCGACCTTCGGATAAAGTATTTGTTACCGTATCTGTCATAGTTATAGAACAAGTACCATCTGTTGCACTAACAATAGCAGTTGTGAAAGAGTATGCTGTAGTTGATAGGTGGGTTTTTCTCACCTTACTTGTTATAGTTTGACCTGTTAAATCTACAACCGTTCCTGTCGAATCTTTAACAGTCAAGGTTTGTGTAAAATCAGCGTCTTGGTCAATAGTGATATTTTGTATGGTTGCCATTGGTCAATCTCTCTATGTATTTAAATATTTAAATTACTCTTATATTTATAATATATCTAATACGCCCAGCTAACAAATGAATATCTAGTGCCTTTTGTGCATTCTGTAACTTCATGAGGATACATAAAATTAGAAGGAAACATCAATATATCTCCTGTCTTTAGTTTAATTGTAGTATCCCTACAAGTAAATTCTGAGCCTTCGTAATCTTCATTTAAATTACCTACAATAGATACTAGAGGTACACCTTTTTTCTTACCATCAAATATATCGTGTATATGATCGTAATGTTTTCTCATCATAGTTCCTATCTGATATCTATTAAAACGAATAGTAGAATAACTACTTAACCATGTTGATCCTGTTTTCTCACCATCCCAAGAGCATATTCTTTGATACTCATCTAAAGCTTTTGAGATTGCCAGTTTAAGTTTATCTTGTTGATTTTTAGTAGATGGCATTACATCTAACTCTTTTGTTTGCTCAGATGTATTTATTCCAGTAGTATAATTATTCCACTTATGTTTTGTCCATTGTTTAATATTACATTCATCAATGACCTGTTTACATATATCTTTAGGAATAGTATTTGCAACTATTATATAGTCCTCAATTGAGTTCATGGTTAGTTATACTTATTATTTTGGTATGCCTAGCATAGGCCTTTTGTCAAAGATATTTTCTTTGCCAAATTTACCATCGGCATCATTATAGTGTAAAAATGTCTGAACGCAAACGTTTCCTTCAAAAGCTTCTCGCCAGTGTTCTAGCTCACAGCCTCTATAAACCAGCATATCTCCTACTTTTAGGTCTACTCTATTACCTTTAGGAGCGTTGGGCTTATGTATTTCTTTCGCTTCATCAATAACATTATCTGTTCCTGTGGGATCAATATAGATAGGCCAGTCATTACCTCCTAGATTTAAAGTGGTTGATATCTGACAACTTGGTCTATCCTTATGTCTTCTCAATTTATCACCTTTTTTATAGGCTCTAGTATAAGTGTAAGTCGGTAGTAGTTTTAATTCAGTATGCTTTTCCATAATCGGTAATACTTTCATCATTAACGTTTCCATAAACGTATCTCCATAAATTGAGTAGGTATTGGGAACTTGTTCGTCTTTCCATGTGCCAAAGCCAGGAGTATATTCAGATACATAGTTATTTTTACGCATCCATTGTGTTGCATCACGTTTCATTAAAAAATAATTAAAAGCAAAATTAGCCAACTCATTAGAGATAGCATTTCTTATAATTAAATATTTGTGTTGTTTAAATAGGTTCATCTTTGTAAAAAATTAAAAGATACGGATATTCGTGTATCATTACTTTCATTAGGTCTGACTTCATGCCATAACCACGCAGGAAACATAATACATCTTCCTGCAACAGGTTTATAATGCACTTCTCTCCAGTATTCATGTGGTAACTGTCCCTTTTCTCTANTTGGCATTGTCATTTGAGCACCAGGTTTTGGTTCATAAAGCATTAGATCACCAGAATTTTCTGGTGTCTTAACCCAATACACTCCTGAAAATAAAGCATTAGGATGTAAATGAGGTCTATTATATCCACCTGGATAATTAATATTTGCCCACATATTTCCAAGTGCAGGTTTTCGAGTTAAATGTTCTTTTAACCAAATTTCATTTTGCATATCAAAAAGTTTTTTTGTAAGTGGGTTAAATTCTTTTATCTCATTCATATCTGTTGTGCTATGCCAGCCATTAACATTAGTTCGATTATGTCCTTTAGTATCTTTTTTTTGCCATTGTAAAATTTGTTTTTCTAAATAAGAATTAAATTCTATAGGGTTAGAAAGTGTATTTATATAAACAGCTGTTGGAAAATGATATTCGGTAATCATCTAAAGGAAGGCCCTCCAAACCACATCACTAAAGATTTTCTTTCTCCTCTTATAACAGGTTTAACTCTATGTTGTAACCAACTTGCAAAAAAGATAGCTTGACCTTGTTGAAGTTTAGCGGTTTTGCCTTCACTCATAAACTCTAACTCTCCACCTTCAAATGTAGAGGGATCTGATAATAAAAGTGTCATAGAGATTTTACGAACAGGAGATTCTTTCAAGCCTGATACATCATTATCCATATGCCAATCATAAAATCCACCTTCAAGATAATGCGTGAATTGTCCAGGTTCTGTTAATCTCATTCCGTCAAAACCAAAATGATTATTATTTGCTTTTAGCATAGTTGCTTCTATATCTCGATACATTTCGGGCATATCTTTAAAAGGTATCCAACTAATCGTAGTCATTCTTTTTTTAGGATCATAACCACTTGTGTCATCAATACCTTTTTCAGGTGCCGTACCTACTTTACCTTCTTCTTTTTTTAAACTCATACCTTTGTCTATCACCATCTGACATTGTTTTGATGAAAACATAGGTCCTGTTGATTCTGCCACATAACTTTTCCAAATAGGTTCTTTTGGGATCATACTGCCGACCTTGTTGCTACGGGATTATAATTTACATCCATGTTGGCTGCAAGAGTGCGTCTTACTGCATTAGGATTCGTATGAGGGTAAACACAATGCCTCATGTCATAAGGAAAAATATAAAAATTTCTTTCTTTTAATACAGGAGAAAAATCAGATTTAACAAATTGACCATTAGCTGAACCCATAATTTGAAGTTTACCATTTATGGGTACCTCAGGTCTTGCGTATTCAGGTCCCATATCTTTGGGAAGTTTTAATATCATGACTGATGATAGTCCTGTGTAAATACTTCCTTGATGAATATGAATCGGATTATATTCGCCTGCTGTCATTTCATTTACCCATATCGATTGCATAGCAAGTTTGTATTCTTCAATTTTATTAAAAGCTAAGTAATGTTTAAAAACACTTTCAAACCAATTAAGAACATAGGGTGGAAGTAAATTATGTGGATGCATTTTATTATTAGGTAGACCGCCAAAGAATAAAGAATTTTCTTTTCCTATTTTACCCACCAGTTGTTTATGAGCATCAGGCATATCCTTAAAATTGTTTTCATATATTTTATTAATTGTATTGAATATATCAAAAGGAACTTGATACTTTAAAACGGTTTGTCCTAACCAAATGAATTTAAAATTAATATCTTTTAATTTAAAAGGTAATGTGTCCATATTCCTTTACAAACCTTTCTGGTATCATTTTTTTATATTTGCTATTATCTATATTCATAATATTATCAGTTCTAATTGTATGCATATTTTTCCCTACAATACTATCATTATATGATACTCCATTAATCATAACTTGATTTAAATTAGTAAACGTATGAGGAAAATAAGGAAGATTTAAAAAAGTATAAACTTTTCTTAATTCTTGCTCTGGATTTATAACTAAATCATCATACTTAATAAACACAGCCAGCTCAGGATGTTTTATTAAATACTGTATAGACATTAACTCTTTAGCCATCGCTCCATTCTTATGCATAATCTTACTTAGTTTTTCATCTAGTGTTTTATACTTATTTGGAAAAGCCGTGGGTTCATTTTCAAACCATTTAATATAAGAAGCTAAAACATCTAATAAATTTCTAACTAATACAACACAACGAATCGGTTGCTTAAAATGCTTCTGCATGACCTTTAAATTACCTGGTGTACAAACGGGACCTCTATCTATAATGACTTTGTAGTTCCAATGTTTGTAATAGAGATTATAAATTTCATCCATTACATTATCTAAAGATTGTTCGTCAGGAAAATTTTGAAAGACATCTTTTTCCTTTAACAAAAACAATTCTTTCATAATCTCTAAAGTAATACTGTTAGCTGTAACAGCTATATCTGGATTTTGATTTATCAATGATGCTAACAAAGTATTCCCTGATCGTGGCATAGCACAAAGAAAATAGATTTGTTTATTCTTGTTTTCCGTATGTAGGTTTTGCAGTTTCACTTATTTGTGCTTTCTTTTCATGACCAATAGCTGTGTTTCGTTCTTCTTCAACTCTCTCTATCGTTTGCATTTGCCCTAAAACATTAAAGACTTCTGGTTGTGAAGATCCTGGTGTTAATGTGTTTTTTCTATTTTTCATTACCTTTTTGTAAGAAAGTAATTGGTGGGTATCTACATTTTTATCATCAAAGGTACCATCATTATATATCTTTTTAAAGTTAGACCATTCCGTAACTTCTCTCATACGGTGGGCAGCTACGAGTTGCATAGTTGCTTTACCATAAATCTTTTGATCTATCTCTACTTGAATTAATTCTTTTTTTAACGCATCTGTTTCTTCTTCTAATTCTTTTTGCTGTTGTTTAATTTCTATATCATTTTTACGAGCATCAAAAGATAACTGCATTAAGTTTTCCATATGTGTATTTTGTTCTCTTACACATTGCCAATACTTAGCGGCATTCGTTGGATACTTAGCATCATTCAATACAGAAAATTCCATTTCTGTTTTAGTACGAAACATTTGTTTTTTCGTCCATGTATCTCTAAGTTCGTTTGTGAGTTCTTTAA
>JGI24006J15134_10001356_pt1 | contig 14000 bp, 9 predicted proteins | sample LinPmetageLP53_FD_15134 | JGI IMG/M metagenome (IMG submission 15134) | reverse complement strand
GGGAGCGGGTAGTCAAGCTCTCAGGGGTTCCAAGGTTATCAAGGAACAGCGGGGTCTGGAGGTTCAGCGGGTGCTCAAGGCAACCAAGGCACTACAGGCTCGGGTGCTCAAGGCTCTCAGGGGTTCCAAGGTTATCAAGGAACAGCGGGGTCTGGAGGTTCAGCGGGTGCTCAAGGCAACCAAGGCAACCAAGGCACTACGGGCTCGGGTGCTCAAGGCTCTCAGGGGTTTCAAGGTTATCAGGGGTTGCAGGGTGCGGAGCCATTAACCAAAAACTTTGCAGTAACAGTTTCTGGAGGGAAATTTTATATAGATGCTGTACAGCAAGACACGCTCGCTTTGCTAAAAGGATTTACTTACACCTTTAATCAAACAGATGGCACAAATTCCACTCACCCTTTAAGACTTTCTGCCACTTCGGATGGAACATGGGGAGCAGGAAGCCAATACACTTCGGGTTGGTCTGACAATGGGGGAAGTGCTGGTTCGACTTTAATTTCGACCTTCAAAGTACCTCAAGATGCCCCAAGTACTCTGTATTATTATTGCGCTAATCACTCAGGAATGGGGGGCACAATTAATATTTCCGCACTCGCATCAGGCGCTCAAGGAAATCAAGGCGCTGGTGGAGCTCAAGGTAACCAAGGCGCGACGGGAGCAGGTAGTCAAGGCTCTCAGGGGTTCCAAGGTTATCAAGGAACAGCGGGGTCTGGAGGTTCAGCGGGTGCTCAAGGTGCAGCGGGCTCTGGAGGTTCAGCGGGCGCTCAAGGTGCAGCGGGCTCNGGAGGTTCAGCGGGTGCTCAAGGTAACCAAGGTGCGACGGGAGCGGGTAGTCAAGGCTCTCAGGGGTTCCAAGGTTTTCAGGCTCCCGTATCTATACTTTCTTACACGAATAGAGTGGGGAGCGGGACGGCGAGTGCTGATACAGACGGAGCATCTCCTTATACAGCAGATAAAGCTTTCGACGGAAATGCAGTAGGCACTTTCTTTGAAAGCAATACGGTAGTCAATTGGCTAAAATATGATTTCGGATCAGGCACTACTTATAAAATCAATGCGATGAGCATGAGGGTTTATGATGGCTACGAAGAACGTGCTCCTCGTGACTTTTATATAGCTGGCTCTAATGATGATTCCAGTTATGACATTTTAGGTACTATTGTCGATCAAAATTATGATGATTTAGCTGCTACTGACTCCCAAGTATTTAATTGGCATTTCACGAACGCTACGGCTTACAGATATATTAAGTTCTTTATCAAAACTGTACAGTCAGGAAGTATTTTACGAATAGCAGACGTTAGGTATTATGAGGGGGTGGCTCAAGGAAATACTGGAGCTCAAGGAGCTACCGCCGCCGCAGGAGCTCAGGGCAACCAAGGTGCATCGGGCTCTGGGGGTTCAGCAGGTGCTCAAGGAGCTACGGGCTCGGGTGCTCAAGGCGCTCAAGGAGCTACCGCAGCCGCAGGAGCTCAGGGCAACCAAGGCGCAGGGGGCGCTGGAGGTTCAGGGGGTGCTCAAGGCGCAGCGGGCTCTGGAGGTTCAGCAGGAGCTCAAGGCAACCAAGGAGCATCAGGAGGAGGGGGAGGAGGCGGCGGTATAATACTTCAGGTCTTAAACAATAGTAATCAACCAGGAGCAGTTACTAATACCGCTTTTGCTACAGCGGCGACNCAAGCTATTACACCNGCAAGTACNGGCAATAAAGTACTATTAACGGCGGCGTTTAATTTCAAACTATCATACGATGATGCTAATTTCGAAGATGGTGATATAAGATGGAGGTTATATCGCGGGACAACGGCTCTGGGGACCGAGCAAATCTTCATAAACACAACGGATATGAGCGGCATCGATAAGTACTTCGGGGGAGCTTTTACCTTCTTGGATTCCCCCTCAACGACTTCGGCAATCACTTATAATTTAAAATACAAGGGAGTAGGAACTTCCCCGAGCGCAACCATAACAGATACTATGCTAACTGTAACGGAAGTAGATTAAAAAAGTGTATTAATATAATGATATGAAAGTAGTAGATATAGCAGATCAAATCTTTAGAGAATTAGGCGAACCCACAAGCCTAAGTATCCCCCCTATCACTTTTTGGATACGCTCAAATGTAGGACGACTCAATAATGCTATTAATACAGAATTTTCCGTAAATTCGACCACTTTGGAGATCGAAAGAAAAATAGACGCTATAGAGACTAATATCGGTATTGATGAGGCGATCATCTTTGTTAAAATGTATTCTGTTTACTATTACGATACTCAAATTAGAGCTAACATTAAAGGGCTGGAAACAGATGCAGTTGTAGAGGTGAGCTCGGATGGGATGAGAGTAAGAAAAACTTCTAAGACTGAAATAATTCGTTATCTAACTTCGTTAAAACGCTTAGAGCTAGAGGAGTTAAATAAAATGATTAATTATTACAGAATACATAAAGCTATTCCACGTCAAGTAGCGGGAGACGATACCGTGGCGGGGTATTACTACGGAGGTTGGAACACGGGGGGGATGGATTACAATAGAATTGATGTATAATGAGTTTTATATCCACAGGCAACTTAAACGCAACTGTTTTCACGAGTGCTTATAATGATTTTTTTGATTATTTTAAAAAAGAAGTCATAGTTTATAAGAGCCCAAAAAAAACAGTCGCTGACGTAAGTCTAAGCTTTCTCTACGGCTACGGTACAGACTCTAATGGGGATAATTATAGCTTCACCCCTGTATCTGGAATTTTTTCAGGGCTAGCTGTTTACGGCTCCAACATCAAGGACAGGGATTTAGCTCAGGCTGATATAAGAATTCCCGATGATAGCCTAAAACTAAAAGTCACTGTAGAAGCTAGGGACTATATCAATAATGGGGTAAATGAGTCACTTGAGATAGATAATAAAAAATTCTTTATAAAAAGCTCAGATACTAAAGAAGTATTTTTAACTAATAATTACTTTGTTTACATACTAGAGGAGGCTCATTAAAATGGCTAAAAAAGTAAATATGACATTAGTTAATAAGCAGCTATCACGCAATAAAAGCTTTCAATCAGCTATGAGGAAAACGGTTATCAAGACTGTGGATTCCTCTAAGAGAAGACTAATTCAAGAATTTTCACAGCATCCTGTGACACGGGAGATTGAAGGCGGAGCTTCCAGCCCAAATATTAGCGGAACTTTAGGGGGGTATGGAAATTTATTTACTTTTATAGGGTTTCTCGCGGGAACCACCCCGACGCTTAACGTAAGGAGGATGTTGGAAACTATAAGATTACAAAATGCTAAGATGGGGAAAGCTTCACGAAGAAAGGTGTCTATAGATATAGGCGTAAATATGCCCTCTAAAGGATCGTTCTCAGCAGCCACTCCACTACCATTTGGAGGCGGGAGAAGTTGGCTTTACGGCATAGAAGAAGGAATTTCGGGATTCGGAAGTTATATGTACAAAAAATGGAAAACATCTCGGTCAGGTCACGGTATCCAGACGCAGAAGAAAATTCGAAGCGGAGGATTTAAAAATACTAGTTATTTTTCTTCTATGTTGTTAGGGTTCACTAAGAGAATCAGATAATGAAAGCTCAATTTGACAATAGAGTAATGAGCAGTCTACTACTTTTTGTAGACCACCAATTATTAGCTCATGGAGAAGGGTACACCAATCATTCCAGTTATTTCAGTGAAACTAATCAGACTTATAGTAATTATTATAATTATGCATCTCCTTTTAAGCAATTCGTATCAGATGTTTCCGTAACTGGGGCTGATGTAATGACTCAAGTGTATTTAGACGGAGTCGCGAAGAATCCTGGAGATAGCAATTTCAATTCTGTAGATTATTTAAATGGTCAAGTAAATTTTACTTCCCAGATTACAGGAAGCAATAGACTTAGTGGAAATTATTCCGTAAAAGAGTTTAATGTTTATTTAACTACTTTAAGCGAAGAAGAAATCCTTTTTGAAAGTAAATATCATTTAAAGCCCAAAACTAACCAAGTCGTGACGGGGTTAGCGCCAGACTCTCAAACTTTCCCTGCCGTTTTCGTAAAAAGCACATCAATTGAAAATGTGCCCTTCGCTTTCGGCGGAACAGATCAAACTAACTTTAATGCTAGATTAATAGTTTTAGCTGATTCTGCATTTAATTTGGATTCTGCTTGCAGTATTCTTAAAGATGTAGTAAAAAGTAATGTATACTTTATACAAGACGAATTGCCTTTTAATGCGCTTGGAGCCTATACAGGAGTAGCTTATAACTATACGGGGTTAGCGACAGGAACTACAGACCCTTCGGCTCAAGCTGATGCAATTTTCCTGAATAAGGCTTCGGTGATGAAAAATGTAGCTGGATTAGATGCTTATAATAAAATAAACCCGCAAATGCATACTGCTTTTATTGATTATGAGCTGATAATTGCCAGAAAACCGAGACAATTTAATGATTAAAATTGTTCTCATTCACTAAATAAAAATGTAATACTAAGTAAGAGATTAGGAGATTTAAATTATGGCCAGAACTAGAATTATTTACCAGAGTGAGTCCGTAAAAGTAGACGGCGTTACCGCTATCGGTGTACAAAGTTGCTCTTATGGATTAGACGTTACCCGCGAAGATGTTCTCCAATTTGGTGACCTTGGTGCGGTAGATAGAATTATTTTGGAAGCTCCCGTAGCCAATATGGAAGTTTCTATGTACGTAAACGGTCTTGCGGGCTCTAAGCTCGACGAGATTGTTAGAAAAGGTGTCTCAGGCACTGCTATCGATTGCGTTGTGTCTTTAGGGGCCGAGGGAGCCGATTACGTTAGCGGCAGTGCCCTTAGTAGTGTCGGAGTGGTAAGTGGCTCCTTAACTTCCTTGAGCGCGGAATCAAGCGTGGGTGCTATTCCTACGTTGACATTAGGTTTTGAGGGTACTGATTTATCCTATGCGGAGACCGCTGCTGGAACCCCGACCAACAACATCGATGTCGCTACTCAATCAGGCGTTATTGTAAAGATGAACCAAGTGACGGGCAGTTTTACTGGTCACTATGTTCACCCACAAAGTTGTTCTGTAAGTTTCGACTTGGGTGTCGAAGGTCTCCAAGAGCTGAGTTACCAAACTGCCGCTGGTCTTGCTAGCGCTGGTAACAAATTCCAATACGCTCGTGTACCAAGTTACCCCGCTACCGCCAGTATGGAGCTTGAAGCTTTTGCGGTTGACAAAGGCATGACCATGAGCTTGGCGAATCTTCAGCAAAAGGCAAGTGAAGGCAACGTTAGTGGAGCCAACGAAGGTGGCAAAATTAATGTTGGCGTTGACATGGGGGGCACGACCTTTAACCTAATTAACGCTACGTTAGATTCCGTTAGCTTTAGCAGCTCAGTTGGTGATACCGCTGCGACCTGTAACGCCACCTTTGGCGTGTCAATTGGTGGCCCTAGCTCCGACAGTCGATTAAGCATCGAGGGAAGCACGGGACCTGCCGTTTAAGAAATATCGCCACATTATCCTATTCTCTACCCCCCCTCATTAGAGGGGGTTTTTTTTTGCATTATTATACTTTTAGTGTATCCTGTTGCAGGAATAAGGTCATGGGAAAAGTCGTGTCTTCATCAAAAGAAGAGAAGCTGAAGGAATTTTTAGCTTTTCAGATTCACAGAGATATTGTCGCCGTTTACAAGCAACACCTCGTTTTATTGCAAGATATAGTGGTGGAGCATTGTGATATGATGAGAAAATTAGAAAATCATGTTGACAAAGGAATCTTAGATGATATTAATTATCTAAATAAAGAAAAGTGCAGTTATCATCGAAAAAAAACCCTAGACGTCGGAAACGAGGCTATTAGGAATTTTGAAAAAAGTATAGAAAATTTAAAAATAACTTTAAAATAGGAATAAGGAAAAATTATGAGTAAAAAAAGCAAATGGTTATATCACTTCGCGGTTCCAGCTATGGTGGAGCAAGAAATAGAAATTGATCCCACTAAAGACGAAGATGGCAACGAAATCAAGCAGTTCAAAACACTCAAAAAAGAAACGCCCGTTAAGTGTGCGATTAAAAAGCCCACAAGAGGTCTTTATGAAGAAGGGGAATTATTTTATTCCGTAGAGCTTTCTAAATATATTCAAGCTGGAATGTTAACTAAAACATTATTAGCTAAAAGATTCGCTAACGACGGAGGAGCCTTAAGCGATAAGGAGCAGGATCACTACAGCAATGTATACTCCCTCCTGCACACCAAGGAGCAAGAAATCCAAAGAGTGCAACTAGATACAGCAAGTGTTAAAAAAAGAGCTAAGAAGCTGCAAACACTTCTTCTGGAAGTCACCTCGTTGAGGCAACAATTAGTTGAATTCGAAAGCAGTCAATCCGCGCTATTTGACCAGACGGCAGAACACAAAGCTAGAAATAAAGCAATTCTATGGTGGGTTCTCAATTTATCTTATATTAAAGACGAGGAAAATAGCGAAGGCAAAGAAGGGGAGAAGAATTTTCGCGAACTGTTTCCTGGAGAAACAACTAAGGACAAGCTAGAAGCTTACGATGTCTATGAAGAGGAAGAAGAGTTCCAAGAAGGAGGCCCTCAAGGCCATATTGGCCTAGCACTTAAAAAATTTGCTTACTTCATCTCTTTCTGGTACTCGGGACAAGCAGTCGATAAAGATGGCTTTAAGGCCGCAGAAGATTTACTACAAGAGGTAGATTTTTTTCAAGGAGGGGAAGAAAAAGACAAGGGGCAAAACCTTCTTAAAGAGCACGCTGAAAAACAGAAAAGTGAAGCGGCAACACTTGCCGAGCTCACCAACCCTGAAGAAGCGGAGGTCAAAGCGGAGGTCAAAGCGGAGGTCAAAGCGGAGGTCAAAGCGGAGGTCAAAGCGGAACCTGAAGAAGCGGAACCTGAAGAAGCGGAACCTGAAGAGGCCACACCTGAAGAGGCCACACCTGAAGAAGACGCAGAAAGTGAGGAAGCACTTAATGACCTGCAAGAAGAAGTTCTCCAGATGGAAAACTCTGCTGAAACACTCACCGAAGATACCAAAGATGTTTGATGACTTCTGCGGAAAAATACGAGTTAAGCCTTAGAGCTTACACTGACATACTTAATGGATATAGCGTCGTTCATTACGAGGGGACAAAGGTGTACCTCAAGCACCTTAGTGATTCGGACCACGCTTTATTAGAGCGGCAGAAGGAGCAGTATCGCCAAGAGGCGGCCTCGAAAGGTCTTTTCTCTGAGGAGGAAAATCTTGAGATGTTAAATGAAACGGGACACTGGTCTAGCGATGAAGAAAATAAATACCAAAATGCCCTGAAAGAAGTTGAGAATTTAAAGAAAACGGAATCTCAAGTCTTTCTAGACTCTCAAAGAGAAACAATAGCTCGAAGAGTAAAAGAAAAAGAAGAAAAGCTTAGAGAAATAGGAAAATATAGGACACTAGTTCCCTTGGTTTCGACAGAGGAATTTGCTTCGAACAAAATAAATTTTTTTTTAATGCAGTTCAGTTTTTATAAAGCGGATGATCTAAAAGAAAATTTGTTTACTGAAAAAGAATTCTCTGACCTACATACCGAGGAGGTGGATTATTTAACTGGACTTTACTTTGGGGCTCTCGTAAATCTAAGCGACACGAATATAAAAAGAATAGCATGCTTAGGGGTGTTCATTAACACCTTTATGCTTGCACAGGGAAACCCTTACTTTTTCTTTAATAAAAGCGTATGTAGTTTAACAAGCTACCAAACCCTCCTTTGTAACTTCGGAAGCGGTTACAAAAATATATTAGAACACTCGGAGAACGATATGCCATCATATGATGACGTTGACGATTCTATCGCATGGTATGAGCGAGAGCGTGATATTATTAAGAGAAAATACTCACCTAATAAATCATCATCTCCCCCTTCTAGTGCTTCAGGCGGAAAAGCACCAAAATCAGAAAGATTTGAGGGTATTAGCGTCCCCAATGCTTCAGAAGAAGAAATGGAAGCGATAGGCTTCGATAAACAAGCCCAACCTATGAATTTAGTGGAAGCGGCTGAAAAATTAAAGAAAAAGCTAGGAAAAGACTCGTTAGATATTCATGATATGGTAAAATTACATAGTTAATTTTTTTTCTAACTATTGAATTTAATCAGGAAATAAAAGTGTAATATTTAATAGGATTAAGGAAAAAGGATGGCTAAACCTAAAGTAGAAGTTGAGGTAAGGGGTGATACCAAGCCCTTGGAAAGAAAGATCGATAAACTCTCCTCCAAGAGGGTAAACCTCGATCTTAATAGCAAAAATTTCTCTGCTCCCCTTGGGAAGATCAAGGGAGACCTCGGTGAATTTGACAAATCTCTTGCGGCTTCTAACGCCCGCGTTTTAGCTTTCGGTGCATCTGCTGGTGCAATTTTCGCCATTCAGAAAGCCCTTAGCGAAACCGTAAAAGCCACCATCTCAGTGGAAAAAGCCTTGGCTGAAGTAAATGTAATTCTGGGGACTTCAGAAAGAAAACTGGCTGGTTTCGGGAATGCACTTTTTGATATAGCGAAGAAAACAGGGAGTTCGTTTCAGGACGTAGCTCTTGCGGGAGGGGAACTAGCTCGTCAGGGCCTCAACATAGAAAAAACCCTAAAGCGTACTTCTGATGCTATGATTTTAGCTCGCTTGAGTGGGCTCGGGGTAGAGGCATCGGTAAACGCAATTACCGCAGCTTTAAATGGCTTTCGGAACGCGGCTCTAGATTCAACTAAAGTGGTGGATAAACTCATTGCGGTGGATCAGGCGTTTGCTGTGAGCGGAGCGGATTTAGCAGAAGCTTTAAGGCGCGTGGGCAGTACGGCTGAAGGTGCGGGCGTAAGTCTAGATGAACTATTGGGTATCGTTACCGCTGCTCAACAGATTACGGCGCGGGGAGGAGCAGTTATCGGTAACTCATTTAAGACCATCTTTACCCGTATCCAACGCCCTAAAGTTCTAGAAGCCCTAGATGACTTAGGCGTAAAAACTAAAAACGCCGCAGGAGCTTCTTTGTCTGCGACAAAGATTCTCAAAAACTTAGCTACCACATTCGATACATTAGGTGAAGCGCAACAAGCTCAAATAGCTGAATTAGTGGGTGGTGTATTTCAAATCAATGTCCTTAAGGCAGCATTAAGCGATTTAGGAAGCCAGTATTCTGTATTTACGAATGCCACTAATATAGCTGCTAATGCAAGTGGAGAGTCTGCTCGAAGAAATGCCGAGCTCAACAAAACACTTTCGGCGGGTTTAAATGAGACTTTACAAAATGTTACAAAATTAGCTGTAGGAGTCGGGAAATTGACCCTAGAACCCGCTATTAAAAATGTTTTAGGGTTAGTTAATGCTATAACTAACAAACTAAGCGGCGGCGATTCAGAAGAGGCTGGCGAAAGTATCGGTAAATCCCTACTGGGGGGTATCGGAAAATTTTTAGCAGGTCCTGGTTTGGCGATGGCTGCCGTAGTGTTGTTTCAGCTGTTTAATAATCTTCGAAAATTTGCGGTAGATGCGGTGAGAACTTTTTCTGGCTTAAATACGACCTTTAAGCAGCAACAGCAATTACAGCAGGGTATTGTTAATATTCTGCAACAAAACCCTAAAATTTTAGCGCAAATTCAAAGAGGGGAAATAAGTGTAGATCAAGCTGCTAAACAAATTTTAGGGTCTTATAAAGGCTTAAACGCTGAATTAGTTTCTATGAACGCCGTGGCTCAACAATTGGCTGCCAATATGCAGAAGGCAGGAGCTTCAGTTGGTACGGTTAAGGGTCGCAGCACCATAAAAACAGGCGGGAAAGCTGCTACGGGATATGTTCCTAATTTCGCTGACCAAGGCGAGGTAGCCGCGATGGCTCTTTCGGGAATGTATACGAAATCCCAAATAGCTAATCCGCGAACACGTCGAGGAAAAGTTCATGATGGTCAGGGCGGTTCATTTATGACCACGTATAATGGTCATGAAACCAAAAAAGATGTAATGGGCCCTAATGGGAGAAAGGGTACAGTTATTGCTAGCCCTGCGATGCAGAAAGCGTTAGCGCATGGTTATGTTCCTAATTTTGCACGCGCAGTTGGCACGCAGTCACCATTGGGGGCGAATCGCGTAGGGGCGAAGAAACTAAAAGAGTTTTTGAAAGGCGGCGGCGACATAGGAAAATTATCGGCAGCAAATCTCGGCCACGTTAATAAAGATAATGTAAATAAAATCTCAAAAGATAAAAACACCCAGAAAGCCCTCCTTGCACGGCAAAATGTAAAAAGCAAACAAAAAACTGTAGGCGCTCCCGTGCTTAACGTTAGGGGCCAGTACGGTGTCTTGGCGTCTGAAATCGGAATAGGCTCGCAGCTCACAAGTATTCACCCCAGTGCCGCAGGTCACCTTAAATCGGCCTTTCCTACCTTCGCACCCTCAGAGATAAAAGCTTTAGAAGGCCTCGGAGGAGTAGATATCAGGGGCATAAAGAATATCGGGATGAACAAACATCCCAAGATGGGCGCAAGTTTTGATAAGATAGTCGAAACTGAACTAGAGAAACCCTTTGTAAATATCGTAAGGAAATTAGCGGGGGGGGACATGGGGCCAAAAGATATCCCGAGTCCAATTGGCAGGATCATTGATCAAGCTAAAAAGGATAAAAGCGGATGGCCTCAGATGGTAGGTCGCGTATTTGAAACTGCGATATCAGGAGCTATTGGGGGAACAAGCCAGAAGGTTAAAGGGGGAGGCTCTCCTACGTGGGATTATAAGGGAGGAGACTTTGCCCCCAAAGACGCTCAGGTAGAACTTTACAAGGCTCTCTTTGGCGGAGGTTTAGCGGACCTACAATCATCCAAACAGGGCGTAGATGCTAAAAGAAGCGGAATACAAGGGCTAAACTATAGCGGAGTAAGTGTTCTGAAAAAAATGGGCAATACGAGTCACGCACAAAGTAGAGCAAGAGCTCAACTACAAAAGCATTTACCAACTAAGAAGACTAAAGGAACAGCAGCTCGGGGGTACGTTCCAAACTTCGTTGATCCCTTAGCAGCGGCTGTCAATAGAGAGAACTCCTCTAACGTTACTAAATCCGCAATTCGCGTATCTCAAGGCCACCAATTTGCTTCTAAGCGCAACCCGCAGGGATTCGCCGTTACTAATACCCGCGATGAACCCCGTGGCATAAAAGATGTTTTGAGTGCGCGGGGATATGTTCCGAATTTTGCTGCACCGACCCCACCGCCAATGGGAACTGTACCCCAGGTCCCACAGGGTCCTCATAAAAACGTCAAGGCTATGGGTGATAGCGCAAGTAAAGCAGGAGGGGGAATGGAAAAGCTATTTGGCGCTATGATGATAGCGTCCCTCGTTACTAATACGATGTCGGCGGCTACAGAAAACGCATCAGAGGGATCAAAAAGCTTTGCTAACGCTATGAATGCGGGGGTGAATGGCATAATGGTTCTTGTCGCCACAATGACTATGGTAACTGGTCCGATTGGCATACTTATAGGAGTCGTGGGTGGCTTCACCGCAGCGATGATAAGTTATACTGGAACCCTACAAGCCGCGCCCCCAGCGTACAAGAGAGTCGTTAAAGCATTAGACGCGACCTCTGTAAGGCTGAAAGAACAGGGGGACGCAATCCAAGGGGCCCAACAGGCTTTATCTGCTTACACGGAGTCTCTAAAGAACGGAGATGCGGGGGACATAATCGCCGCTCAAGAGAACTATAGAGATGCGCTTCTGGAGCTAACGCCTAAATTACGCAACCAAATAATGGCAGAAACCGATGATAAAAAGAAACAGGCTAAACTCGGAGAAGCTGCTGGAAAAAATTCTAAAGCATTAAGCGCCGCTTCAAAAGCACTCGCTGCCCAAAAAGACACCATAAAAGCTATAAATCAAACTGCCAAAGAGGAATCGATGAAAAAGTACCTCACGATAGGGGCCGCTACGATTGCGGCGTTGGTAGCAATTAAGTTAGGGCTACTCACGATGGCCGCCATTACCAAAGCTGGGAGTGTGGCGGAGATCGCAGCCAATCAAGCCACGGCGGCGACAACTTGGGCGAATGATAAATTGAACGCGCTTGGAATCATTGCGGCTGTACGAACAAAGGCGGCGACTGACCTTGCTGACGACGGAGCCGCCCCGTTTGCTGCCCTAGCCAGCCCACTCGGCCTAATTGCTCTAGCGGTTGGGGGGCTTGCGGCATACTTCTTGTACAGCAACTGGAAGGGCAGTCAGGACACAATAAAAGCTGAAACGGAGAAAAACAAAAGTAAATATGTTGATGACCCAAGCATGGGCACTACGCGGTCAGAGCGAGGAGATAAACAAATGAAAGGAGACGCCCAAGACCTCCTAAATTTACTTGAGGGCAGCCCTAAATTCAATAAAATGGACGACGCCCAGAAGAAGGAGGCCCTGAACAAAATTAGAGTCAAAGTAAACAAAGGTGCTACAAACGAAGAATCCGAAAAGATATTGATTGATGAACTCCGCAAGCTTGGCGTAGCGGCTGATACTGCGGCGGGTTTTGTTAACGGCGCAGGATCAAACACTTACCAGCTAGCGCTCGAGATGATGCTAGTCACCACGGCAGCTGGAAAAGAGAGAAGGGAATTTGAGAGACTAAAAGCAATACTTGACGCAAATGCTGCCGCTGCCGCCGCCGTTGCGGGCCAGATAAAGAAAACTAATGAAGCGCTAAATGCGATGACTAACATGGGAGTTATCCTAGACAGCGCTTTTCGTGACTCTGTTATGGCCGCTAAACAATTTGACCGAGACTTCGAAATGGCCACGTTGAAGGGGGGCGCAAAGCTAGCGAAACAATTTAGTAGCGCTATTGCTATTACTGATCGAGATGATGAGGTAAAGAGAGCGGGAATCCAAGAAGAATTTGGCAAGAGTTCTCGCGAGATACAAAAGACGGGAAGTCAAGACATGTTTGACGCCGTAATGGAACAGGGCCCACTTAAGTCACTAATTGAAAAAGTAGAGGCGGGGGGTACGGATGTAACACCAGAAATGCAATCGCTTGTGGGTTCGTTAAAAAGAACTGGAGCCCGAGCGAATTCAGGAGGCGCGGGGGGGATGATGAAATCCCTAAAAGATGTAATCGATCAACAACCAGCGGGAGGGGGTGCATTTCTTGATGAGATCAAAAAAGCGGGTATGGGGGGGCTTGGATTGGAGAAGATACTAGCCGAGCAAATGGCTGCTATGGACAAAGCTGAAGCAACTCGTAAAGAGCAATTGAAAATGGCTGAGTTACAGAAGAAATTAGCTGAAGCTCAAAATAAAATTGATCAGCAAAAGAAGGTGGGCGGGGGGATAAAAGGTTTCCTTGATCCCAAACGAATGGACGCGATGGAAGACAACTTCAATCGGAGTGTTGACGATTATGTAACGGCTAGAGGAAGGGGAGACTCCGTGAAAACGGGTCAAGCATCGGGGAACTTACTCGGTAATTTAAATGAATTCGTAGGGGCAGATATGATGGGCCCAGCCGCTGATAAATTGAAAGACAAGGTACAAACTGGGTTAGCTCAGAGCCTAAAGGGAAGAGCTTTTGCTAGAGCGGATGTGTTGGATCAGGCTGCTAGCGAAACGGGCGATACGGAGCTGGCTGACCTCGCCAACACTCTTCGTAGTCAAAATTTCGCAGAAATAGCAGCCACCCAAACAGCCTTGGAATTCAAGAGACAAAAAATGCCCGCCAATATTGAAAAAATGTTAGGCGTCCAGCAGACGCTTGCCGCTTTACAGCAGAGCGACGTAACAGCTAATAGGGATACCGCTGCTAATACCAAAAGAATGGCAGATGCTCTTACGGGCAACAACTTTAGTCAAATACAAAACCCTCAGGGTGGCGGGATTCTTGGAGCGGGTTCGGGTGGAGGTCTAAACCCTCGTGGCGGCATGGCGGGGCAGATGGACGCTGCTGCCGATAGTAATGAAGCGGCAAAGAAATTCCTAGATGCTACTAAGAAGCGGCGAGAGGCGGAGGCCAAGCTATCGACA
>JGI24006J15134_10001350_pt1 | contig 14043 bp, 13 predicted proteins | sample LinPmetageLP53_FD_15134 | JGI IMG/M metagenome (IMG submission 15134) | reverse complement strand
AGAATGGGTCAGACTGTTAGAGGTCATCGTCCAGTCGATGCCGGTCAAACATTTATTGATATGCTAGAGGTTGCCCCTGCTGGACTTCTTGCGGGGCGATTGGCTCCTAAAGGCGCAACTTTAGGTGTATTTGCAGGCCCAATGGCACAAACAGCTAATGTCGGCATGTATCATATTGCACAAGATATGGCTGAAAAAGGCGCAAGCCGTGAGGATATCTGGCAAAAAACAGGCTGGTTCAAGGATGTCGAAGGCAAATGGAAGTTTGAGATCGACGATAGCGGAACTGAATTAAAGCCGAAATGGGATGATTTCGCTTTTAATGAACCTTCAAAAGGCAGTTGGACAAAGCCACATACAGAGGCAAAAAGAGCGCATGGAGCCTTGACAGGTTACGAGCCAAAAAGAGAACCTATAGAGGGTTCAGTAGAAGGATTGCTTCAACATCAAGCGTTATTAGAAGCCTACCCAGAATTAAAAGACGTTACCGTAAGTTTATTGCCGTCTGGTCGGGAAAGTGGAAGCCTGACACGAGGTAGCATTGAAGCTTCATCACCCGCATTCAAAAAAGAAACAAACGCTATTCAAGATCAGATGAATAACGCTTCTGATATAATTACAAAAGGGCAGAATGAGTTAGGCGAATTTGTTGACGGGCCTCTTGGTGACGCGGCTCGATTAGCCCAAAAAAAATATGAAATATTACAAAAGCAGCAGCACGGTTTATATAAAAAATTCTACCCAGATCGGTATAGCATAAACACACTGGGGACAGATGCGGAGTCCATGCACAGTGTCCTGCTGCATGAATTACAACATGCTATCCAGTTTCGTGAAAATTTTGGTAAAGGCGGGAATACGAATACGTCAATTAGCGACTACAAAAAAAGTCTGGATACTAAAATTCGTGAATTAGGCGGCTCGGAGCCTGTTAAAATTGCAGATCAGGCAAAACAAGATTTGTCACACTTACGAAGCATCAAAAGAATAAGGGATAATGAAAATCTTAAAAGGCCCCGCGATTTGTTCAGTCAAAGCGATTGGTACAAATATAGCGACCATATCAGACGAGAACTTGGACCCCAGCCCAAACGGTACGGCCCAGAATTAAATGAGTGGGTTAAGAAAGGGGGGCAATGGCTGGCTCGCAGAGAAAGGATGGACCTACAAAACAAGTACGGTTTAGCCAGGGGTTTTTATGACAAATTTAAAAACATCCCAATTAAAGAATTTAATAATGCGGTACGGAAAGCCGAATATAAAGCGAATAAACTTAATACAGAAGATGTTGTCAAAATCAGAGGGTTAGAATTTGAATTAGAGAATGTTGGCAACGTACTAAACAATCGCAGTGACCTTATCCCTGATTGGAAGAGTTACGACTCTTATGACATTTATCGCCGCCTAGCTGGCGAAGTCGAGGCACGAAATGTGCAAGCGCGACGAGGAATGACAAAAGAGCAGCGAAAAGAAAATCCTCCTTGGAAAACGCGGGACGTTTCAGAGGAAGGAATAATCCTAAAAGGAACAACAGGCCCAGTTTCTCTTGGTTTGCTTGATGCGGATGAAGGCCAGAGATCAACGGGACGGCTTAGAAACAACGCTATTTATGATGGACTTCTCGCAAGAGAAGAAGACATAGCGCGGCGACGTGCGTCGTTGCCCACTTCACAGCTTTACAGCGGCGGCTTAATTTAATGGATAAAGAAGAATTACAATCGATTGTTCGTGGCGAAATAGAAAGCGCTGTGAACTTTCACGACAGTGAATATGCTGCGGAACGCATCGAGGCGCTCGATTATTATCTCGGCAACCCTTTGGGTAATGAGGTCGAGGGCCGCTCACAGGTTGTGCAGACTGAAATTTCTGACGTGATCGAAATGATCATGCCGTCGCTGATGAAAATCTTTGGCAGCAGCGATAAATTTGTAAACTTTGAGCCACGCGGTCCCGAAGATGTTGAGTCTGCAAAGCAGGCAACCGACTACGTTAATTTTATTCTGAACAGTGACAACGATGGTTTTGTTGTTCTGCACAACTGGATGAAAGACGCCCTACTTTTCAAAATGGGCATTGTGAAGCACTACTTCGATGAGACTGAAAAAGTCACCGAAGATATGTATGAGGGTTTAACCGATAACGAGCTGACCGCCCTACTTTCAGATGAAGACATAGAAATTGTCGGTCAAGAAGCTCGTGAGATGGGTGAGCCACAAATCGGCATGGATGGTCAAATGATGCCAGCGCCGATGGTCTTCGACGTGCGTGTTCGCAAGACACAAAAGGATGGCCGGATCAAAATTGAGAACGTCCCGCCGGAAGAATTTCTATTCAGTCAGCGCGCCAAGAATCTGGAAGACGCTCGCTTTGTTGCTCATCGCACCGAAATGACGGTCAGCGACCTGATCGAGATGGGTTACGACCGCGACACTGTTGAGCATCACGCCGGATCGGTCGATACCGATACGATGAACGAAAAGCAGTCGCGCTTTGAAGACCTGGAAAGTCAGGCGCAAGATTCTGTCAGTGACATGAGCCAGCGCGATGTCATGGTTACTGAGGTCTATATCAAGGCAGATTATGACGATGACGGGATGTCTGAAATCCGCCGCGTCGTTTGTCTTGGTGACTCTTACGAGATTGTTGAAAACGAGCAATATCACATGTTTCCGTTTTCGATTATCAGCCCAATATTAATGCCACATCGCATGGTGGGCCGGTCGATTGCCGAATTACTGATTGACTTGACGCAAGCCAAAACTGCGGTGATCCGGCAGATCCTCGATAATATCTATATGACAAATAGTGCCAAGGTTGGCGCTGTCGAGGGACAGGTTAACCTCGATGATCTAATTGCTAATCGTCCAGGCGGTATCGTGAGAATGCGTGCGCCTGGGATGGTGCAGCCCCTAACCCCGCCATCGGTAGCGCCTGCCGCCTTCCCGCTCCTCACCTATCTTGATGAGATGCGCGAAATGCGAACCGGCCTGTCGAAAGCAAGCATGGGATTAGATGCCGACGCGCTTCAATCTAGTACCGCCGTTGCTGTTAATGCGACTGTTTCCGCAGCACAGGCCAAGGTCGAAATGATTGCCAGGGTGTTTGCAGAGACCGGCGTCAAACGCCTGATGCTCTGCATCCTTCAGCTTGTACAAAAGCACCAGCAGCAGCCTCGCATTATCCGGCTCAGAAATGAGTTCGTGCCGATGGACCCTGCGAACTGGGACAATGAATTTGATGTTGTTGTAAATGTCGGTCTTGGTAATGGCGATGAGAGACAGCGCGGTGCTGCCCTGGCCCAGGTAGCCGCGCAGCAAAAAGAGATACTGGCAACACTTGGCCCTGACAACCCGCTTGTGACTGTGGGTCAATTTAGGAACACGTTGGTGCAAATGCTGGGCATGGCCGGATATAAAAACGGCGGCGATTTCTTCCTTGATCCCGATAATCTACCGCCAGAGCTTCAGCAAAGAATGGCGCAGAAACAGCAATCGGCACAGCAGCAAAATCCTGACCAGCAAAAACTCCAGCTTGAACAGGAAAAAGCAAAAGCAGAAATACAGCTTGATCGTGAGAAGATGATGGCAGAGCTGGAGCTAAAGAAACAAGAAATGCAGATGAAGTTTGAGCTTCGCAAACAGGAAATGGAATTTGAGGCGCAGCTCCGCAGCATCGAGGCCGCTACCGGCAGCGATATTAGCAGCAATATTCCGAGACAATAATGGCGAACTCTGAAGAGGAAATCGCTCGCGGCAATAAAGCTGGCGAGCTGCTTCGTAATGATGTTTTCCAGGAAGCTTTTGATGCTCTGCGAGAGCATTACATAGAGCAATGGACACTGACTAGCGTAGACGAATTTGAAAAGCGTGAACGCCTGCATGTCAGCGTTGCTGTTCTTGAAGAAATACAAAGCCACGTCGAGTCCATAGCACTGACCGGCAGGATGGCGGCAGATCAAATTTCAGCGGCAAAGGAAGGCCGCTACCATTAATCACGATTAAGTGATGACTAAGCCTTCGGGCAGTCTTTATTTCATTGGAGAAAATTATGGCAGAAGAAAACCCCGTTGAGGGAACTTCACTATTATCGACAGAGAGTGCAGTCGATATACTTCTAGCGCAAGATACCCCCGAAGGGGATACGGTTGAAGAGCGCGAGGAGCTAGAGGCTCTGGACGATGAAGAAGTCGTTGAAGAGCCAGAAGCCGAAGCCGAAGAGGTGGAGGTCGAGGCCGAAGCAGAGGACTCTGATTCTGAGGACATCGATGACGATGAAGCCGACGAAGAGGACGCCGATGACGAGGTAATTGTAGAGGAAACATCAACAGAGCCAACTCACCGCATTCGTGTGGGTGATGAGGAAATTGATGTGCCGTTATCTGAGCTGACAAACAGCTATATGCGGCAGTCCGACTACACACGTAAGACTCAGCAACTTGCCGAGCAGCGTAAAGCTGCCGAAGCAGAACTGGCAAACGTGCAGGCGCAGCGTCAAAACTACGCCGACCAGCTTGAAACTTTAGAGCAATCGCTCAATCAAGGTGAGCCGACCCCGGAATACTGGGAACAGTTATATTCGGAAGACCCGCTTGAATATACGCGGCAGAAAGATTTGGCCCGTGATCGTAAAGATGCACTGGCACAAGTCGCTGTCGAGCGACAACGTGTTCACGATGAACACTTTGCTGAATTGCAAACCGCAGCCCAGAAAGACTTGGCTGTCCAGCATGAACGTATGCGCGAGCTAATTCCAGAATGGCTAAACGATGAGGTGGCAACAAAGGAGAAAAGCGCTGTTGTCACCTACGCGCAGCGACAAGGGTTTTCGCCCGAAGAGCTGCAAAGCGTGTCTGACGCAAGGGCAGTGGCGATGATCAGGAAAGCGTACTTGTACGACGAGCTGATGTCGAAAAAACCCGCTGCCGCAAAGAAGACCAAATCGGCTCCAAGAATGATCAAGACGAATGCTCCTAAATCGAAAAAGCAATCATCAAAACGGCAAAGGCAAAAAGCCCTTGCAAGCATCAGTAACAAAAGTGGCAGAAATGCGATGGATGCTGCTGTTGAATTTCTTTTAACCGATAAATAAGGAGGGCCATTATGGCTACCTATACTACTGCTACTTCGATAGGGCAGCGGGAGGACTTGAAGAATGTCATTTCAAGAATCGACCCGGCAGAAACGCCCCTCGTAAGTAACGCAAAAATGGAGACCACGAAGGCTGTCAATCACGAATGGTTGGTTCAAGAACTAGCCGCCGCAGTTGACACGAACTATGTCAACGAGGGAGCCGATTACAGCTACGTTAATCCCACTGTCGTGACACGACTTGGTAATCAGCATCAAATATCTGTGCAGGCGGCTCAAGTTTCGGGCACCCTAGACGCTGTTGATACGGCTGGTCGTGAACGTGAAAGCAAGTACGTTCAGGTTTTGAAAGCACTCGAGCAACGTCGAGACATTGATAAGGCTTTGTTTAAGAACGAAGCCAAGTCGAGTTCTGACCCGCGAAAGGCTGGCAAATTCCTGTCGTACATCACGAACATGGAGTTGATCTCTGCATCTACAACGCCCTCCGGGACGGGTGCGAATGTCAGCGACATGGCTGGAACGAATGCGGCACTAACTCTCGCCAAAATCGATAGTGCTATGAAAAAAGCATACGAGGACGGCGGCAATCCAACGATGATGGTTGTCAGCCCTGCAAACAAGGTTGCGTTCTCTGATCTGTCTAGCGGCAGCGCGGTGACGAACCAATTGCACATGACTTCCAACGCGCCTACCGATGCGATTATCATCGGTTCTGTCAGCATGTATTTGACAGACTTTGGCACGTTGAATGTTGTAATCGACCGCCAAGCATCGAACACTGAAATCCTGCTGCTCGATAAAGATCACTACAGCATCGGCCACCTACCTGGCCGCATGTACAGTGTGAGAGATGTCGCCCCAACGGGTGATACGCAGAAAGCGGCAATCGTGAGTGAGTGGACATTGATTATGTCTGCACCGAAAGCTCATGCAGCCGTGGTTGATTTATCAACAACCTAAGTTGAGAACGGGGAGGGCAAAAGCCCTCCCCACCTCTCAAGGGAATGCAATGAAAAAAACATTAACGAATGACCCCATTTCGGGCAAAAAAACGTACATGCGATGGGACGGCGACGACACCCACGTCGTGACCGAACAGAAAGTTGACAACATCCTTGAGCACAACAAGCGTCAGGCTAACGATTGGAAGTCGGGAAGCATGATCGGAAACACGCAGCACCATCACCAAAAGGTCGCTGAAATTCCGGCTACGCTTTATTACGATCTGATCAACCGTTTAGGTGATCCACGGCAAAATATGGATGCATGGAAGCGGTGGTTGAATGATCCTGAGAACAGGTTCTTCAGGTCTACTGGCGGCACAGTCTAATGGCTATTTCGACCTACGCTGAACTACAAACCGCCGTCGATAACTGGCTGGCGCGAACAGACTTATCTGGCCGCTCGCCGGAATTTATTACCCTTGCCGAATCAAGGATGAACCGCGAGTTGGAAACGCAGTCACAGGAAAAACGAGCAACGGTTTTATTAACCGCTGACGATAGCTATGTGACCCTGCCCACAGATGTGCGGCGTATTAGACACATTCGGTTGAACACCAGCCCGAAGACGGTTTTGCAATTTCATTCCCCAACGGCTGCTGACGATAATTGGAAAAGCACCGGCAGTGGAAAACCCAAATATTATAGTGTGGTTGGTAACGAGATTTATCTGCGCCCAGTGCCGGATAGTGGTTACACAATGGAACTAAATTATATCGGTGACATTCCCGCGCTTAGTGGCACGAACACAAGCAACATTATATTAACTCGCCATCCTGATTTGTATCTTCACGGCGCACTTACTGAAGCGTTTGGTTATTTAATGGATGATCAGCGACACGCAAAACACGACCAGTTATTTAGTCGTGCGATTTCGGAAATTAAGGCAGATGAGGACCGGGTAAAATACGGTGGTTCTCCGCTGCAAATTCAAACGCAATATGGAGAACTTTGATGAGTGCAATGTCAGATTACTTAGAGGCAAAAATTCTGGACCATGTGTTGAGTACGACAGCGTACACAATGCCAAGTGGCGTTTACGTCGGTCTGTCAACGGGCAGTTTTGGGGATGACAACGGTGGGACAGAATTAAGCGGCAATGGATACGCTCGCGTTGGCGATGTGCCTTTCGATGCGGCAAGTGGTGGTGTTTCAGATAATACGAATAATATTGAGTTTCCCGCAGCCACCGGATCGTGGGGTACAGTGAGTCATTTCGCAATTTTCGATGCGTCAAGTTCTGGAAATTTGCTCATACATGGCGCTCTTTCAGCTTCCAAAGCTATTGGCACTGGGGACATACTTCGCATCTCCGCTGGCGACTTGGATGTTACCGCAGCCTGATGGCTACTCTCGAACAGCTTGACGCCTGGGGTACGCTGGATCAGCTTGATTCGTATGGCACACTTGAAGAACTGGATAATCTCACTCTCCATTCTGGGGCAGGTGCAGCAACGATATCGCTGACTACATCTTCTTCAGCTAGTAGAATAGCAGTTGCTAGTGCCGCCGCGACGATATCGCTAACGACTAGCGTAATCGGTCGTTTGATTGCTTTAGCAGCAGGTGCAGCAACAATTGCGATTACATCTACTGCGTCTGCAAAAAGTATTTTAATCGCCGCTGCTTCAGCAATTATTTCATTAGCTGCAAGTTGTGTCACCAAGATGCTTTTTTTGAGCGGTGGGTCTGCAACTATCTCGATCAACGGCAACGTCGTGCCACGGGTTATATACAAAACAACTGGTACTAGTTTGATTAGTTTGTCGGCTACGGCGATTGGAGATTACCTGTGGGTAGAAACAGTCGATGGCAATGAAACTTGGACAGAAGTTTCAAAAGGCAATGAAACCTGGGTTGATGCAGCATGATAAAATTTGGTGAATTTATGCCGGATCAACCCGCGCTTAATAGTGCTGCGGCAACGGAGGCAAAAAACGTCATTCCGGCGCTTTCCGGCTATCGCAGCTTTAAAAGTTTGGCGGCGGTATCGGGTGCCGCGACAGCTAAGATTACAGGAATGTTTTCGGGTAAAGACGATAGCAGCTATTCGGCCCTGTATGCGGGTGATGCTGGCAAACTTTACAAATTGAATCCCGCAGATTCTGCGCTCACTGATCTAAGCAAGGCCGGTGGTTATAGCTCTTCCGCTGATGAAAAATGGCGTTTTGCTCAATTTGGTGAAACGGTCATTGCTACAAATTTTGATGACCCTGTGCAAAAATCTATTGTTGCTTCTAGTACAGCTTTTGCAAATTTGGCTGGCACTCCACCTAAAGCAAAATTTATTTGCACGGTCCGAGATCAAGTTATGTTGGGCCATACTCTCGATGGAACTGATGGTGTTAAGCCGTACAGACTGTGGTGGTCTGCCATTAACAACGAAGCCTCCTGGACACCAGGCACGGGCTTATCCGACTATCAAGATGTGATGGACGCTGGCGCAATGATGGGGCTAGTCGGCGGCGAACACGCTATAGCACTTTTTGAAAGTGCAATTGTTCGAGGGACATTTGTCGGCGCGCCGTTGATTTATCAGTTTGATCGGCTGACAACAGACAAGGGCTGTTCTGTTCAAGGCAGCGTGGCGTCCGTTGGTTCCGGCTTAGTCTTTTTTCTAAGCGATGACGGCTTTTACATGCTCAGTGGCAATGAGCTTAAACCGATTGGTGCCGAAAAAATTAATCGCTGGTTCTTTAAGCGCTTCAAGATTGACGACCAGGAAAATATGTGTGCGGCAATCGATCCCATTAATCAAAACGTGATTTGGGCATACCCTTCGGTCGAAAGCACATCTGGCGAAAACGACGAGATATTGATTTATAACTATAACCTTAACCGTTGGTCGTATGCAGTGCAAGACTGCACAGCACTCGCCCAGGCGATGACGGCTGGCTATACGTTAGAACAACTCGATAACGTCAGTTCGAGCATTGATGCGCTGCCAGCCTCTCTTGATGATAGATTATGGAAAGGCGGTAGCTTTTTCTTTGCTGGAGCCAAGGACAAGAAGATTCAGAGCTTCACGGGTACGGAGCTTGATGCCGTCATCGAAACAGGTGAGTTTGCTATCGCCCCAGGGCGGCGCAGCCTGGTTAATGCTGTCGTGCCTTATATATCAGCACAGTCAGGCCAATCGCCTACGCCCACGGCTTCGATAGGCTCGCGGCAACGCCAAGTCGATCAGCCTGTTTTCACGTCGGCGAGCAGTTTAAACGCTACAGGAAATTGCCCAGTCAGATCGTCGGGTGCTTACCATCGTGTTCGCTTAAACGTAAGCGGCGAATGGGACATTGCACAGGGTATCGATGTTGACATGCAGCAAGTGGGTACACGCTGATGGCGACCACAAACTTCAGGGCGCTGACACCGTTTTCGACAATGCGCGACACATCTAATGTCGTCAATAATATCCTTGCCGGGAAACTAAACGCTACGGGTACTTTTACTGTGACCAACTCAGCGACCAGCACGGTGGTTGCAGATTATCGAGCGGGTAAGGAAAGTGTGATCTTGCTAATGCCCACGACAAGCTACGCAGCGGCAGAGATCGCAACGACCTATGTTAGTACACGCGCTAAAAACAGTTTTACGGTTACTCACGCATCCAATACGACGAGCCGAATTTTTGACTACGTCATTATCGGTTAAAACCTGTGAGCATCTGCGCGCAGCTTTAGAGCATGGCGGCAATACACACGACTTAAAAGATGTTGTCGATATGCTGAACAACGGAGACGCAAAAATTCGTTGTGGTGAAAAAAGCACGATTGTTTGGCAAGAATTTGAGCACCCCAATGCTAACCAAATTCATTTTTGGCTGGCAGGCGGTGATCTAAAAGACATCGTCAAAAATGGTCACGAGATCGCAGAGGAAGCGAAAAAAAGGAACTTTACAAAAGTGTCAATAATCGGACGACCCGGCTGGGAACGGAAGCTGAAGGGCTTTCGTGAGGCTGGGGTAATTTTATCAAGGGAATTTTAATATGTCTGGCTTCATGGGATCGAAACAAACAGGCGTGCAAACGACCACATCTGCGCCGCCCGATTACGCTCTGCCGTATCTGGAAAAGTCTCTGGCGGGTGCGGATGATATATATGAAAACTATCCGCAAACGTACTACCCAGGAAAAACGTATACGGACTTCTCGCCCGAATCGATGGGTGCTATCACCGCAGGCGAAGAACGCGCCTCCGATGGTAGTCCGCTTCTTACAGGCGCACAGGACTTTACATCGAATGCGATGGGTGGCGGGTACGTTAATCCGGCCCAGGCTATGCTGCAAAAAACCGCGCAGGGTGATTTCCTCTCCGGCAATAACGAATATTTGCAAGCAGCGATGGCCCCCGCGATGGATAACATCAAGGGGCAATTCAGCGCTGGTGGACGACTAGGCTCTGGCGCAAATATCGCCGCCATGACTTCGGCAATGGCTCCTGTCTATGCTCAGAATTATGCGCGTGAGCGTCAGAACCAGATGGCTGCACAGGGTCAGATCGGCGCTTTGTCACAGCAAGGATTTGCCAACCAGATGAATGCAGCGCGGATGGCACCTGAACTAGCCGCAGCAGACTACGGTGATATTGACCGTGCGATGGCTTACGGACAAATGCGCGATGGTAAAGCTGGTGAGGCACTCACTGATAGCATTAACCGGCACAATTTTGGGCAGTCTGAACCGCAGCAGCGTTTGCAGAACTACATTGCAGCGATTAGGGGCGGCACATTTGGTGGCACGCAATCACAACCGATATACAGCTCGCCCATTGGTCAGGGGATTGGCAACCTCGCTAATCTTGGCTTTGCTTACAATATGTTCAAGAAGGGCTTTTGAGAATGGATTATTCAAAACTCGTCCAGCTCGGCCTTCTCCAAGACAGTGACCAGCAAAATGCTGCACAAATGGGGTTGTTTAGTTTACTCAGCCAAATTGGCGCGGCAAGCGCTCCGCGAACATCGCCGACCCCGCCCCCGATTAATCTTGCTAAAGCAATGAATGTTTATCAAAGCTCGATGAAAAACGCTCTCACTCAAGGCGCGTTAAGAAGGCAGTTAAAAAAAGAAAGTGACTTAAAACAATTAATCCAACCTAAACCCGTTGACCCGATTGCAGCGAGAAGGATGGCCGAAGCAACCGTCAATCCGTTAGCGGAGCGTTATGCGCGAACAGACATATCAAGTCCAGACGATGATCCAGAATCATATTATCAAAACGCACAACAGGCATATATGCCTTCTGCTTTAAGGGTTGCGGAACAGCAAACCACAATGCCGGATTTGTTAAAGGCCGTTACACCATCACAGCGGCCTTTAATACAAGGCTTAATGAAAGTTGATCCCGAATTAGGCATTAAAACATTAATTAGCTTGAGAGGTAAAGTTGGCGACATACCTTCATCCGTTAGAGAATATAACTATTACCAAACCTTAAAACCTAAAGACCAAGAAACTTTTTTAAGAATAAAACGCGCAGCAAAAACTATAGATCTTGCTGATAGAGTAGTTCTTCAATCTCCCACAGGCCAAACATCTACAGTTTTCAAAAAAGGATTGCCCCTTGGACAACAACCAGAGGTGAAAAGACAGCAAGCAATTAATACAGAAGTAGGAACAGCTATAGGCAAAAAGAAAGGTGAGGCACTCGATATACTTAGAGAAGAAGCAAAAGCTAATTATTTGATCGAGATGGTAAATAAATTAATAGTCCATCCAGGGTTAAACCAAGTGGTGGGTGTTCCCAACACACTTAGTGGCGTCGCTACCAGAGCGGGAATGCCTTTTGGTGATGGTGCTAATTTCATGGCACTACAAGAACAAGTAACGGGGGCCGTTTTCTCCGAAGCCTTTAAGTCATTAAAGGGTGGCGGTCAAATAACCGAAATAGAGGGGCAAAAATCCACGGCTGCTCTTATGCGACTGACGCAACTTGGACAAAAACCAGAGGTATATCGAGAAGCTGCTAGAGAGTTTATTACTCAAATTAAAAAAGGGATGAGGCTTGCACGCGAACAGGCTAAGAATCTTGGCGTCAAAGTGCCTTCCAGACCTGGTTCTTTAAAACGGGGTGGTCCTCGAAAAATGCGACGTATTACTTCATCAGAAATTAAAAGCGCAAAAGGAGCCATAGCGCGTAATCCAGCGAACCGTATAGAAGTGATCAAAAGACTGCGTGAGGCTGGCATACAATTCAACGCGAAAGACTTACAATGAGCAAAGAATCTCTGAGCTTTGATGATTTACCAGGACAAAATTCTAGCAGCCTTAATAATTCTAGCAGCCTTAATTTTGACGACCTTGCGGGTGGCCCCTCACCTGTAGATGTCAGTAGGATAATTAGCCAGTTTGCTAAAGGTGCAACGCCAGTGGCAACGGGTGCAACACTTGGTCACATGTTTGGAGGGCCATATGGCTCAGTAATCGGGGGCTTGGCTTTACCTCTCGCAGACAGCTTGTCAGGTTTATATAACTATGGTGCAAGTTCTCTAGGTTTTCCTGACGCACAGATCACACCTACATCTCAATATATTCGACAATTGATGGAAAAGACGCCTTTATATGATAAGGCTAAAAACCAGTCGGAGCGGATCGCTGAAGTTGCCGGAGAGGCTGCTGGGATTACAACGCCACAAGTCAAAGCAGCCCAAATGTTAGGAAATAAGTTTTTCTCTACAGCGCCAAAAACACAAATAGCCGCAGCACCTCTTTCCGCTGCTGCCGGTCAAAAGGTAGGGGAAGACACTAAAAACCCAATGGCAGGGCTTGCAGCTTCAATATTTACAGGGGCATTGGTTGGCAGAGCTGGCGGTCCTAGAAAAACGAGGGCTGTTGATGTCGATAATTTGAGAAAGCAAGCCGACATACTTTATAAGAGGGCTACGGATTCAGGCGTCGTATTAAATCCTCAATTTGTTTATAAACTTCATTTTAAATTAAGCGAAACGATACGGGGTTTGGGGTTTGACCCTGATCTACACCCTGGCCTTAACTCGGTTATACGACGGCTTGAAAACACAGAAGGCTCAATGTCTTTGGAGGCGTTGGAACGGACGCGCCGCGTTTTGCAAAATTCCAGAGGAAGCAGAAATTATGATGAAGGCCGTATAGCTGGCGAGGCGATGAGCGAACTTGATGAAGCTGTCGAGGCAATTACAAAGGCCAATCTTGTTTCCGGCAAAACATCCGGCATGAAAGCGTTGGTTGCGGCCCGTGATGTATGGGCGCGTAAATCAAAAGCAGAAATAATCGAAGAAATGGTAGAAAATGCCGAAATACGCGGGAAGGCAAAGTTTACGCAATCAGGTTTGGAAAATGCTATCAGGGATCAGTTCAGAACTTTAGCAACGAACAAAAAGCGTCTGCGTCAATTTAACAAGTCTGAACAAGCAATGATCAAGCAAATTGCCAAAGGCGGTCCTGGCATAAACATGTTAAGATTTGTCGGTAAGTTTGCTCCTAAAGGTGCAATTTCTACGGTACTATCTGTTGGCGCTGGAACTGCTCTCGGTGGCCCGATTGGAGGTATCGCTTTACCAGCCGCAGGGTTTGCTAGCCAAAACGCAGCCGCCAGAATTAACATGGAACGGATAATGCGTTTACAACAGCAGATGGCAACAGGGAAACGTCCACCTAGCCGATATGCAAATGTGCCTGTCAGTGCAGCTCGCGGCGCAATGTCTAATCCAGATATAGGGCTGCTTAGTCCTCGTGCGGCAGAATACTATCGGTAATGTGCAATTGTAGAGACTGCTGGATTATCCGGCAGATCCGAAAACTGAAACGTAACACCCGCTTTTAGCGGGTTTTTTTATGAGGATAACATGGCAAAAGCAAATTGGAACGAATACTCAGCCACACCAGGAAGCAACACGGTTGTGGATGACGTAAATATCGCGGAGGGTTGTCCACCATCGGGCATAAATAACGCAGTCAGGGAACTAATGGCCCACACTGC
>JGI24006J15134_10001347_pt1 | contig 14073 bp, 15 predicted proteins | sample LinPmetageLP53_FD_15134 | JGI IMG/M metagenome (IMG submission 15134) | reverse complement strand
TAATGATAATAAAGAGGTTTTTGTTTGTAATACAAATGATAATAAAAGCGATAAACAAAAATTCTATTCGGAATTTAATTATACGAATGATAATGAATTTAGAACAAGTGAAAGTGATAAATCGAATATGTGTTTAACACTAAGTGGATTAACAGATAGAGCTACTTTAGGAAATAAGTCAAACGATAAAAATAATAATAAAAAACAACAAGTAATATTATCAGAATGTGCTAAAAAAAAAGATGATCCATATCAAAAATTTTTTTTACATTAATTATGTAAATTAGTTAAAAATGTATTATATATCATTAAATATCTAATAAATGGTTCCATTGATTTTTTTTCAATCACTATTTCTTTTTGCTTCTTTTCAATATTTGATATATTATTAGTTTGAATATCTTCTAATAATTCATTAAGTTCCTTCATATAAGAATTAATATTTGTTAAATAATTCTGTATAATTACTTCATTTAAAATAGTATTATTTGTCTTTTTTAAATTATTTTTTAATTTTAATAGTAATAATTCATCCATTTTATTAAATTTATAGTATATTATATTATTAAAAAATATTAATATATTATTCTAATTACGCATATAAAATTTTATTTACGCATATAAAATTCTTATTATATATATTAATATATGGAAAATTTAAAATCTGAAATAACAGTAATTAAATCTGAAATAACAGTAATTAAATCTGAAATAACAGTAATTAAATCTGAAATAACAGTAATTAAAGCTCAGTTATTTGAATTTAAAGATATATTATTTGATATAAAAAATACTATAAATAAACAAGACAAAAATTCTTTAATTAAAAATCAAATTAATTTTGAAAAATTAAAAAAAGGTTTTGATATTAATAAATCAATTATTAAAACAAATTTAAATAAAAATAGTTACATAGAAGATGTTGAATTATTTAAAAGATATTATTTACAAGACGATACCGTTTTTCCATTGCGAAAAAATGGAAAAAATTTAGAATATTTTAATCTATCCTGGAAACAGAACATTGATAATTTTATAGAAGATACAATTTTAATTAATATTATAAACACATATTTAGAATGTATACAAAGTGAAGAAGATGATTATGAAGATTTTCCTGATTTTAAGAATCATTTAATGTCTTATAAACGTAATTTAGCTTATGTAAAAAAATTACAGACGGTTAAAAAATATAGAACTAATCTTGTAAAAGAAATTTTGACTTTAATATAAAATATTATAATAAAATATATAATGCCGAAAATATTTTATATCACGCGAAGTGGTTTAAAACGTGTAGTTTATACTACGAAATCTGGTGCTAACTATATTCGAAGTAAATCTGGTAAGAGATATTTGACAGATAAGCAAATAAGAGATTCACATAAAAAACAAAAACCAACTAAAAAAAAAAGTTCTAAAAAAAAAAGTTCTAAAAAAAAGAGCAGTTATTTTTCTCTTTTTGGTGGATGAGGCACCTCGTTCAATAATAATTCCTCTGAATCTTATTCAACTGAATCTTATTCAACTGAGAAATTATTAACAAAATAAAGTTTAAAATATTTATAGATTATTACACAAATGACGGTGATTATTTAAATTTGAATAATTGTGCTGATACACTGTATAATTTAAATCTATAAGTAAAAATTAAAAGTATTAAAAGTATTAAAAGTATTAAAAAAAATGAAAATGTTTTAAATATTTAATAATAATTAATAATATGGATTTTATAAAATTTAGTGAAGCACAAATACCATCTAAAATAGAAGATAGCATTTTACACAGAGATAGGATACATTTTATTAAAAATATGAAATATATTCAAAATATGATTTTTTATGGACATGAAGGCAAAACAGTATTAATTAATTTATTATTGGGAAATATATTTAAAAATATCAAAATAAAATCGTATGATTTTTCGTTATCAAATAAGATTATACATTGTAATCATTCTGATTATCATTTAGATCTTAATATTAAAACTATAAATAAAAATGTACAAATATTAATAGACTTAATTAAAGAATATACTTCAACTTCATCAATTGTTAATTCGACATATAAAGTAGTTGTTATTTATAATTTTGATTTATTAAATGAGAAATATCAGTTAAGATTCAGAACAATTATAGAAAAACTATCTTTTAATAATAGATTTATTTTACATAGTAGTTCCATATCAAAAATAATTCATCCTATTAGAAGTAGGTGTTTGTGTATTAGGATTCCAATAATTACAGAAGATGAAGGATTTAATTTTATAAAGAGTATATTAAATGTGAATAAGCAAAATATGATTAAGATAATTCAAAGCGCAACTTTGATGGGTATTATTTCTATAAAAAAATTGTTATATATTTTATTTATAAAAATAGAATCTAAAACTTATAAAATCAGATATACTATAAATTTTAATGAATCTTTAGAATTTCTATGTAAAGAATTATATTCAAAAAAACCATTGGTAAAAAAAATATGTATACTTAATAGTATTATTTTAAAATTATTAGAAACAGATAATTCACCTCAAATAATAATGAAATACTTATTAGATAATTTAATCAAAAATGAAGACATTACGTATGAAAAAAAATATAACATAATTAAAAATACTGCTTATCATGAACATCTTATAAATAAAAGTAGAGTCATCGTTAATCTAGAGACTTATATTGTGTATTTATTAAAAGAATTAAATGATTCATAAATGAATATATAAGAATAAAATAGTTATCAGAAAGCGTTTATTATTCAAATAATTGTTTGAATTTTAATTCGGATTTTCCCCAATCTTCTAAATTATCTATATCATTAACTTCCTCTTTATCCATAATGTATGCATAAATTTTTGGACCTGTAATACTGTTATATTTAATAAATGAAGATGTTCGAATAACATCAATACAACCGTTGTGTAAATAAGTAGTTGGTAAATCTTGACGACATCTATTATATGGCTCATTTAAACCATTAACTTCTTCAAATAATGGTTTTAAAATATGATCTTTTGTTAAATACATTTTATATGGACTTTTTTCATATGGAATAACTGTTCTTAACGAAGAATATTCTTCATTTTCAATCATATTTTGAATACATTTATTCAGATCAAATATGTTACGATTTGGATAAGTTGGACGTAATTGAACAATTAAATCTGGAATATTTTCATTATCATTCTTTTGCATCCATTCTACATAATGCTTAATAAATTCATAATCAGTCGATAAATCACTAGAAATTTCAGATGGTCGTAAAAAAGGACAATTGGCACCATTATCTTCTGCTATTTTTTTATATTCATTACTATCTGTGCTAACAACAATATCGGTGATATAACTAGAATTCTTCGCAATATTAATAGAATGAACAATTAAAGGGAAATTATGATATCCTTTTATATTTTTATGGGGAATTCCTTTAGAACCACAACGGGCTGGAATTAAGGCAATTATTTTTAATTGATTATTACTCATTTCATATAATAAATTTTAAATTAAATATTTAAAAACGTAAAATAATTCATTTAAAGAAATAAAGTTATTATTATTTAGTGGGGATGGTCTCGTAGCTCAGTTGGTTAGAGCGCGGGTCTTATGAGCCCGAGGTCGCGGGTTCAAGCCCCGCCGAGACCAACGTGATCGAACCACTTTTCCAAATAGAATCTATTTGGAAATATCAAAAAATAATAGATTATTTAATATTTCTAATTTATATATGAACAATTCATTAATAAATTATATTTTTCTTTTTTTATTTGGTGGTATTTTATTTGTGTTAATTAAATATTTGAGCACATATGTAGATATTAAATATTCATCATTTATTGCAGCATTTCCAATTGGATTATTAGCAACTATATTAATATTAGATAATAATCTTTTGAACTACTCATATAATTATTCAGTTAATTGTTTAATATTATTAATAGCTGCAGTAGTTCAATATGTATTATTAATTTCGACAAACTCAAGATATTTATCATTAATAGTAGCTATGTTAATCTGGGCAATAATTAATTATATTTATATAATCATATAATCATATAATATGAAGAAATATAGAATTACTCATAAGTATTTTTGGCAAATTATTATTTTATCAAATAGCAAATTTAAAAAAATATTAAGATCATTAACAAAAAATCATTTGAAAAAATTAGAAAGTATATATTTAAAATATTATGCAACTCTTTCAGATAAAATAATTACATTTGATAATTACGAGCATGAATTATCTTATTTAACTGATTCAGTAGCCGACCATTTTAGTCGTTTTGTAATTGATAAATATGGAAAATTATTTTATAATAAAATAATAAAAAATCCAAATATTATTTTTAAACATAAAAAGAAATTTATAGATTATAACAAAGATAATAATACTTATGATTTAAAATTAGGTAATAAACAATATTATCCTAAATTATTCTTATTTATGGATTAAATCATATAATTTCCTGAATCCCTTTAATCTGTGTTTGAAATACATCTTCAAACATTTTCATATATTGCCTCATTATATTTGTATCTTCAAAAATCATTTTAAATTTCAAATCTTTCATATCAGTATCATCTGATTCTTCATTATAGTTTCTATAAATCTCTTTTAATAAAGGAAAATAATCATTGTTCATTTTAAACCCATATCCGATAACATAGAACATTGAACGAAAAGGAATTGCTTTTGTTGATTTAAATATTTTTATAGAATCGAAAAATTGTTCAAATAAAAACATTACATTTGAGGCCAAATTAATATATTTTAAACTAATTTTAAAGGCAAATATTCCTCCTGGTTTTAGATTCAGAAATGCCAATAGGATAGTAGAAAGCCATAAATTTATATCATAGAATGGTTTTTTCTTGATATGTGTCATATCTAAACATCCCGAAACAATAAAATCGAACTTCTCAGATGAAAAATTTTTATCATATTCTTTGATAACGTCTAAATGAACCAAATTATAATTCTTTAAATTATAATTGAATTCCATACCACCATCTTTTACTGGTAGTGTGACTCCAACACCTTTACATTTGAGAGTTCTTGATAAATAATCTGAATAATCACCAGGTGCAGCACAAATATCTAAATATGATTTGATTTTATGAGACTTTAATTTTAGACAATTATCATTCATTTCTTCTAATAAACCAGCATAATCAAAACCACCTTTACGATTCTCTTCTGTAACTTGTTTATTTATAATAAAATTTATTAAATCATCTTTCTTAAGTTTGCCTGACCCCTGATATCTATTTTTGTCTTTATTTACAACTTTTTCTCTGATATTTTTAACAGTCATTTTATGTAGTTCTTTGCTATTAAGGGTATTTTTTCTTCCGAAAGCATCTTTTAAATTATTTCTTTTCTTAAGGTCTTTGTTCATCTTATCTTTTAAAAAATGTCTTTTTCGATATACCTGGGAATGCTTTCTTAAATAATGCTCCATATATAATACAATTGTATTATTATTAAGTTATATTAAAAATGTATTAAAGTTATATTAAAAATGTATTAAAGTTATATTAAAAATGTATTAAAATTGTATTAAATCGTATTAGTTAATTTTAAACTTTGTAATCCATGAACGGATTTTATGAATCAATTCCTCAGATTCTTTTTTATTTACAAATCGATGTTCTGAATTCTTAATCATAATATGCTTACTAAAGGATGATAGATTTACGAAGTTCTTTTTAAATTTTACTCGTGTAGACCATCGCCAGCAAGGCAATGAACCGCCAAATCCGTGTTCAGCATCAATGAGGTACACAGGAATATTCATTTCAATAAGATTATTAACAAGTTTAGTAATATCAGTCTTGATATTACTAACAGAATATGCTGGACTGATAAGAATCAGTGCTTTAATATTTTTCGCAATACTAATATCTTCCATAAGACGCATTAGACGTGCACCACCTTCACTATGACCAATCGCAATGATATCACTGTCAGAATTAGATTCAACAAGGTTTTTTACTGTGTCTTCTCGCATGTCTCCTGTCTGTTTTTGATAACTAGGTGGAACATTAATAACACGGCAATATTTCAGTAGAACATCCGGTAGATTGTTGTTCCATTTACCAGAGGCCCCTGGAATACAAATAGCACAAGATTCTTTATATTGTTCCATATTATCTTGCCCAGTATTATTTTCTTTTGTATTATATTCAATTAGATTATCTGCCATTACATTCATTGTCAACGTCCATTGTTGAATTGGACAGTGAATTGGACAGTGAATTGATTTGCTATCCATTGTAATCACTTTAATATAATGGATAGCAATTCAATTTTTATAATCAATTTTTATAATTTATTTTTTAACTTCACAAGAAGTTTTTTTTAGATTTTATAGTCTTATGGATTAATATTAATAATCATCTACATATCCACCTCCTCCGCCGAGGCGCTGCTCGGCGATGCTTGTTCAAGCTGTTGGTGAATAGTCATTTGTCCTGGAAGTAATTCTGAGCAATTCTTACAGCACTTTGGAAAGTACCCCCCTGTTCTCCGAGCGCGCACTGCGCGCTTACATCCGGGTGTTACACAGGTAGGAACGAGTTTGCGCCAAGGATTTGATGGTTCGTCACATTGGCGACAGCAGGTATCGTAAAATTCATTAAATCTTCCATTCCACTCTATGCTACAAATCCTGTAACAGCCCGAAGTTGAGCATATTGGGAATCGCAACAGATGGCTTACCTTTCCAGAAATACTATGGCGGCGCCAATACTTCTGAATAATGGTTACAGAGTGAATTATATAGTGAAATCCGCTCTGCCGTTGTGCCTTCGCAAGTTTCAACTTGAGAATGTGTTCTTCAACGACAAGAAAGTCTTCTCTGTATTTGAGTTCATCAATGTCATTCTGTAGAGTTTCATTCTCTTCGACAAGAATATCGTTCTGCTCTCGAAGATCCTTGTTATCTTCATTCATCCGTGCATTAACATGCTTGGGGAGTAGCTGTTTGCATCCCGTAGATTTGCGGCAATTAGGACATTTTGCGTGTCCATTCGCAGTAAGAGAAGCAAAACATGAAAGGTGGAATGTATGCCCGCAATTCAGGGTGACACTCCCCGCTTTCTGCGTGATTTCGTCGCAACAGACTGTACAGTTGGAATGTTCATCTTCCGATGTTTGCGTTTCCACTTCCCGTGGATCGCAATTACGGAGCGTCATATAAATCGTCGAGTTCTTCTGAATGTTATAGTCCGTCAGGGTGCGACTGTCATCGAGCTCCTTGAGCGCGAAAACCAAACGCTGCCGGAGGGGAGGGACATCGGACATGTTATGAATGATATCCTTGACATGTCCGATGGTGTTTGAACCCTCTACATTGAGCACCATGGTCTTGTTGCCGGTAATTTTGATAAATACCTGCATCATGTGAGTATGTTCCATCGTGGAACCTATTTACGTGTTGTTTGTAGCTTTTGAAAGCAGAGTCTTGAGACAGTAGTGGTAATTATACATATATATTAAATAATTTAAGTGTCATTTTTTATATTAAAAGAAAGTATAGAATGATATTTTATTCAAGTACCCAGTTATTTAATACATTATCTGAATTATGTAAAAAACACGTATTAATGGGCAATTATCATTTCTTTCATGGTACCTTTTCATCTAAAAATGTACGAACTATTACAGATATTGATATTACTGATTATTATGAAATACCCTCTACAAATACCTTAAATAATACACATGTGAATCCTATCCGAAGTAAAGAATTAACAGGAATTATTCAGAATCAAATTAAAAAGACTAAAAAAAACAATGAAATTATTTTCAATAATTTATTAGCCGGATATGACACTCGATTTCTTTTGAATTTTAATATCACACAGAATGGTGAAATCAAAGATTATCATCATGTTACAATAAAACATCATCTTAAAAAGCTATATGACGATAAAGTGATTAAAAAAAACGAATATGAAGCGTTAATTGAAAAAGTTAAAGATAATCCCACAATAACAGAATTCTATGATTTAGTAAATGAATTAGAGAAATATTATCAATTAACCTGGGATGAAAAAGAAATTTTAAGAGGATATAAAACAGTTCGAAAACAAAAGTTTGAACTAAAAGACGTTTTCCAGAATTATCAAAAGCAATTCATAATAGGATATAATCCTATTATCTTGACATATGTTGTTATGGTTGATGGTATGTATTTTAATTTAGATTCAACATTTATTATTTGTTATTCTAAAAATAATTCAATATCAATTGAAGATCCTGAAATTCAAAATGATATTTTATTCCGACAAAAATTTGTAATGTTAAATGAATATCAAAAAACTCATAATTATGAATTATATAAAGGACTATATAAAAATCTTCCAAAAGGTAAGTTTTTTAAAATGTTTAAACGATTGCGAAGTATTTTAGCGATATTTCTAATTCAAATAAGAAATATTAAGTTTAATGAAATACAAATCAAAACAATTTATAAAATAAGAACTGAAATGACCGAATTATTAAAACAAGCATTTAGTGTATTAGATCAATTTAAGAATCGTTGTGAATCTTTAATAATATTAAAAAAACACATTGATAAGAAAATATTTGATGAATTGCTAACAGATTTATTAAATGAGGTAAAAAAATCACACTATAAAAATAAATTATTGCTTGATTCTCTTACTAAGTCATCATCTATAAAAAAACTTCAAGAACTTGAAGAAGATTTATCCAAATTTCTAAATAAAAGATTTGAATCTATATTTTTAAGTTTTTATAATCGCGCTAAAGGAATTATTAAATTAGATATTCCAGAATTAAATGAATTTAAAGCAAATAAAAATGTTACTTTTGATGAACCTCTTAATTGTAGAACCTATACTATATCACAGACTAAACCAAATAAAAAATATAAATTTTTTAAGTCGTTTTTTGAATACGCATTAGATTGGGGACAATGTCTTAATATGATTCCAATGGACGATATAGTTGTAAAGAATACATTGATGTATATGTTTAATAAATTTAAATCAGGATTATTTATTGAAATCAAAAATAATAAAATAGAGCGATTTGTTCCATTTTTCAATTTATTATTTAAGAATAATTGGAGTCATTTAATTGATCCTAGATATATTCTTCAGGATGAAAGAACTGAAAAGGATGTTTCAAAATGGACAGCATTTGGATGCTGTGTAAAAACTCATAATCTAAACGATACTGATGATACTTACTATGCTGAATTAAAGGATATGTTAGAAACTACTTTAAAAAATAATAAAATTACAGATATGAAATTTTTTATGAATCGAAAAGATTTTCCTATTATAACTAAAAATGGAACAGAACCCTATCATCATATATTTGGCAATAATGTTTCATTAACATCATATAAATTTAATGAATATGCCCCTATTTTATCACCTACTCATCGTTTAGATATTTATGCGGATATTTTAATTCCAACTGATAATTGTTGGCAAATAACTACACAGAGATTCTTTCCAACCAGATGTGAAAATGGATATTTAGATGATGGATTTAATAATAAATATCGCGGAGTTCCTTGGAAAGATAAAATAGAAACTGCTGTTTGGAGAGGTAGCTCCACCGGATGTGCTGTTGATTTAACAAATCCGAGATTACTGATAACTAAAATAAATCAAGAATGGAAAAATGACCCTAAATTAAAAGGATATTTAGATGCAGGTGTTGTTGGCCAAATATATAAGGCTAAAAAACATATTGGTTCAAGGGAAGTTAAACGAGTCGATTTAAAAGCCCTAGGAATTGAAGTTTTAGAGAAAATGAGCATGAAAGAACAAATGAAATATAAATATACTCTGGATATTGAAGGCAACGCCTCTGCTTATCGCATTGGTTATATTCTATCCTTTAAATCAGTGTTATTAAAGGTTGAAAGCGATTACACAATGTGGATAGATGAATATTTGAAGCCGAATGTTCATTATATTTCTATTAATAAAGATTATAGTAATTTAGCAACTACCATTGAATGGTGTCGCGAACATGATAAAGAATGTAAAAAAATAGCAGATAACGCCTATAAGTTATTCAGAAAATGCTTTACAGAGGACTTTATTTGTAAATATATAGCTAAGAAGCTCAAAGAAATGAAACCATTGAAATTATAAATATTTTTATATTAAAAATTGATACATATAATTTAAATTATATGTATCTCAACATTACAGGAAACGAATAAACACACACGCACACACACGCACACACGCATGGCAAGGCAACACTCCAAGAAGCAGGGGAAGAAGACATTGAAGCCTGCTCCAAGAGGAGCTGCTCAGACAAGACGATTGATGAGAGAGATGTCCATTTGGAAAATAAAAAAGCTCCAAAAACGCATGGCACGGCAACACTCCAAGAAACTCCAAACACTCGATAACGCATCAAAGATAGTTAACAGATATAATGGCCGTGAAAATCAGTTGGATCTTCTTGATTCTACTGACATCGAAGTATCTTACAATATACTCAGTTATCTTCCATCTATGTATGTACTAGCATTGGCAAGTACTTCAAAAAGCATGTTTAACATGATTTTGTTAGATGATAACATTCTAAAACAAGAATTTGCTCAAAAACTTTATCTAGACAGATGGATGACCATTCTGCCTAGAAAGATTGGGCTTACTCTTGGGGGGTATAGTTTTCCGGGCGATACGGACGAAGATATTTCTCATCTGACATTTAATGAAAGATGTTCGATGAAGATGAATCTCAACGTGATATACAAGACATCTCAACGTGATATACAACACATCTCTCTTAACTGTACGCAGCTGCCAGCATTTTTTAAAGAAGATTTTGAATCTAAACTGGCTTATTCGCATTGTGATGTTTGTAATGAATATTACTGCGATTGCGGAATGGCAAGGGGGATGTTTGCAGAAAGAGAAGAGTTAGCATGCGAGTGCATGCTTTGTCTGGGTTTATCTCAAGAAAGACCCGAAGAAATCGCTGTTTTAAAAACAATTAAGGAACACGGATGCCCATACTGTGGAAAAACTTTTGCTCTTGGAGATGTTGAGTTTTCTATTGGTTTAGACAGTAAGTGTGATATCTGCAATTCTTACCATCAAGCTGGTATTAGAGCTAACCATCGTTGTATGGGTTGCATAGACAACACTGATAACTGGATTAATTACTGTGAAAGTTGTTGGGAAACAGTTAATCGTAAGACTAGAGATTATGGTGTTGACCTAGAAAAATCTCACGATGATATTAAGATAGCATTTAATGAACCTGCAAAGGAGATATTTGTTAAACAAGGTAATCTAATGACCTTATTCCAGAAAGACAGGCAGTTTTTTGCCTTGAACAACTGGTTCATGTTTGCAAATGAATTAATTAATTACATCAGAAGACTCACGTACAAAGAAACATTGTCTTTCAAAGATTTTGTATCTTCGGAACAAGAATGGATTTCACTAGAATACCCAGAAGAGCGTTCTGAAGAAGAATGTTTCGAAGAAGAGTATCTTCCAAAAAAACCACTCCTTTCCGAATTCATTGAAGCTCGCTTAGCGTCTATTGCTGTATAATTGATTAACACTAACTTAATGCGTAATAACGTATCATACTCATATAGTATATGAGTAAAAAATAATTTATATAAACATATTCAAATACTATAATGTATGTGGCTTAACAAATATAAACCAGAAATCTTAGATGAGTTTGTTGGCAATCGCAACATAGTTTATAGATTAAACAAATGGTATAAAGAGGATGAAGGAAATATAGTTATCATAAATGGTCAAACTGGTATTGGAAAAACATTACTATCCGAATTATTTCTAAAAGAAAATAATTTTACAATTAATACATTTTCAAACTGTGAAGAAAAGAGCATAAATATAATTAAGGAAAAAGTAGAAAAGATATTAAATTTTCAAAGTATCTTAGAAATAATGAATAATAAAAAAGTAGCCATTATTCTTAAAGATATTGATAGTATTTTACTCGATATTATTAAAATAATTGTAAGTTCCTCAATAAAAAGAAAAGTATTTATTATTACAAATTCAAATATAAAAAAAATAATTCAAAATAATAAAAAAGTTTTATTATTAAGTTTACAAAAACCAATATTTAAAGATATTGAAAACTTAATATTAAAAATATCTCTTGAGCATAAATTTTATTTAGATGATGATAGTCTACAAAATTTATACGAACATTCAAATGGAGATATTCGATTTATAATAAAATTTTTAGAAGACTTATATTATAATATAAAAATTAAATCAACAAATGAAATAAATTCAAGTAAATTTATAACAGTTTCAAATAAAATGATAAATAATTTAATTAACATACAAAAAAAAGATATTGATTATTCATTATCCGAATTGGTAAATAAATTATTATTTAGTAAAAATACTATTGATGAAACATTAAAGTATGCCCATAATGATATTTATTTTTTACCAACAATCGTCTATGATAATCTATATATCTTGTTGGACTCAAAAGATGGATTATCATATTATTATGAATGTTTAAAAAATATAGCCATCTCAGAATATTTAAATATTAAAGAATTTGAATGTCAAACAAATGTATCAAATGATATCCAATTAATTCTCAATACTCATTTACCGAATATTTATTTAAATTTAAATAGTAAAAAAACAACAGTTAAGTATTCCGTATTAATGAATAAATTATTAAAATATAATAATCTAAAAAAATATTATAATTATATTGAATTAAAAATACCTAAACAGATTAAAATAAATTATTTTCATGAAATAATTAAATTTTCAAAATATCTTGACGAGAGAAAAAATACTGATAAAATTATAAAAATAAAAGATTATTTTGAAAAACAAGATATCGATTTTAAAAAACTTAGTAAATATTTTAATATTTAACCAAATTTATAATTATAACCACGATCTTCCATTAACCGTTTCCATTTTTTTTTACTAATTAAAGTAGTAAATTTCTTCTTAACTCTCGGATAACATTCTTTACAATATCCAGTAGCTGGATCAACACATCGACAATTTGTATGTAAATCAAATGAACCATCTTCAAAAACACACATTGTTGGACCATACGCTTTTTTTAAATTCTGTTTTTCACAGAAATCATCTCTAACCGGAAACATTTTAAAATGCTCATTTATTCCAAGATTTAGAGAGCATATTAATAATAATGCTAAAAATAAATATATAATTTTATTAGTAAAGTAATTCATTATATATATTTTTAAGATAATAATCCATTATAATATAATGGATTATTTACATAAATACAAAGATATTTTTGGAAAACCTAAACAAGGAGCTCATCAATATCGATTTTTAGGAACGGCAGTTGTTGATTATATTTTTACTATTATTGGCGCAGTTATCATAACTTATTTTAGTGGAATTCCACTGGTATTAACAACTATTGTTTTATTTATTCTAGGAATTGTTTTACATGTATTATTTGGAGTTCCAACAAATACAACAAAATATTTAGGAATTCACTAATAATTATACAGTTTCACAAAGACCATTATAATTATTCCATCCGCAATCCTCACAGCATTTACACCACCGTTCGCTTAAAGAATTACATCGGTTGGGTTTACTTTTAGACCATATTGAATATAGTATAGGAGANTTACTTTTAAANAATTTAAGTCCATCCTCTTGCCATTCGATACATTTATCGTCTTGAATATCAGTAAATATATTTTTTACATTACATCCTTCTTTTTTAGAGTCATTCCATTTAGTATATACATCTAAATGTTTTTCTTTTAAAGTCTTAATGCCATTACGTTTCCATTGAATAATTTCATCGTTTATATTAATATCACATTTTGATTTATCAAAATTATTACAAACATCTTCATTATAATCTCCTGGTCTATCAGGTATAGAAGGTTTTTTATTAGGTTTTCTATCAGATATTCTACATCCTGATATAGCACGTGGTTCATAACCCGTTTCGCCAAACACATCGCTTCTACAACCGAAACCTCTGGGACTGTCCTGATAATCATTTAAACATAACCTTTTGAGTTTTTTGACATAACATTGGTCATCG
>JGI24006J15134_10001345_pt1 | contig 14085 bp, 19 predicted proteins | sample LinPmetageLP53_FD_15134 | JGI IMG/M metagenome (IMG submission 15134) | reverse complement strand
GATTCTTGTTTCATTATCTTGTCATATTGTAAAACGTCTTGAATATATTTATTCGAAGCGTCATTTGACTCAAATGTAATATTAATGTTTGTGTAAACGTGATTTGCCATTCTTTTTTATTTATAATATAAGAAAAATATTGCTATTTACCAAATTCTTTTAAATATATATCAATAACATCTTTGGTCTTTTTTAGATCTTCCTCAAATCTATCTTTATGTCGACATCTTACAATTCGTTTTAAGATATCAAACTCATAGGCATTAAGCTCCCAATCTTCTGCAAATTTATATAAACTATCTTTACCTATATAATGTTTTTGTGTGTGTACACTCATTTTATGCCTTTTAACATTTTTTTCTTTTCTGCAGCATTGTAACCATATAGTGACAATATTTGATCGCAACTCTCTTTACTCAGTAATTCTAAATAATCGGCAGTTTCTGATTTACTAATCTGATAATGTTGTGCTAACTGCTCAATTAGCTTAGCATCATATTTATCAGACTTTTTGCCTTTTATGTATTTAGCAAATGCTTTATTGCTTGGAAGTAAGTCGTGATATAATTTATAAGTATCGCGAGGTTTAAGTTGACCTATAGTATAACACTGCAATTCGTTTATTAGATCCGTTAACTCCATACGCATTGATAACCATCTATTTACAATAAAGGGAGCAAATGCTTTCTGCTCAGGTTCTGTCCATTCATCCCAAGATTTCTTTTTTGAGGTTACTCCATTAATAAAATCAAATATACTTGCCATTATAATTTATATTTTTTTCTATATTGAACTTCTAATGATTTACCCATACCCATTTCTAATATTATAGCATTTTCAGGGGACACCAACCAATTTTTTTGCCATTAAAATATCATCAATACTTTTTTTTCTATATGTTTTTATCTTTACCCGAGCATTGCTACGATCAGACGTTTTAAACACAATTGCTACTGGTCCTTTAATTATTTTTTCNGNCATTNTTATTATAATTCATTCATAATATTAACAAACATAGCCATTATGTTTATTTCTTTGTCTACAACTGTAACGTCTTTNAATTGAGCTTCTGCAATAATTAATATAATTGATGCAATATGACCTGTAGCAAATTCTTCTAAATTGTCATATAGAAAAGTATATAGTGGAGTAAAGTCTCTTACTTTGCTATCTGCAATACATTTTCTTATGTTATTAAAGGTTGCTTTTTTGTCTTTTGCTGTTTTAAGCATTTCCAATACTTCAGTCATATAGTTTGCTTGAATTGCACTTGCTTTATCTAATTGCAATGTACCGTCTACTACTGAGGCTTGAGCTGCGTTAATTGCTCGACGTATATCTGGATATGACGAATTAATAATTGCAGCAATGTCTTGTACATCATATGTTACACCCTTTTCGTCTAAAACTGTAACTAATCGTTTTGCTACATCTGTTTTATTAGGTGGTGTTATTGCAAAAGTCTGACATCTACTTTGAATTGGATCTATAATCTTTTCTACGTAATTACATGTTAATATGAATCTAGTAGTTTTACTATATGTTTCCATTACATTACGTAGAGCTGCTTGAGCATTTGGTGTCAAATAATCTGCTTCATCCAATATTACAATCTTCCAACGTTTAAACCCTACTGTTGAAGCGTAACGCTTAATCTTGTCTCGAACTGCATCTACTGAGTTTTCATCTGACGCATTAATATACATTGTATCAGCATCTACACTATTAGCAATAATCTTTGCTAATGTAGTCTTACCGGTACCCGCAGGTCCAAAGAATAATAAATGAGGAACATCGCCATTCTTAATAAATATTTTAACTTTATCAATAATATGTTCATTACCAATATACCCATCCATTGTATCCGGGCGGAAGGATTCTACCCATAATGTATTTTCTGTTACTCCAAACATAATTTATTTGTTACCTGTTGAACCAAATCCCTGATCGCCTCGTTTTGTCGAAGTTAATCCGGTATCTTGAATCCATTCGATTCGTTCTACTTTATTTAATACTAATTGTGCTATTCTATCACCATTTTTTACTACAAAAAACTCTTTTCCATGGTTGATTAAAATTACTCCTATTTCTCCTCGATAATCGGCATCAATGGTTCCTGGACTATTTAATACTGTTACACTTTTCTTTAAAGCCAATCCACTTCTAGGTCTAACTTGTATTTCATAACCATTTGGAATTTCTACATATAATCCGGTTGGAATAAGTGCAGTACCACCAGGAGGTATTTCCATATCATATTGTAATGCACTTATTACATCACAACCTGCAGCTTGCGGAGATTCATATTGCGATAATTTATTATCGGATTTATTTATTACTTTAATTTTCATAATTAATTTTGTAATTGAACTAACCAATAATTAGATTCAAAATCAGTACCAGTAAAATCAATTCTAGATAATCCGTGACTCGATACATTCATTGTACCTTGATCGCCTTTATTTGCTACTAGAACTTCTTTAAGTTTATCTGCTGAGAAACAAATTGGTGACATATCATCATTTGTAGTAGTACCTACCTCAAAAGAAATATTATCTGCATTAACGGTTGTATAATTTATAATAAATTTAATAATACCTCCTTGAACTTGCACTGCAAAGTTTTTTGCGTCAGGTAATGCATTTTTTGCTTTAATAAATTTACTAACAAAGTCATCGTCAATTGGAAGTGATACACCATATGGTGGTTCTTCGTTAATTGTCGGCACTGCTGGTATAACCGTTGTGTCTGCTAACATAAATGTTGCTTTAGTGCTACCTTCACTAATTTTCATTGCATAATTTTTACCTGCTGCTTCTTGTACATCTATATTGATGTTTTCGCCAACTGCTGACAGCATTTTAATTAAAGCACCTGTATGATTGATTCCTAATTGTCCTTTCATAAACGGAGTAGTTTTCCATTGAAGTTTTCCTACTACTGTTTGATCCATGTCAATAAGTTCGCAAGCAACACCTGTTGCATTTTCGTTTAATATTACCGCTTCGCAATTACCTGCTAGATAAAAACGATTGATAAATGATTGTAATTTACTTTTTTCCATTATATAACCTAATTAAAATTTAAAAAATTTATTGAATTGTTTAACATCGGTAGTTGATATACTATCACCACCAAACTTTTTATATGTCTTTTTATATGTTGAGTATACATTCATTGCATTGTCTGGATCTGCAAACATTTCGTGTAATGACAGTATAACATTGAATAATTCTGCAGGAACAGCCGTTTCTAATAATTCTACATGATTATTTGTTAATTTATTAATGTCTTTAACAATCTCACAATATAAATGTGTATTATGAACAACCATTCTAGGCATTCCTTCTTGTGAATATCGATCTAAGCCTCCTGCTGTCTGCCCGCCTAAATATTCATATGTAAAATCTTTACAAGCTGGGCAATCAATACTACATGGAACATTCTTAGTTTTGTCTATAGATATTGTGCCATCTTTACCTTGTTTAACATGAGTCTTTCTGCGATACTCAGCATTCTTTGGAAAATATAATTCCGTGAACGTTTGCGTTTTATAATTACCAGAATGAAGATATGTTCCATATACTGGATATTGTCCCGGAGAAGATGAATCTGACATTAACTGGACACGATTGTTTGTCATTTTATTTAATAGTTCCTGCAATGTAGCTAATATAAAGAAATCTGATATCTTGCTTATTCCAAGTAAGTGTATATATTCTACATGTTCTTTTTCAAACTCACGTTCTTGTAACATTAAAGCAATAACATACATGAAGTCTACTAATTTTTTAGGACCTCCAATACACCATCCCTTAAAGTCAAAATCTTTAAATTTGTGATACCATTCTTTATATTCTTCACTGAATGTTCCTTGTATAACATTTAAAAATTTAGTCTTACCACTTTGATGTTTTTCAAAATATTTAAAATTATCAAATGATATATCCATTGAATCTTGAAAACGATTTTCAAATGTAACACGTGGTGGTATATCTAAATTTGCTGCTACATCACTATTAGCTTCTAACCAATGAAATATCTTTTCACGTATTGTACCATCCCATTTAAGAGCGCCGGTTGCAATCTGGAATCCGCCTGAATCGCCAAATACAAATGTGCCATCATCTAAACCTAATTGATCTCTAAAATCCATTTTTTTATAGTGATGTCCCGCAGTAACTAAGAAATTAGGATGTCTCCATTTGTCTGGGTATTCTTTTGCAAAGAATCGCATTGTGGTACCATCCGAAAATTTAGTATTTTTCTTGAATGCTGATACCATACTACCTGCTGATAGTGATGGTATATATAAAAACTCTTTTCTATCCATGTTTTTCCTTTTCTAATAAATTGTTACAATATGCTTCTTCGTGCCAAACATTAATTTCTTGACTATGATCATTTGCAATAATATATGCTTCCATTCTCCTACCTAAATCAGATACTATCGGAAATCGTATTGTCTCAAAATTATTTCTTGATTCAATAACATTTTTAAATACATTAAGACAATCATTTACATCAAATGGTTGATATAGTTTTGATTGAGGAATAAATTCAGGAAATGATCTAAAATTTGGATACACTACATCACAACCAAATAATGTTGCTTCTAATACAGTCCATGAAACATAGTCTTGTAAAGCTGAATTAAATTGTATATGTGCTGTTGCTAATTCTTGATAATATTCTTCTTTAGTTAAATTTTGCAAACAAACAAATCTAGGTTGTCGTTTTTCTAATTCTCGCATTCTATCTAATACATCAGGAAGTGACGATTTAAATTCCTTTCCAGAAGTAGTAACGTGCCATACCCAACCTGGATGATCATCAAGAAAGTGTTCTGCAACTTCAAGCATAAAGAATGGATTCTTTTCTTTGTCTAATCTACTAGAATATACTACTTTATTTTCACGTTTTTTTAGTGGATCGTACTTTGGATATTTATTTAACGCCATTTCACAATGAAGTGGCAAGGAAACAACGTGAATTGGTGCTTCAAATCCTGCTTGTCTTAATTGTTCTTTATGAATAGTAGATCCTACGAATATACCAGTCATTCGTTTGTCTAAGCCTAACTCAAATCCTCGCATCCAATTTTTCATTGGATATGTAAAGTCATATTCATCTACACTTTGTGCATGAAGCATTGAATATATTTTTAAATCAATACCATACAAATCTATTGCATATAATATAGACTCAATACCCGGATGCCAATAATCTTGAAGAAATATAATGTCGCCATCTTTAACTTCATCTCTATTTAACATATCTAAGAAATTAGCACATTGACTCATTGCAAATTTACCTCTGCCAACTGCATCTAATACTGCACCAATCTTTATCTGCTGATCTGGATCAAAGTCGCCTTCAATATCTATAAATTCTAATTGGTCTGCATATGGCTTAAATGTTGCCGGCATCCATTCTTTTGATAGCTGATATGTATATCTAGCTTTTAGTGGTTCTAAACCAAAATAAAATAAGTTTCTCATCTTTCTACTATTGCTCCATTTTCCCAGTCTTCCCATACTTCTACTTTGTATAGCTGTTCTGGATTATTATCTAATATCCATTCTCCAATATCTTCACAACTCATACGACCAAACTCTAATATATTACCACCAAAATTAGTACGAAGCTGCTTTTTAAGTCGTCTATTCATTAAAATAAACTCTTCATCTCTGTCAGAGTGTTCTACTTTTGCATGACACTTAAAACCAAATCGATGCCTATGTCTATCAGATAAAAATGCTACTTCTGGATATATATCCTTAGCTTCTGGCCAATTATGAAATCCTTCTATACTAAATGTTACTACTACCGAATACTTCATTTGCTATTAATTTTTTAAATTTAGTTGTGGACCAATTGTGATCTCTATTAATATAATGTATTTTAATTGGTAAATTATCTCCCGTAAATGATTTATCTTTATAATCATCTCCTAAGAATCTAACATTAATTGGGATTGATTGTAATAATTCATATAGTTCAGATTCTAAAGTATATGTCTGTATTTCATCTATTTGTTTCAATGAGTTTAATATTTCAATACGTTCATCTATAGATAATATAGGTTTACACTTTTCAGGTCGTTCTATTGTTGGATCAGTATGAAGTAAAATAATAAAATGATCACAATACTCTTTACATTCATTAAACATATGAATATACCCTGGATGTATTACATCAAAATTACCTGCAATTATTCCTATCATATTTCTTCGTCAAATTTATAACTGTCAGGTGTCATTTCCATCATATTACATTTTGTTACTTGATGCACTCTATACCAACCAGCATCGATTGATAACGTATCAGTATCTTTTAACATTTCAAGATACACATCACTAATTCTATAGATAACATGGCATCTATTAAATATATCTGGTGTTATAGCAGTAATAGTATCATCACTAGCTTCAATGGTAACTGCACAATTAGAATTATCTAAAATCCATCTAATAGTTGAAAGATACATATCATCTCTCATAGATTTTTTCATGTATCAATTGTAAAATAATAATGAGGATAGTCTTTAACATCAGATATGTCTAATCCATGACATCCTTTCATTTTTTCTTGTAAATCTAAGTCTTTATGATTTAAGTCTCTTACAAAGAAGGTCATTATATCTGAATATCTACCTTCTACTTCTCTGCCGCGCCATTGATCTTTACCGTACATATATAACTTTTTTATTTATTATAGTAAAATTATTACTATTTTCCAAATGAAAAGAATTTATTCACTGTATTATTTTCTGGTAATTTACCCCAATTCATTGCAGCGTAAAAGTCATCTAATTTTCCTTGAAGATCACTTTCAAACATTTTCTGTCTGTCAATGTATTCTTCAACAAATTTAACTATTTCTGGTGGATCATCATAACCTCGCAATGCCATTGTTTCAAATCCATATGGGTTATTTCTTAGATAAGCCCATTTTATTTTATCACCATTTTTAATATCAATTGCATCAGCTTTTAATCTGCTTAACATATCATTGAAATTAATTGAAGATTTTACATGAGCTGGTGTACCCTTAAGATACCCGGTAAATGTTTTTCGACCTTTAATATATTTAGATATCTCTTTAACTCCAGTATTCTTCATTACATTTAATATTTCGGAGTTTTGTATAGACTCTTTAAAATTGAATATTAAGTCAGAAGTTTTAGTTTTATCTTTTTCCTTTACAATATACCATAATGTTTCTTTCATTATCTTTTTAAAATCGGTAGGGAAACTAGATCGAACTACATCCATTCCTTTTATATCCAATTTATCCGTAGGTTTGCCTTCTTTAAATATTACCCATTGAGCATATCTCTTTTTAGCAATCCAAAGACCAGATTTTGCAACATATTCTTGTTTTATTTGAAAACGATGATCTATCGTATTAAGAAATACTGCAGCATATTGATCATACATTACATTTACATGATTTTGTATTTCAGAAGCTATTTCATTAGTTTTTTCAATCATGAATTGCTCATTAGTCTCATCAAAATCAGGATATCGTTTTTCTATAAGTGGCAACGAACTAACAAATGTAGAATCCGTGTCAGTATAAAAACTAAATTCTGCTTTATTACCATTTGCATTGATAAAATGATCTTTACCAGTTTCATTTTTATAATATGAATTAATAACATGAGCTGAGAATTTGATTACACTTTGACCTGTTGCTGTAATTGCTCCTGCGTTGTCTAAGTCATGAAAACGAAATGTCTTTAATCCTAAAACACCATAAAATGAATTAAGCAATACTTTCTGAGTAAGCTGTAACGCATCATAAAACTTATAATCTTCAGATCCTACTTCAAATTCATCACGTTTATTCTTAAATTTTACACGTTCGTCAAACCATTTTTCTAGAATGGTAGGCAAGAACCCCCGTCTAGACGTATCATAAACAGCTCCGTTGCTAGCAATAGTATAATTGTGTTGTTTTAACCATGATTTTATGTCATCAACAGCATTGCCATTAATATTAACTGCTATTGGGTCTGATTTTAATAAACATTTTTCATCCCAACCATTTACAACACCAACTTTAGTTTCTGGTGATATATTCAAAGTCATGATAATTGATGGGTATAGTGAAGTTAAATCTAAATCATATATCCATTTATATAGGCCAGGTATTGGAGGCATAACATATGCTCCTGCTAAAGCATCTTGACGATCTTCTTCTATAAATCTAAATTGTTTATTTGGAGCTACGAAACCATTTCTTTTTAAATCTACAATTGCTGCACCATCTAAGTATTTAGATGCATAATATACATCTTCATATGGAACATGGCCTTTATGACATATTGTTCTAGCTAAATTAATAAGTTGTAATTTTTCATCTAACTCATATACCAGATCGGTGTCAGTCATGTTATAAAAAGCAAACTTGTGAATATCTTGTTCAAATAGATCATCTAAATCACCGTCATATTCAACTTTACCTCTACCAAGCTCAGTCTTAGCAACTGTGTCTAAACGATAATTTGGTAATTCTGTATATGTAAAGTTTTTATATAATTTTATATAATCTAAACTAGACACTCCAAATATCTTCCATTTTCTGCTTTTAGGATTTTGAGTAACAATCCCAGCTGGCGATAGTTTCTTAATAGATTGATTGCCTAACACTTTTTTACATCGACCTAATAAATATGGAATATCATATCCATCAGTGTTCCAACCTGTTATAACTGTGGGTTGTATCTCAGCAAATGCATTGATAAATCTAGTTAATAAGTTTTTTTCTGATCTAAATATTTCTAATACATATCCATCACCTTGTATAGTGCTGTCTTTGATACGTCCCCGTTCATCTAATATTAGTACTCGTCTATCATTACCAGTTTTGTCATAATATGCAATAGATGTTATAGATGTTCGTACATCCTCAATAGTACTATATCCATTTTCATCCTTAGCTGTTTCAATATCAAAGTAAAAATCTCTATGACCTTTTGAAACATCATCATCTTCGTAATATAAATCTATTAAAGTACGTACTTCTTCATTTAAATCAGATTCATATGCTTTTGAATTATCTCGATGATTACCAGAAACTTTTGATAAACGAACTCCGTCTAATGTTTGATATTGTCCGTTTTCAGAAGGTAAATAACCATATGGTTGAAATGGAAACTTTTGATGTCCTAATTTATCATCCCAAACATGCATTATACCGCCAGGTTTATCGTATCCTATTGCTTGATATGCCATTTATACTTTTTTATGTTTGCATATATTCCATATGCCGTAAATATTAATTGTAATAATAACAAAACTTAAAAACATATGACTTATATTACATATTAAAAAATCATATGCTATCCAACCCACATCACCAACTATCCATGATATCATAGCATATTTAGTTAATGTGCGGGCATTGAGCATGTATCCGGATAACACTAATAATGTGCTAATCCATCCTAGTAATTCAGTCATTAACGACTGCAATTTCAGATTCTCTGATTAATACATAGTGTTCGTCGTCAAGGGTAATTTCTTTATTTTCACCTAGATTTGATTTATATACATAAACAATGTCACCAATCTTTACTGTCATCGGGAGTCTATCACCTGACATAGTAAATAATCCATCACCAATTTTAATTACTTCACCTTTAACAAATGCCATTGCTCTGTCAACAAGAATTATTCCTGATTTTGTCTTTTCTGATTTTTTTTCTACTTTAAGCAATACTTGATCGCCAATTGGTTTCCAATTCATAACTAATCTTTTTTATTTTTTATTATATTACGTAACTTATCAATAAGTACATGTACTTCGTCTGGTTCCATTGTTATTGCACAACATGTATTGATATTTTCTTGTATTTCATCTAGTAATTCTAGAGCTTCTTTCATTATAACTCTTGTTAATTAATAATATTATAAGAAAAATATATTATTTAACCAATTTATAATCTTGGATTGTTTTACTTTCTAGTTGTTCCCATGGATATACAACCCAATCATCACTACCAAACTTGTTAGCATAAAAATTAGGTGTAATATTAGATGTATGTGGTTTGTAGTGTAACACAGCTGTTAAATTTGGTGCCAACATATCTGTTAGAGTTTTACCACTATCACAAATATCATCTACAATTAAAGTGTTTTTTGTATATGCATAATTTGTTAATGGAACTCCCATTTTATGAGAGAGTAAGACAGCTGGAATAAGTCCTCCTCTAGATATACCATATATTTTATCAAATTTTAAATTTGACTCAATAATGTTTGAGTGTAAGATGTCAATTAAATCTTCTACATCTTCCCAACTTAAATAACGTTTACCGTCTGTATTATTTATTAAACTCATTATACTCCTCTTTCTGTATCATATGCAATTATGTGATCTCTTCCTGTCATATTATAACCTTTTTCTGCACACATTTCAAATACTATAGGATACATCTTTACTAATGTTTCTCTAGTATCACCAGCTGGCATAATGTATGTTTTATTTTTAGGTATATTATGTTTTACTCTAAAATTTTCAATTTCCTCTAAATTCTCATCTGTACCATCCCAAACTGGCTTATAGTGATAGTCGGTATGATATGATAATGTTTTAGATATATTTTCATGATGCAATCTAAATTTATTATGTTGAGTAATCATTCGTTCATCCACCACTTTATCAGCTGGCGTCTTAGCACCCAAAACGGGAACACTATTACTAAACTTAGGACTAAGACTAATAAGATTAATAGGATGATCAGTTGGTAGAAAATGACTACCTTCCGTTTCAATAGTGATAAGAATATCTCTTTCATGTGCAAAGTGTGTTAGTTCATTTACTAAAGCAGGATGCATTGTTGGTGACCCACCTGTCAACATCATTTCTTTTACGTGTGGATTTTCATCGTATATTTTTATAATATCATTAAAGCTAAATGTACCCTTTTCTGGGTGAATACTTGTGTACCATGAGTCACACCATCCTCCTTCTCCGAAGTAACAACGATGAGTGCAACCGGTTGTTCTAACTGCAATAGTTGGTCGACCAAATCTGCTACCTTCTGATTGAATACATCTGTAAACTTCTAGTATTGGGAGTATTTTGTTGTAATCTTCAATTCTTTTCATATAATAATCTGACGTTGATGCTAATGCATTTAATGGTAACATATTTAAATAATTGTATAAATAATATTAATATCTTTAAGTGTAGTTGTATATATCCAATAATTATTCATAACTTGCTGAGTTTCGTTCATGTTCATATACTTCTACTTTTGCAGCTTTAACTCTACCATTTGTCTCTTTTAATAAAAAATCATTGATTTGTTTATATAAAAATTCAGCAAACTTTTCACATCCAGTAGCGTCAATTACTCTGAGTTGTATAATACCTTGAGCATCCATCATCCGAAACGAATCCAATTCAGGATCATCATTTGCTATGATTACCGTGTGGTCTAATAACCAAGCAAAATAGTCTTTAGGTGATTTACCATCAATTTGAGTTCTTGATCGTTTCATGCCACCAAAATCCCAAACCCAATTTCTGTGATCTAATTCTCCTTCGAACCATACTCTGAATGATATAGCATAACCATGTAAAAATCTACAATGTGTATTTATTGCTCGCCATTGCCTAAAACAAGTTGAGTAACCGTCAAATAATTTTGTTGATGTAAATTTAGCCATTAATAACCTCTTATAAATTCATAAAATTCTGCTCTAGTTGATCCATCATCTTTAAATGCACCAGTTAATTTAGACGTTTTCATTGAAGCTCCTCCATGTTTAACGCCTCTACATGATACACAATTATGAGTAGCATCAATCATAACTGCTACTCCTTTATTATCATTGATAATAGTATCTATAGAATTATGAATAGCAACTGTTAATTGTTCTTGAATAGCACCTCGTCTAGCAAAATGTTCTACCAATCGATTTAATTTAGATAATCCTATAACTTTACTATCTTCACCTGGAATATATGCTACATGCACTTTTCCCATTATTGTCTGGTGATGATGAGAACACATACTTGTTAATGGAATGCCTCCTTCAAAAACCATACCATCATACCCATCACTAGGAAATGCAGTAATATTAGGTGCATTTTCATATCGACCAGCCCATAAATCATTTACATATGCTTTTGCTACACGCATTGGTGTATTATCTGAATTTGGATCATTTCTCCAATCACACTTAAGTGCATCTAAAAATTTACCAAAGGCATCTGCAGCATCTACAATCATTTGCTGTTTTTTATGTGGTAATAAAGGACCGCCTTCAGCAACGCCGTTTGCAAATCCTTCTTTTACTAACTCTATACTTGTCTTTGTTGTCATAACTTGCTTCTTATTAATAATATAATATATTTTATTTAGTTTTCAAAGTTTTTTTCTTTAAAATAAATTCTTTGATGTATAACTCATATATCCAATCATTTGATTTCACAAGCTCCTCCTGCACACGCTAATTCACCTGAAAGATCTGTGTTATCGTCTAATTCTACAATTTTTGATAAATCCACATCTTTAAGAGTTTCTAGCATTTCTGTATATTTTTCTTTGTTGCAATCTTCAAATGGTGCCTGAACATATGTACCTCCATTATAAGGTAAAACAGATAATCCATTGTAATGATCTCTATTATCCCACATCCATTCTCCAGCTAAATCCCATTCTTCATCTCGAAGTGAAACTGTAGCAGAAACATTGTGTGTATTATTACCTGTGCGATGACCTGGTTTAACCCATTCTAGATGAACTTTTTTAATTCTGTCTAAAAGCTGAAATGGAGATTCGGTTCTCATTATTGCACCTTCGGGTGCCTTTTGTGGTATTGAAATAACAGCTGTATCATGTGGTCTAAAATATTCATCTTCTATTAATTCAGGATGATATGTTGATAGATAAGTATATATTGCTTCATTTTTACCTACTCTAATTCGCCTAACATAGTAGTCATTATGCCATGCGTGTATTCCGGATGATGTTCCTAATGCTAATGATGTTGTCCCCGCTGGTTTAACTGTGGTTGTTCTTGCTGATTTGTTAATTCCTAGTATTTTAGCTACTCTTTCATTTTCTAATTTTACAACTTTAGCAGCTTTGGTCATATCATATCCTAATACTGCTCCTGACCCAATACCTGTCATTGATACACCAATTAATGCGTCTTTTTCTGTAGTTCGTTGCCAGATTGGTCTTAGATAATGAAACTCAGTGTATCCTGCTTGAAGTGTTCCTATAAATGCTGCAGCTTTTACTCTATCTTCAAAATCTTCTTGAGATTTAATATCACTTGCATTTACTTCACATAAATTACAAAATTGAAATGGACGAAGTGCAATTTCACAACATGGATTTGTCCCCCAATCTTTATCATTAGTTAAATATATACCTGGTTCTCCTGCTCCTGATAATTCTACACGTTTCCAAAGATTCATAAAAAAGTCTTTGGTTAATTTATGTCTCATTAATGCAGCTGAATTATTTGCTCTACCTCTCTGTGGATTCGTTTCCCACCAGTTACCAGTTTTACATGAAATCATTTCTTCATCATCAGCACTAAATAAACTAATTAATGCTGCTCTACGTATACCACCTGCTAATACTGCATCAGCAATATGACATATCATATCATGAACTTCAATTGAAGATAAATGATCACCATCTTGTTTAGCATCTAGTATTCCTTGAACTTTAATTAAACACTCCTTTAGTGGTTGTGGTCCTGGTGCTTTACCACCTGATGTTACAAGTCTTGCACCCTTTTGTCTAATATCAGAAAAGTCAAATTTTAATTTTGAAGTTCCTTGGAAATAACTTTTAACTAATGATTTTACTGCATCAGCCCATCCTTCAATTGAATCTGCAATAAGAAATCTTCGAGTTCTGTCTAAATTTGGTTTTCGAATTTCTGGTAAGTTATCTATATGATGCTTTTGCACTGAATATCCTACACCTGTGCCGCCTAATAATAAAAACATTGTTTCTCCAAAAGCTCGATAATCGTCTATAGGAAGATATGCACAATTATAAATTCGATTCGGGGAGATTTCAATTGGTTTTCCTCCAAATTGCAG
>JGI24006J15134_10001344_pt1 | contig 14091 bp, 19 predicted proteins | sample LinPmetageLP53_FD_15134 | JGI IMG/M metagenome (IMG submission 15134) | reverse complement strand
ATTGGATTAATAATCGGTATATTAACAAAACCAACAGAGTTAGCCGCATTATAACCATAAGCGTAATTCATCTGTTCTTGTAATTGTTGAACAGTTGAATTTACTAGATTTGTTGATGGTGTAGAAACTTGAATTGTATCTATAACTGTAGCAACATCAGTATAGACACCAGAGTCATTGTATACTAAATACAGTTGAGAATAACTGTTAAGAGGTAAAACTTGGTTTACGCCATTTCTAGCTCCAATCGGTACGGATCCAGAAGTAGGAAGTATAAATTCTACAGCCGAATTTGCTTGCGAAGTCGCACTCTGATAATCGATTATTCTGACACCTGGTGTGGCTGCCGAAGATGTCGGATTTAATTGTATAGCTTGAGTTACCCTAATAGATCCACTTGTAATAGTTGGAGCGTTTACAGCGTCTAAGGTTGTTCCGTCTCCAAAATCTACCTCAAGGTTAACTGTTGAATTTGCCGCAACTGATCCATTTAAAAGCATATCGCTTGGATTAATGCTGTATGGTGTAGGAAAAGATACAATCATTGATACTCGCTGTTCTTGTCCCGCTCCAATAGCATTTGATACTGTTACGTTTGGAGCTGATCTTGAAAATAAACTATTCATTTGAAATAATTGATCTCCTCTAATTTTTAATCTAGAGTCTGCTCCAGCAATTGTAACCCTAATTTCTCTAAACATAGTTTGTAATACTGATTGAGTAGTTATTGCACTAGCTCCCGCAGTTGTTACGATAATAGATCCCTCTAAAATTAAATGAGAAATATATCCAGATACTAATCTTGTACTATCGCTACTTGAATTAGCAAACGATAAGGGACTAGCTGTTTGTAGTGACATTTGTCCAACACTCATTATCCATTCCCCCCTGTTACGTTGTTTATTGTTGGTAGTACTAATCTATTAAACAAAACAAAGCCGACTCCAGCCGCCATTGATCCTATTAATAATAATCCTACATTACTTGTTCTAATGTCTAACATATCAACTCCTAAATGATCCCTAGTCTGGAATTGATGTAAATACCACCAGCTACCGCCATTCCGACTAAAGCTCCCATGAAAATTGATCTACTAACATTGTTCGCATTTAAATCCATAATTTAAATTCTCCTTTGTTTTTAATCTATATTAATTTTAATTCAACAAGCAAAGACAAAGCAAATTTTTTTTTTTTAGATTTGCATATTTATAAAAATTTATAACAATCTAAAAAAAAAAATTTTATTTTTGTTAAAATATTAAGTTTTATTTTAAAAAGGTTTAGTTTTTCCTTTAACTTTTTCTAGTTTTCCAGTAAGTGTATTTTCTGCAATCCCTAAGTATTCATGTTGTATTGGTAAGTTTCTAATTTCTTCCGGATCTAGATCTAAAACACTTTTTAAATAATCTAAAGTATTTTTTTCTGAAATTTGAAAAGTAAATATGGCGTTTGCGGTACTTATTAGAGTTTTATCGATTAACTGTGGTCTTCTAGTACATAAGGCCACATATAAGCTTGATTTGGCCTTATAACGACATATATCAAGTATTTCAGTTGACTTATATAACTCACATTCGTCAACTAGTATAGAAATGTTTGTTTTATAGTGAGCAAATTTAAAAACAAGATCACAAACTTTATTAGACGCACTAGCTAAAAAAATTATAGATCCTTTTTCAGCGTTCATTAAAAGGTTAGCTACTTCTTTTAAATCTTCGTTACTGCTTTCTGGCTCCAGGCTGTATTTTGCATACTTTTTGAACTTCATATCAGAGGGACTAATAATTATTGTTAAGTTTTTGCGATTAGCTACGCTTTTGATATGCTCCCATGCTAGAGAAGATTTTCCAGCTCTAGGACTACCAATTAAAATTATTGCCGCATTATTAGGATCTAAAGGCATTTAATTATATTGTTTGCTTATATTATCTTTAAGCGATCCCTCAGAAAAATTTTGTTTACTTGTTTTATTGTCTTTTTGTTTTGATTTTGGATCTGGAATATTTTCTAGATCATCTTTCATTTTTTCTTTATTTAATTTTCTTTTTTCATTTACTGCTTTAACTACTGGCATTGCTACAAGATAAATGCCGCCAATCCATAAAGACATTTTATTATTAATTACGTTTGAATAAAAACGCCAATCAATATTACCTGTTTGAAATTGTTCTATAACATTATTTTGTATTACGTTTTTATATTCCTCTATAGCTTTATCATTTTTTTCTACTGGTAAACCTAAACTATCTAAAGTGGAATATAAAAAGCCTTGAAAATTTACAAAAGCTGATATTTCTTCTGCGATCCTTTTTCTTAAAAGATCGTCAAAACTTTCTGAATTATTTTCGCTTGATCTGTTTTCTTTATTTTCTGTAGATCCAGCAGTTGGTATCGGTGGATTTTTTTTCTCAACCTGTGGATCTGGTGTTTCTAAAATTTCATTAAATTCTTTTAATTTTTGTTTTTGTAGTGGTGTTTCGTTATCCATACTTAATAAAATATATTAGTTTATCCACATTTCAACATTACTACTTATATATATATATTTATATATATATATTAATCGTAGTAGTAGTACTGTGGATTGTGTTGATAAGTACCCTTTTTTATGCTTTTAATACTATAAACATTAGAAAATTTATTAACATATAATATACATTTTATAAACGTTTATTAACATTAAAAAAAATATAAAGGCATATTTTGATAAAAATATAATTTTTTGTTGATAACTTTTTTTTAGATGTGGATAAGTATTTTTTAGTTTTTTGGCATAAATCTTTTTAATTCATGGATCCTTAAAAGAATTTCATCTACAAATAAACCCTTACCTATAAAATCATCCATGTCTATAACTTCATTATAAACCTTAATCCAAGATTGTAATTGATTTGTAATTAATTGTTGATCTACTTCTACTTTAATTTTCATTGTGACTCCTACTCAAACAAATATTTAGATTTTGGTCTTGGTTTTATATTTTCTTTTTTTGGTAAAACTTTTTCTGGATGTCGGTTTTCTAAATTTTCAACTCCGCCTGAACTAATTTTTTTTTCAATTGTAATTTCTTTGTTTTCTTTTTTTGGCTCACTATAATTTTCGTTAAGTGTATACTCTTTATATGTGGGATTATCTTTTATATTTGCTGCTGTTTTGGTCAATTCCTGTTGTATTTGGTTTTCTTCTTTTGATGGTTTTTGGACTTCTTTAAACTTTATATTTTCTAGTTGTCCCCTGTAATTTTCCGTCAATATTAATAATTCCTCTTGTTTTAATTTAATACGATCTAGAGTAACTTTATTTTTACTTCCTTTATTTCTACCCATTTTTGCTCCTTTTTTTCTTTAAATATTTTAATAGGGGATCTCCCCCCCAACCGTTATAAGCTATTTGTCTTCTATCAGTAAAATTTTTATTTTGTGCCGCTTTTGTCCTAGATAAAAAAGAATAAATTTTACCCTCTCTACTTTTAGAATAATAACCCGTTGTAAGTTGCCTGGCGGTAGTTAAACCAGATGATGTCATTGGTTTATCTTTATATTTTTGACGATCCTTTAAAGCTTTAATAGCGTTTAATTGAGCTTGTTTAGGAATTGGCATTAAAAGCCGCCATTTATTCTTTTTTGTCTTTGGATAGCATATTTTGTTATCCAACCCATAAAAGAAGATCTAACAAATTCGATATCATCTAAATAAAGATTTGTCCACTCGTGGAGTAGATCTATTTCTTTTCTAATTAATAAAAAAGGAAAATCTTCAAAAGCTTGATCTTCATTCAAATATTTTAAAAGATCATTTCTATTTAGATCTCTATAAAAATTAATTGCTGGATCTTTTTCTTTATCCCAATGTTTTAAAATTTCCATGTTTACCTCTTAAATTGGATTATATATAAATCTGAATTTTTTTGCAAATGTACAGTTCCGAGTGAAAAATAGTGAAAAATAGTGAATTATTAAAAAAAACGGATTGCATACAAGCCGTTTAAAGCACGTTTTAAAGGAAAGATGTACTATAACCCTTGATTTTTTACATAGTTTTTATAATTATAAGTTGCAGTAAGTACCGCTAAAATTATTAAAGCTGATCTATCTAAATTGTTTAAGCTTTGTTTTTTGGCCGCATAAATTAAAAACGGAGCTATAACAAATATATCAATTAGTCTAATTGTTTGTGTTTTCATTTTGCTACTAAATAAAACAAAACTAAACCAGTAATTCCAATAAAAAGAATTGTTGATCTATTAAAAGAAGTTTTTCGATCTGCTGTCCTGTTAACTCCAGACAATGGCACTCTAGAAAAACCCGAAGTATTTTCTATATCTTGTATTAAATTTGTACTTGGTACGGATGGAGTATTATAAAAATCTCCAAATACTTGTTTTAATATATTGTCTGTTTTTTGGGTACGTCCATAATCTAAACCCTTAAATGTTTTTATTTTTGTGAAATTCATTTTTGTAAACCTAAAAATAAAATAATCCCTAAACCTAAAAATAAAAGTTTAGGATCTAAATTAAATCCTTTAACGCCTGGAGTTTGTATGATCGTTCTACTTTCTGGAGTTTTTAAAATTCTATTAGTAAAAGGTATAAAAGGTACTGTCCCGCCTTGTCCTGTTTTGGGTGTTGGTGTTGGTGTTCCATTAATTGGATCTACTTCGTTTGATTCTTCAAATAGTCTTGAAAAATCTTCGTCTGATCTTTCTAGAGGAAGATTAGGATTAAGCAGCAATGGAAATTTTTCTACAAAACTCCCACAATCTGAAATTTGAAAATTATCGCAAACGCTAGGATATCCCATAAGGTAGGCGTTACCAGGTTTTTGCAATGTTTGATTCCAAGCTGGATTGTTACAACAATTAGTAAAAGTTTCATCTTTTGGTTGTTCTATTATGTTTTTTAAGCTGTTGTCTATTTGATTCTGATATTTGAGCATTTACTTGGATCCGTCATCCTTTAATATTCCGTAAATACTTAATCCAGATACAATAAACGTACAAATTGCATTAGAAAGATCTATTGAATTAGAAATACCCATATATCCAAATAAAACCGCTAGAGAACTAGCGGAAGAGGGTTGTTTTATTCTTTTTAATAGACTTGATCCTATATCTTTTAAAATATTTATCATTCTTCAATCTCGTTATACTTTGTGATCCCCATTGGATGGTGTACTTCCATTCCTTGATCATTTATAAAAAAAGCATGGTAAATAGCTTTTTCTTCTAAGTTAAATGAACAGTTTAAATTTTTTATTAAAATTTTATCATTAGGATTTAAAGATTTACCTATAGTACTCTCTATTTTTTCAATGTATTGATCTGGATTAATTATTTCATTATATATCATAATAACCTCTTTAAGTTGGTACTCTGTAACCCGTAAATGTACCACTAGCCCACATACTGGCCGCACCTTGTATGTATAATGATTGTCCTGTAACTAATTTTAAACCAGCTCCAGGAAATGATACGCTAACAGTATTAGTACCCTTGATTGTAGAAATTGCGGGATCAATTTCATTCATTGTAAATGTTAATAACACTGAAGTAATAGCACCAACAGAATTACCTATATATAAAAAAGCTGTACTGTCTGCAGCAGAAAGTTGAAAACCAGATAAATTGATAGTTCTAATATAAGCGTCAAAAGACGCTGGGGTTAAATAAATTTGTGTCTGACCTGTGACTAAATAGCTCCAGGATTGTATTCTATCCGTTTGCTCTCCGTTAAATGCTGTAAGCTGATTTTGTAAATAAGGAATTTGTGTAGTAGATCCGTTGATCTGTGCTAAATTAAAATCCGAAGTTCCAGTAATTGTACCTGTAACATTTAAAGGATCTGCTCCAACTTGACTAGATATATTTACATTACTTATACCGCTTAAAGTTGTTTCCGTGCTGTCTCTTCTTATTGCTACGCCTGTAAGATCGTCTGATTTTTCAGAGTCTCCTACGATAATCACTAATGTAAATCCAACCGCTACGCCTGTGACACTTACTATTAATTTATCAGCTCCACCCGATCCAATATCTATAGCTGTTTGACTTTTTAATTGTATTGAGCTTTCAGCTCTTGAGTTTAATTTTATATTTACGTCTGTTCCTGTATCTTCTCGATAAATATAATTAAAATTTCCTGTATATAGATCCCTGTCAGTATCTCCAGCTGGAATTTCTAGAGCTATTCTTCTATATGTATATTGTAGACTACTGCTCATTTTATCCTCTTAAATGCGATTATAGATCCTAATATTAATAAACCACCAACAAGTACAAAATTTCTAAAATTTACAATATCGTTTTTTTGATCTTGTTCACTGCTAACTTCTGGCGTTTTTTTAAAAAGTGATCCAAACATATTTTTATTTCCTTGTTATAAAATATACTACTAATAAAGCTCCTAAGCCGCCAAATATCAAAGTTGGACTCAAACTAAAGCCGCCTTGATTCGATTGAGTTCCGCTAGGTACATTTATAATTGTACTTTCTGGAGTTTCTGCGATCTGGTTAGTATAGGGAAAAAATGGTACTGTTCCGCCTTGTCCTGTTTGTGGCGTTGGCAATATTTGGCCAGTAAATGGATCCGTAATAAAAGATCCACCGGTAGACTGTAAAAACCCACTAGCAGTTAAAAGCGGATTTCCTGTCGCTACTCCCGCCACCAATAGCGGATTTTCCTCTATAACATTTACTCCGGCTGCTCCTATAGATCCGACACCCTCAAAAACTTCCTCAGTTCCTCGACCAACTGCACCAATAACCTTTTTGGTACCAGAATAAATATCCTTAACCACTGCTTTTGGAGCGTCAATAACTACGTCTTTGACTACTGATCCAATAGATTTAAAAGGTTTTTTAATTTTTGAAAAAAATCCCATTAATCGATTACCTTATATAACAAGATCCCGCCAACAACTACAACAGCCAAAGCCACTCCAGAAGTTTTAATAAAGGATCCTGTTTCCTTTGTTAATTCATTTGTTTCAGATACTAGATCTGTAATTTTATCAACTGCAAAAATTGCCAAAGATCCGAGACCAATTGCTATTACTGGAATTGCCATTATTTACTAAATAACATAGCTCCTAAAATCAAAACTATCCCAATACTAGCTAATTGGACAGGTCTTGAATTTAGTACCGATGTTGATCCCTCATTTCTTAATTGATTTAATCTTATTTCCTGGTCAAATGCTCTTTTCTGTTGATCCTTTGCAAAACTAAAAGCCGCTATATTTGAGATAGCGTCTCCTATTGCTGAAATTGGACTAAAGCTTACGGGATCCCCTTGTATACCTGTTCTGTTATTAGTAACTATATTTTGATAAGGTACGTTTGTGATCGTGTTACCTGTAAAGCTATTTCTAAAAGTTGCATTAGCAGTGCCAGTCAATCCGATTTGTCTTGGTATTGGTTGCACTAGGCCGAGTAAACTTGTCGGCCTAGCAATACCTAAATTCTCAATTGCCATTACCCGTTTATTACCTGTGCGGGTACTGGTAAGTTTGTGACATCTCTAGCTAAAAATATTTGACCTGTTGCCGCCGCCGCCGCCGTAGTGTTTACAGTGACAGTCAATTGAGAAGTATCAATATCTGTGACAAGTCTACCGCTTAACTTTCCAAAGATTGGATTAATAATCGGTATATTAACAAAACCAACAGAGTTAGCCGCATTATAACCATAAGCGTAATTCATCTGTTCTTGTAATTGTTGAACAGTTGAATTTACTAGATTTGTTGATGGTGTAGAAACTTGAATTGTATCTATAACTGTAGCAACATCAGTATAGACACCAGAGTCATTGTATACTAAATACAGTTGAGAATAACTGTTAAGAGGTAAAACTTGGTTTACGCCATTTCTAGCTCCAATCGGTACGGATCCAGAAGTAGGAAGTATAAATTCTACAGCCGAATTTGCTTGCGAAGTCGCACTCTGATAATCGATTATTCTGACACCTGGTGTGGCTGCCGAAGATGTCGGATTTAATTGTATAGCTTGAGTTACCCTAATAGATCCACTTGTAATAGTTGGAGCGTTTACAGCGTCTAAGGTTGTTCCGTCTCCAAAATCTACCTCAAGGTTAACTGTTGAATTTGCCGCAACTGATCCATTTAAAAGCATATCGCTTGGATTAATGCTGTATGGTGTAGGAAAAGATACAATCATTGATACTCGCTGTTCTTGTCCCGCTCCAATAGCATTTGATACTGTTACGTTTGGAGCTGATCTTGAAAATAAACTATTCATTTGAAATAATTGATCTCCTCTAATTTTTAATCTAGAGTCTGCTCCAGCAATTGTAACCCTAATTTCTCTAAACATAGTTTGTAATACTGATTGAGTAGTTATTGCACTAGCTCCCGCAGTTGTTACGATAATAGATCCCTCTAAAATTAAATGAGAAATATATCCAGATACTAATCTTGTACTATCGCTACTTGAATTAGCAAACGATAAGGGACTAGCTGTTTGTAGTGACATTTGTCCAACACTCATTATCCATTCCCCCCTGTTACGTTGTTTATTGTTGGTAGTACTAATCTATTAAACAAAACAAAGCCGACTCCAGCCGCCATTGATCCTATTAATAATAATCCTACATTACTTGTTCTAATGTCTAACATATCAACTCCTAAATGATCCCTAGTCTGGAATTGATGTAAATACCACCAGCTACCGCCATTCCGACTAAAGCTCCCATGAAAATTGATCTACTAACATTGTTCGCATTTAAATCCATAATTTAAATTCTCCTTTGTTTTTAATCTATATTAATTTTAATTCAACAAGCAAAGACAAAGCAAATTTTTTTTTTTTAGATTTGCATATTTATAAAAATTTATAACAATCTAAAAAAAAAAATTTTATTTTTGTTAAAATATTAAGTTTTATTTTAAAAAGGTTTAGTTTTTCCTTTAACTTTTTCTAGTTTTCCAGTAAGTGTATTTTCTGCAATCCCTAAGTATTCATGTTGTATTGGTAAGTTTCTAATTTCTTCCGGATCTAGATCTAAAACACTTTTTAAATAATCTAAAGTATTTTTTTCTGAAATTTGAAAAGTAAATATGGCGTTTGCGGTACTTATTAGAGTTTTATCGATTAACTGTGGTCTTCTAGTACATAAGGCCACATATAAGCTTGATTTGGCCTTATAACGACATATATCAAGTATTTCAGTTGACTTATATAACTCACATTCGTCAACTAGTATAGAAATGTTTGTTTTATAGTGAGCAAATTTAAAAACAAGATCACAAACTTTATTAGACGCACTAGCTAAAAAAATTATAGATCCTTTTTCAGCGTTCATTAAAAGGTTAGCTACTTCTTTTAAATCTTCGTTACTGCTTTCTGGCTCCAGGCTGTATTTTGCATACTTTTTGAACTTCATATCAGAGGGACTAATAATTATTGTTAAGTTTTTGCGATTAGCTACGCTTTTGATATGCTCCCATGCTAGAGAAGATTTTCCAGCTCTAGGACTACCAATTAAAATTATTGCCGCATTATTAGGATCTAAAGGCATTTAATTATATTGTTTGCTTATATTATCTTTAAGCGATCCCTCAGAAAAATTTTGTTTACTTGTTTTATTGTCTTTTTGTTTTGATTTTGGATCTGGAATATTTTCTAGATCATCTTTCATTTTTTCTTTATTTAATTTTCTTTTTTCATTTACTGCTTTAACTACTGGCATTGCTACAAGATAAATGCCGCCAATCCATAAAGACATTTTATTATTAATTACGTTTGAATAAAAACGCCAATCAATATTACCTGTTTGAAATTGTTCTATAACATTATTTTGTATTACGTTTTTATATTCCTCTATAGCTTTATCATTTTTTTCTACTGGTAAACCTAAACTATCTAAAGTGGAATATAAAAAGCCTTGAAAATTTACAAAAGCTGATATTTCTTCTGCGATCCTTTTTCTTAAAAGATCGTCAAAACTTTCTGAATTATTTTCGCTTGATCTGTTTTCTTTATTTTCTGTAGATCCAGCAGTTGGTATCGGTGGATTTTTTTTCTCAACCTGTGGATCTGGTGTTTCTAAAATTTCATTAAATTCTTTTAATTTTTGTTTTTGTAGTGGTGTTTCGTTATCCATACTTAATAAAATATATTAGTTTATCCACATTTCAACATTACTACTTATATATATATATTTATATATATATATTAATCGTAGTAGTAGTACTGTGGATTGTGTTGATAAGTACCCTTTTTTATGCTTTTAATACTATAAACATTAGAAAATTTATTAACATATAATATACATTTTATAAACGTTTATTAACATTAAAAAAAATATAAAGGCATATTTTGATAAAAATATAATTTTTTGTTGATAACTTTTTTTTAGATGTGGATAAGTATTTTTTAGTTTTTTGGCATAAATCTTTTTAATTCATGGATCCTTAAAAGAATTTCATCTACAAATAAACCCTTACCTATAAAATCATCCATGTCTATAACTTCATTATAAACCTTAATCCAAGATTGTAATTGATTTGTAATTAATTGTTGATCTACTTCTACTTTAATTTTCATTGTGACTCCTACTCAAACAAATATTTAGATTTTGGTCTTGGTTTTATATTTTCTTTTTTTGGTAAAACTTTTTCTGGATGTCGGTTTTCTAAATTTTCAACTCCGCCTGAACTAATTTTTTTTTCAATTGTAATTTCTTTGTTTTCTTTTTTTGGCTCACTATAATTTTCGTTAAGTGTATACTCTTTATATGTGGGATTATCTTTTATATTTGCTGCTGTTTTGGTCAATTCCTGTTGTATTTGGTTTTCTTCTTTTGATGGTTTTTGGACTTCTTTAAACTTTATATTTTCTAGTTGTCCCCTGTAATTTTCCGTCAATATTAATAATTCCTCTTGTTTTAATTTAATACGATCTAGAGTAACTTTATTTTTACTTCCTTTATTTCTACCCATTTTTGCTCCTTTTTTTCTTTAAATATTTTAATAGGGGATCTCCCCCCCAACCGTTATAAGCTATTTGTCTTCTATCAGTAAAATTTTTATTTTGTGCCGCTTTTGTCCTAGATAAAAAAGAATAAATTTTACCCTCTCTACTTTTAGAATAATAACCCGTTGTAAGTTGCCTGGCGGTAGTTAAACCAGATGATGTCATTGGTTTATCTTTATATTTTTGACGATCCTTTAAAGCTTTAATAGCGTTTAATTGAGCTTGTTTAGGAATTGGCATTAAAAGCCGCCATTTATTCTTTTTTGTCTTTGGATAGCATATTTTGTTATCCAACCCATAAAAGAAGATCTAACAAATTCGATATCATCTAAATAAAGATTTGTCCACTCGTGGAGTAGATCTATTTCTTTTCTAATTAATAAAAAAGGAAAATCTTCAAAAGCTTGATCTTCATTCAAATATTTTAAAAGATCATTTCTATTTAGATCTCTATAAAAATTAATTGCTGGATCTTTTTCTTTATCCCAATGTTTTAAAATTTCCATGTTTACCTCTTAAATTGGATTATATATAAATCTGAATTTTTTTGCAAATGTACAGTTCCGAGTGAAAAATAGTGAAAAATAGTGAATTATTAAAAAAAACGGATTGCATACAAGCCGTTTAAAGCACGTTTTAAAGGAAAGATGTACTATAACCCTTGATTTTTTACATAGTTTTTATAATTATAAGTTGCAGTAAGTACCGCTAAAATTATTAAAGCTGATCTATCTAAATTGTTTAAGCTTTGTTTTTTGGCCGCATAAATTAAAAACGGAGCTATAACAAATATATCAATTAGTCTAATTGTTTGTGTTTTCATTTTGCTACTAAATAAAACAAAACTAAACCAGTAATTCCAATAAAAAGAATTGTTGATCTATTAAAAGAAGTTTTTCGATCTGCTGTCCTGTTAACTCCAGACAATGGCACTCTAGAAAAACCCGAAGTATTTTCTATATCTTGTATTAAATTTGTACTTGGTACGGATGGAGTATTATAAAAATCTCCAAATACTTGTTTTAATATATTGTCTGTTTTTTGGGTACGTCCATAATCTAAACCCTTAAATGTTTTTATTTTTGTGAAATTCATTTTTGTAAACCTAAAAATAAAATAATCCCTAAACCTAAAAATAAAAGTTTAGGATCTAAATTAAATCCTTTAACGCCTGGAGTTTGTATGATCGTTCTACTTTCTGGAGTTTTTAAAATTCTATTAGTAAAAGGTATAAAAGGTACTGTCCCGCCTTGTCCTGTTTTGGGTGTTGGTGTTGGTGTTCCATTAATTGGATCTACTTCGTTTGATTCTTCAAATAGTCTTGAAAAATCTTCGTCTGATCTTTCTAGAGGAAGATTAGGATTAAGCAGCAATGGAAATTTTTCTACAAAACTCCCACAATCTGAAATTTGAAAATTATCGCAAACGCTAGGATATCCCATAAGGTAGGCGTTACCAGGTTTTTGCAATGTTTGATTCCAAGCTGGATTGTTACAACAATTAGTAAAAGTTTCATCTTTTGGTTGTTCTATTATGTTTTTTAAGCTGTTGTCTATTTGATTCTGATATTTGAGCATTTACTTGGATCCGTCATCCTTTAATATTCCGTAAATACTTAATCCAGATACAATAAACGTACAAATTGCATTAGAAAGATCTATTGAATTAGAAATACCCATATATCCAAATAAAACCGCTAGAGAACTAGCGGAAGAGGGTTGTTTTATTCTTTTTAATAGACTTGATCCTATATCTTTTAAAATATTTATCATTCTTCAATCTCGTTATACTTTGTGATCCCCATTGGATGGTGTACTTCCATTCCTTGATCATTTATAAAAAAAGCATGGTAAATAGCTTTTTCTTCTAAGTTAAATGAACAGTTTAAATTTTTTATTAAAATTTTATCATTAGGATTTAAAGATTTACCTATAGTACTCTCTATTTTTTCAATGTATTGATCTGGATTAATTATTTCATTATATATCATAATAACCTCTTTAAGTTGGTACTCTGTAACCCGTAAATGTACCACTAGCCCACATACTGGCCGCACCTTGTATGTATAATGATTGTCCTGTAACTAATTTTAAACCAGCTCCAGGAAATGATACGCTAACAGTATTAGTACCCTTGATTGTAGAAATTGCGGGATCAATTTCATTCATTGTAAATGTTAATAACACTGAAGTAATAGCACCAACAGAATTACCTATATATAAAAAAGCTGTACTGTCTGCAGCAGAAAGTTGAAAACCAGATAAATTGATAGTTCTAATATAAGCGTCAAAAGACGCTGGGGTTAAATAAATTTGTGTCTGACCTGTGACTAAATAGCTCCAGGATTGTATTCTATCCGTTTGCTCTCCGTTAAATGCTGTAAGCTGATTTTGTAAATAAGGAATTTGTGTAGTAGATCCGTTGATCTGTGCTAAATTAAAATCCGAAGTTCCAGTAATTGTACCTGTAACATTTAAAGGATCTGCTCCAACTTGACTAGATATATTTACATTACTTATACCGCTTAAAGTTGTTTCCGTGCTGTCTCTTCTTATTGCTACGCCTGTAAGATCGTCTGATTTTTCAGAGTCTCCTACGATAATCACTAATGTAAATCCAACCGCTACGCCTGTGACACTTACTATTAATTTATCAGCTCCACCCGATCCAATATCTATAGCTGTTTGACTTTTTAATTGTATTGAGCTTTCAGCTCTTGAGTTTAATTTTATATTTACGTCTGTTCCTGTATCTTCTCGATAAATATAATTAAAATTTCCTGTATATAGATCCCTGTCAGTATCTCCAGCTGGAATTTCTAGAGCTATTCTTCTATATGTATATTGTAGACTACTGCTCATTTTATCCTCTTAAATGCGATTATAGATCCTAATATTAATAAACCACCAACAAGTACAAAATTTCTAAAATTTACAATATCGTTTTTTTGATCTTGTTCACTGCTAACTTCTGGCGTTTTTTTAAAAAGTGATCCAAACATATTTTTATTTCCTTGTTATAAAATATACTACTAATAAAGCTCCTAAGCCGCCAAATATCAAAGTTGGACTCAAACTAAAGCCGCCTTGATTCGATTG
>JGI24006J15134_10001340_pt1 | contig 14116 bp, 20 predicted proteins | sample LinPmetageLP53_FD_15134 | JGI IMG/M metagenome (IMG submission 15134) | reverse complement strand
TCAGACTTAAACATGTCAAGAGTAAATGAAGACTTGTTATATACTCTTTTGAAAGAGTTATCTAACTGTGCCCATAAACCTACAGATAATCTAATATCATCCGGTCCATCTTGCTTAATTCTACCACCTTTACCCCACATTAGGTAAGTTTCAATATCCGTTGCAATTTTAGATAAGTGAGCTGCTTCCATATTTGTAATGAAAGTTCTTGTAAGAGTTCCATTTTCAAATGCTTCTCTTGCTCCTGCTTTACCCATGTTTGCTACAAGTCCTTCAATACTAGGTACTGATGGATTGTTTGGATCTGTGTTGAAGTTTCTCCAGATTTCAGTAACAGGTACAGTACCATCAGCGTTTAATCCGCCTTTGATCATTAAATCTGCTCTTGAAGAAATTGAATAGTGTACATGTGCTTCTGCTCCTCCTACAAAGTTGTAGAATTCACGGAAACCAGAACCTGTTTCAATGTCAGAGAATCTTTCTCCGTACTCTCCTCTTGCAGAACCTTTTCTGAAGAATTTAGTACCTTTAGCTAAATACTTGTTATCCAAGAAAGCCGTGTTGTTGTTGTTCACTAATTGAACAGTGTAAACAAAACCGTCACCTGCAGGGATAATATCATCTGCTGTGATGTAAAGTTCTAGTCCATTATACTTATCATAAGTAATAATGTCACCATGTCCAAAAGTTCTTTTGTTAATTTTGATCTTAAATAATGTACCATCTGTACCTTTACTAGCATTAGCTGGTTCAATATCCGCAACAATGTACGGAAGATCTTGTGCAATAGGAGTTTGCCACTTGTACTCACCTCTAGCATTATCCACCATGATTGTATTCTTTCCACCGAATGAAGCCATTTGATATAAAGGCATTTCTACCTTTTGGGTCATAGCCCATAAATCAATTGGTCCCATATCCATAGGCTCAGGGTTACCGAGCATCTGTGTAAGGTGATAAGAATCAACATGTGAACTTGCTTTGTAGCTTGTATCACGTAGGAAAATCCCATTATTTAAAACTGGAGTTGCCATAATTTTGATTGTTTTGATTAATAATTGTTTTTGTTTATATTTAATTTACTTAATTAAATTCTTTTAAATATGTTGGTTGGTCTTTGAATCTTTCTTTTTGAAGATCTTTTACTTTCTTCATCTCTAGATTGCACCCCTAATGAAGATCCGCCTGCATTAGTTTGTTCACTCTTCAATTTTCTGACCGTCTTCTCAACACTTTTTTGTGCACCCTTATCCATGATCTTTGCTTTGTAAGCTACTGGGTCTTGTAAAAGCCACAGAGCTTCAGAGATCAATCCATAATTAGGTTCTACAAATTGATATTTTTCTAGCAAGTGTCCTAATAAATTAGTATTAGTTCCACTTACTGATGGGTAATTAGGTTGAACTAAACCATTATATAACATGGCTTGAGTCTTTCTATCTACTTTTAAATCTCCTAACTTACCTTCTTTTAATGTTTCATATACATTTTTCATGTATTCTTGTGATGCATTCTCTTGTTGTTTCTTCTTTAACTCTTGTGCTTGAAGTTTTTGTGCAACAACCTTTTCTTGCATCTTATCCAATTTAGGTTTAAACTTAGAAGCTTGTGATTCTAACTTTCCTAAATCTTTCCATATTTCTATTTCTTCTTGTATATCTTCTGCAGTTCCATAACCAGTTGCACTTAAGTATTCAGTAATAATCTTTTCTTGATCTCCTGATTTTTTAATGTCTAACTGTTTATGTTGTTCTACTTGTGATAATGTAGCAAACATTCCTTTTAAATCCTTGCCACCATCTGCTACATATTTAGCAGCAATTTGTAATTCTTGTGGTAAACTTTGAAAAAATTGTTTAGGTGTTTCACGTCTAACTTGATTAGCTTTCTCATCCAAATTTGCTTGAATAAGTTCTTCCCAATCTTTTGCTGTATATTCTTCTAATGCTTTATCATCATCAAAAGGAACAATTTTATCTTCCTTAATTAATTTACTAAATACATCTGATATACCATTAATTGACTTTCTACCTCTTTTCTCTTCTTTCTTAGTTTCTACTTCTTCATCAACATCATCTAAAGAATCTAATATTTCATTAGCTTCTTCTGGTTTTGATTCAGCTTTTACTTCTTCTACTTTTTCTTCAGTAGATTCTTCAACTTTACTTTCTTCTACTTTAGCATCTAGATCATCTACATCTGTAGTGTCTGGATCAGCAAAAGACATGTCAGCTTTTTCTGTTAAACCTGAAAAAATATTTTTTGGTTTAACCTTAGTATCTTGAATCATATCAGCACCACTTGGAGCAGCGTTGAATATTTCATCTAAATTTATATCTACTTGTTCTACTTTACTTTTCACAGTTTGTGTTTCTGTTGCACTCATAATATTTGTTGGTTTTAATATTAATACTTCTTACATATATAATATAAGAAATCTTTTATAATATATTACTATGTTAAACTTAAAAAATTTTTAGAAAAGTGAAAATAAATTGCAGTATATAGCTAACGCTTACTTTTTGTCTTTCTTTTTTGGTGAATCATACTTGTTTTTATTCTCCCTTGCTATTTGTAGTTTTGTGTTAGCAATTTGTTTATCAGCAGCTATTTTTTCTCTTTCAACAGATAACCTACTATTTTCCATACTTGATTTAGAAGCATTCTCTTCACGCTTTAAATTCATTTGTTCACGGTACTGAGTAGTTTCTCTAATATCTTTCATAGCATCCTGAAAATCAGATTGTTGGTTTTGGTTAATATCAACCATAGAACCATATCCTGCTGATCTAATTTCTGCTAATGTAATATCATTCTGTCTGTCTTTTTCATTTTCAGACATTTCAACTTGAAGTTTTTGCTGATCTTCTTGAGCCTTAGCTTGTAATTGTTGTTCCTGCATCTGACGTTGCTGTTGCATATCTTGCTCTCTTTGCTTCTGCATTCTAGTTTCAGAGTCTTTTAGTATATCTGATACTTCTGCAATTGAGTCAGCTTTAACAATATTACCAAGTTCATAAATACTTGCTCCTGTTGTATTATTAGTAAGAGCCATTTGTTTCAAGTTCTCTAAGATAGCTCTGTGATTAGTTTTAGTAGTTGCAAATACATTAAAATCTCTAAGTAATAGTTCAGTACCATTAATCTGGAAATTAACTTTTTCTGCTTCTGTAGAGATGTATGATAACCTAACACTTGGGTTTGTACTATAATAGTATTGTGCTAGATCAGTTCTCATTTGATGTACTCTTGGCATTAGATGATCTGAATGTTGTACAAAATACATCTCTGTTTGAGCGTATGATTGTTGCATAGCCTGAACTACCCCAGTTGCGGTTTGAGCTGATACAGCTCCTCCTAGACGTTGTGGGTTGATTCCTATAGCATCAAAACATTGTTGTTTAAAATAATTAGCTAATTGTATTCTTGACATCAACCTACTAGTCTGCTCCATGTTCAAAGTCTGATAATGGTTAAAGTTCGTAGCATTCTCAGTATTAGTAATTGAAGTATCTAATGGTAACATTTGAAAATCTTTCATTGCTACCCATGCTTTTGAATAATTGTTTTTACCCCAATCTTCTCCCATAGAATGACGTGGTAAAGCATTTTGATCAAACATAATTACTGTTCCTAATTCATCTATCANAATGTCTGCAATTTGGTTATTAACCATATTGTACCCAATTTGNTATGCNTTCATTAAATCTACTAATGAAGTTGATCTGGTATTTCTATCTGAAAACACTCTTCCTTCTACAGGAAGTTTACATCCATAAAGTGTATTGTTACCTTTAAATTGAAAAGGTAATCTACCAGGTTTAGTTCTATTTATTCCTAAATATATAGGGTTTATATTATCACCCATTGTAGACCTCCACATAGCAGGTAAATTTGGACCTATTTTAACCCCACCCCAAACTTCATTAATCCATATCCATTCTATGTGTTCGCCCTGTAATAAATTTTCTTTAGTTTTATTCTTAAAGATTGATGTATCAAAAATTGCTTTCTTAGTAATCNTAAATGTCTCATCAACTATTTCTTGAGTTACTTCCCCATCATCTTCTATCTTTGTTAAATGTCCTACTTTNCTTTGAGTCTTCCAATATATTGTTGCAACTCTTAATAAGTTTCCTTCACCCCATGATGATACATCTTCATTCTCATCAAGTATCTCACTTAGTATATCACCACCATTTGCTGGATCATTCCAATAGTTACTTGTATATTGTCTGTATGCTAAACCTGGTGAATTAGTATTCCACTCATGTGATCTTGTTGCATCATAATATGCCCCATCATTTTGGTATCCATTTACTTGATACTGTGCAGATCTAGCTGGATAAATTCTTTGTAATGATTTTAATTGTTTTTCATCCATTAAATAACCATATCTATCAATTGCATCTGATACAGTCATTAGATCAACCTTACCTGCATAATTTGAATCTGCTATATATCTTTGATCTGGAGACTTCTGATAGAATGTCAATACAGGATTCCATAACTCTACATCATAGTCATCTTCTAACATACGGAAATGCCAAAACTCTCTATCTGCAATAAGCATATCTCTAAACCCTCTTTCTTCAAGTTCTTGCATTTTGAATCTTTCATCATCTACTGCAAGTTGGTGAGATGCCCATTCTTCAACCATGCTTCTATATGACTTACTAAAGAAGTCTTCAATTTCTGGTAATGACTTAATAGCTTCAGGAGACATTTGTTGTTGTGCTTCTTCAGAGGCTGGATCCATGCCCATGTCAACCATTCTACGTACAAGGTTAGCTTCAGCATCTGATAAAAGAGCTTCTTCTATTTGCATTCTTTTTTGCTCTAACATCTCATTATAAGATGCATCATCTACTGCTCTAAATTGTACTTTGGAATATCTTTTTGCAAATTCACCAGTTAATACATTAATTACATTTGGTACAATTGGATAAAATTTTAATTCTAATGCAGAATCATTTTCTTTTGTAAGAGTGTCCATTAAATCTTTGTAGTCATTATCTGGTTCTACAATGTAATCTGATTTGTCAATTACTCCTTTTGCTAATTTATAATTCTTTAATAGTCTTCTAGAGTTAATACGTAAAAACTCAATACCTTGAAGTTCTAACCAATCTAAATTCCATGCAGCCCAATCATCATCTTTTTTCTTATATGGTAAAAACTGGACCGGCTGTGTTAAACTAGAAAACGTAGGTCCACCTTCTGCTTTGGCCCCATTCTTAAGTTGCATTGCATTTAATACTCTCATCTATTTATAATTTTTAAAGCCAGATCTTCTAATTCTAGAATTATTATCTCTTTTACCACGTCCCAGATTCTTAAACGGACTATACTTTAATTTACTTATTTTTTCTGAGTTTACCAAGGAATTGTCCTCTGATTCACGTCTTTTAGTATATCCTCTGTTTGACTGCTGTATTTTAACAAATGCAATCAATGCACCAAATGCTACCATTCTATCCACATTAAGTCCAGGATGATAGGCTTGCATTTCTTTTAAAAGCATAGGATCTGGAATTCTTTCTATACCTAATGTTTGTGTCATTACATTCCCTTCTTTATCAGTTTCTTCATCTATTACTTCTCTTAAAAATTCTATTGCATAAGATATTAAATGACTTTTAAATAATGTTCCTGTATTTTTCCAACCATATTCTTGATATACAGTTTTGTTTGATCCAAGATCTTTTAAAAATAATATCTGTTGTTTAGGAACTAAATACCTTTGTTTTTTTCTTGCTATCATATGTTGAATGAATAATGATATATTGTTCTCTACAATAGTCCAAGCATTATACCATTCTATAATCATTTCTAATCTTTCATGGGTTTTATTTATATCATCAAATCTACCACACCATGCAGCTACTACTTTATCTTTTTCTATAAACTGTTCTACATCACCGCCTGCTAATGTTCTTGTTACTTCTATTGCATTTTTATAAACAAATATACTACACAAAGAATCTGATGTAGTTGTTTTACCTTCTGATACAGGGTCAATAGAAGCATAGTATGCCCCAAAGTCAGGTCTTTTTTTAGCTGGTCTTTCCCACACAACTACAGTACCAGTTTTATCAGTTTGTTTCTTATTTACTGGAAATTGTGATATAGGAAGTTTGCTTGTTCTAGAAGCAATTATTCCTGTCTCATCTCTATCTAATTTAATTAGTTCATAAGGGTATTCCTTTTCTTCAATCTTTTTTAATTGTTTACTTAATATACCTTGAGGAAATATTGATTCTTTTCTATATGCAAAAGCTTCTGCAATATTTAAAGGTTTCTGGGATATTCTTAATTGAAATTGTTCTCCGTTTAATTCATTCTTCCATCTTTCTCTTTCCATCTTAATTGCTTGTATAGCCTCTTCTATTTGAGAATTACCATACTTATCAATATAAGGTGGCATTGACCATTGCTCAGGAATAAATAAACCTGCCATACCAATAGTTCCATCAGCATCCATAAGATTAGTTTCTACAGCATATATATCATTTGCACCTGGACTAAGTATCATATCTTTCAATGGGTTACATTGTTCTAAATCACCCACTGATCCAGCTGCAATAAATTGACCTGTTGTCATCATACCGGAAGACATTGCTGGACGTAAGTACTCATATGTCTGCATCATGTTTTTAGCAATTCCTGCCTCTTCATGAAAGAAATATGTACAAGGCCCCCCTACACCTGTGGTTGCATTCTTTTCAAAAGAAGCACCCTGTATCTTTGATTTAAGACCTCTTGATGTTTTTCTGCTATTTATTTTTACTTCAATCTGTTGTTGCCATAACAAAACCTTTTCAGGATTACTAGGTCTATACCATGCAGTATGCTCATTTAAAAAAGTTTTATATTCTTCTAAAAATTTCCATGAACCTTTATCATTGATATAATCTTTTAATGAAGCTCCTATTTTACATATTGATCCTTCTTCAAACCAATATTGATTTATGATCTTACCCATGTGAAAATAAGATGAAGCTATCTGCCTTTTTTTAAGTATAGCAACATGTTGATTATTTAACTCAGCAATCAATTCATATAATGCCATATGATATTGTGCATCTCTTACTTTGGCAAAACCATAATGTTTTTCTTCTTTATCAAATATGGGCAAAAAGTTAAGCCACATATAATAATCTCTTGTTAAATACCAAGCTTTATTACCTTCTTTATATAGTACTCCACTTCTGCATTTATTTTTTTGATCTTCCCAATATATTGTAAAATCTTTAGATCTAAAAGGTGCATTACAATAATATCCTTCTAAGTTAAAAATTCTAGCTTGCTCATTAAATTTTAAAGCTAATTTAGTAAAGTTATATTTTCCAGGCTCTTTAAATATAAGTTCAAGATATTCTCTAAATTCATTATCACTTTTAAACTCAGTAGTACTCCACTCACCATCTTGATATGTAGGTATAATCCTACTCATATCTTATAATAGCATATACATCTCCTAGTTGAAGTAATAAATGTTCTTCACCATTATGGTTCATTGGTGTAGGCATAGCATGATCAGCATACTGAACTGTATCACCAATTTCTATTGATGTCACTTCATCACCTCTCCCTACAACTGTACCTTGAAATGTTTGTTTGGAAAATTGTTGAGGTAAATACAAACCAGATTTAGTTTTAGTTTCTGGTTTAATTTCTTTTATTAATAATTTCATACCTACTGGTACTACAATTTGATTTTTCATATTTGTTGTTTTATTTATAATTGATCATATGCTAATCCAGCTCCACCACGCACTGCACTCTCTTGTTCATTTCTCATATCTGTATAAGCTCCTTTATAAGACTGTCTAATTTGTTCAAACTTAGCAGCTGCATTTATCATAGAATTCATATTACCATCTCTACCATGTTCTATAGGGGTTACCTCCATATACTTAGCAAGCCTGTCTAACATAGCTTTAATTCCTACATAAGCCCTAAACGTAGGAGTTTCATACATCTTTTTACACATGTCAAGGCCATATCTTATTTTAGGATCTTCAGGTGATTCTTCTAACTTAATTTCATCTATAATAATATCTTCTTTTTCATGTTCAGGTAAATTAAAAAATGGATTTAAATCAGGATTAGGGCAAGACATATAAAATAAATACTGATATACTTGCATATGTGTCTCAGGATATTCATCCATAATTGATTTTAAAAATGGTAATGTATAACAATGTTCTGTTACTACAACCTTACTGTTTTGTATGTCAAATAATTTTACTATCATTAATCAGAATTAATTTATTTTTTTATATTATCTTTTAACCACATCACTAAAGAGTTTACTTCATCTTTTAAATATGGTAGTTCATATATTTTTACTTCTTCTAAAACTGGTTCTCCATTTATATGTTCATTAATAGGATACCCATTAGTATCTGTACCTACTTGTTTAAACTTAACATGTTGTATAGTAAGTTTACCTATCTTTANTCTAGGNTTATGCTTCTTAATAATATACGCATAAATACTTAATTGTAAATTATAGTGATTTAAATTACAATCATCTAAATGATTTACTGGCCTAAACATTTTATTAGTAATACCTTCCCAATTAGTAAAACCTTTTTCTTTTATTTCTTTATTAGTTTTATAATCATTGATATTTATATAACCATTAACTACTTCTACTACGTCTGCCTGACCACATACACCAATTGATTTTAAATATACTAAATGTTCAGGATATACACCTTCTTCAAGTTTTTGTTTAGGTGCAAATTTAATACCTTCTTCATCTACTATAGGTTTAACAATAGGTACTTCTATTCCATGTCTACCTATTGTATTTAACTCCATCATATCTGCTTCTCTTTGATTATGATAAAAGTTTCCAAGGGTTATAGCTCTATTTGTTTCACCATCCCATGCTGATATAATTTCTTTAGGTGTCATACCATACCATTTAGATCTTTTGTTTTTAGAAGACTTTATAGCTTGGCCATCTCTATCAAACTTAGGTTTAAATTTACCTATAAATGATGTAACACTTAACCAAGTAATATTAGCATCATCAATACTTTCATATAAATGCCCTTCTTCTTTAAATGAAATTGCCATTAATCTGTAGTTATATTAGTAGACCACATATTACCATATAGTGGCATTTCTTTATTTTCTGGAACACTAACATTGTAAATAATTGTAGTTGGTTTTTCACTTAATAAAGTAATTGCCTCCTCTGCAGATATTTGTTCTTCTGCCAATAATTCTCCTATTATTTGTGCTTTAGTTAATTTCTGACTCATGTTTTTCTATTTGTTTAATTATTATTTCTTCAGTTTCTTCAGGCATAAGTGCACTCCAATATCCTTTAGGACATTCACTTGATAATGATCTAACTTTAAATGCTAATGAACAACCACAATCAGAACAACAAGGTTGTGTCCCTGGTGCTAAACAATCATCTCCCTTAGCATCAAATAAAGAACACTTAATACATACTTGAAATCTATCTGTAGCTACAGCTTCATAATGTTCTTTTTTAAATATATTATTTTTTATTCCTTCTGCTATTTTATCAAGGTTTTTAAATGCATCTAAATATTTACTCCACCTACCTTTCATTTTTAAAAATTTTTTTCTTTATTATATCTTGTTCCATTTGCAATATAGCTTTTTCCATTTGGACTATATTGTTTTGTATATCTTCACTTTTAGCAAATCCTTTATAAGTTCTTTTAGTTAAATTACCTAAGATACTTTTATTCTTTTTAATAGCTTTATCTAATTTACTCTTTCTAATATAAAATGTACCAAGCCCTTCTACATTTATTCTTGGAAACACCAAGTTTGATAAATTTTTTCTAATCTTAGCATAATAAAAAGCTATAAAATCATCTACTACAGTTTGATGAACTCCAACTTTGTCAGCAATATTTTTCTTAAAATCTTTATGACTCTTGGGATTCATTACCTAGTATTTTATAATCTAACAATACTAAACCTTCAGTCTGTATATTTATATCNTTATTAATAATTATAGTTTTTTTATTAATTCCATTTTTTGATAGAAGTTGTTTTTTTTCTGCTTTAGTTATTGCATTTCTAGCTGATTGAGGNCTTTTAAAAATTGCTTTATCTACCAAACTTTTACAAAATATAGTAAGTTCTACTTTACCTGTTTTAGCTAACTCCATTAAAAATTTAAGATCTGAATTACTTATTAATATATCTGCAAAAAAACAATAAGTCATAATCTGATATTTAATTGTAGTATCTAAATTAGTCTGTAATTTTATATCTACTTTTTTTACTAATGCCATGTTATAAACTCATTATCATATCAACAAAGTCAGGATGTGGATAACAATCCCACTTATCTTTTCTTACATTGGTATGTGTTAATAAACCTTTTATTTTACCATAGTGTGCATCTTCCTGAAATCCAAACCCTTTAGTTGGACCATGCTTTTTAATAAATTGCTTAAGCCCTAATCTAATATCAATTTGGTCTCTCTCCCCTATATATCTTATCCACTTTTCTGTTGCTTCAATTTGTGCATCACTATATTTGTGCCAGTGTAAATAACCTTTAAACATTTCTGGAAGCTCTACTACTTGATCTTCAAGGCATTTACTTTTTACATATGTAGTCATATCTTTACTATTTAAATATCCCATACTACATATTTCTAATCCTACAGAATGACGGTTCATATGTCCTGAGCCTGTTCTACCTAAATGCCAACCTTGAGCACCTTCAGGAAAAGCTTGAACCATTATACCATCATAATCATCATTACCAGTTCTGTGATTTATTCCGCCTAATACAAATTCAGTAGCTATTCTACCTCTTGTATCTCTACCCCAATATCAATACATGCGTAAGGATTTGCATTACCTGCAGTATGATGTAAAAATATATAGTCATTTTGTATAGGACCTTTTATATACTCCCCTTTAGGTAAATAATGTCTATGTATAACTTGATCATATTGAGTAGTATAGTATTGTTTATTAATATCAGTATCTTCATCTATCTCATCAAACGTTATATTTTCTATATTAAGTAACAATACCCAATTATCATTATCTACTATACCAGTTACTGGCAAGCCTTTATCTAACTGAAATCTTTCTACATATTTTTCTGTAATAGGGCCAAAGTGTCCATCTGCTAAAATTTTTAACTTCTGTTGTAAAGTTATAACATCAGAACCTCTACTTCCCAGTTTTAGCTGTCTCATATTATTCTGGGTTTGTAGCTTTTTCCATTGCTTCTTTAAAAGCTTGACCTTCTTCTGAATTNGGATCTACTCCTGCTTTATTTTGCTCACTGTATTGCTGAGCCATAAACATTTGAGCTTGCATTCTCTCAGCTCTTGATTTCTCAATTTGTGCTAATAACATTTCATAATCAGCCTGAACTTCTAAATGAGGNATNTTATCTTTATAAAAGTTAGTAATTTCTTCTCTACGTTCAGCTAATTCTTCTTTGCTAAGTTGAGGATCTTTGTCAGTAAGTGGATTGGTGTTGGTTTCTTTTGCCATCTTTCAATATTTAAGTTAATATTGACAAAGATATACAAAAATAGTTTAAATAAAAAAAGTTTAGGTATATATTTTAAGAAATCCTATTATGATCAAATAAATCTACTATACTTTTCATATCATTATAGGATGTAAAACTAAATGATTGGCATGGTGTAGTAACATACCAAGTTCCGTCTTCTATAGCTTCATCATTATTACCTGAAATAAATACTATACCTCCGTATTGTTTTTCAAAACAAAAGCCACTATGTTCATCTTCAGAAATTAATACTTTGTTAAATCCTAATTCTTTTAAATCTGTTTCTGTCATAATCTACCATTTTACTTTGTCAGCCCAATATGCTGCACTCATTTTACCTTTAGCTATATTTCTACCATGTCTAGCTTTAAAACTCTTACGTCTAGCCTTTTGTTTATCTGACTCACCTGCTTTAGGTTTACCTGCAGTCTTAACACCTTGTTGACCAAAACGTATTGTCTTCACTTTGTCTCCTACTTTAGCTACAACAACATGTGATTTTTTTGGATGAGAAGGAGTTCTCTTAGGTTTATTATACCCAGAGACTCCTGCCTTTGCTAATCTACCATCTTTTTTAGTTGCCATTATTTTTTTGCTATTAGTTTTGCTTTTTTAGATAATTCTTTAAAATGAACTAAAGGTTTACTAGTTTTTGTATGTGTCTTACCAGTATGTAATTTACCATTAGACATTTTATGACTACCACCTTTCCATTCCTTTCCATTCTTTAAATAGTGTTTTACTCCTTTCATTATTTTTTATGTTTACATTTTGACTCTTGTAGTCTAATAAGTTCTTTTTCTAAATCCACAATTCTATCTTCTGATTCATTAATAAGTTTTATTTTTTTTTCTAGTCTTGCTTCTAGCACTACTATATCATCTGATAAATGTGCTATTTGACTATAAGCTAAACCCATAGTAAATATAATACCTATAATCCAAATTATATTTCCAATATTTAAACTTAAATCTTTCATTATTTTATTTGTTCTACACTAACCAATCCTTCACAANGTTTACTTGATCTNCAAGAGCTAAACATAATTCCTATAAAAATAAATAATATAATAACTCTCATTTATACAACTGNTACTTGTGATGAGGATAAAACAATCCAATTAGTTCCATCTGACCATAATGTAACTGATGCATATAATTTATTTAATACAAGAGTTCCTGCACCATTAATATTTTCTGAGCCTGCAGCATTCAATGTTAATGTTCTTGAACCTGATGTAGTTCCGTTTGTTGTAANAGTAATTTTTCTAAATACCCATGCTGTAGCACTTGCATTAGGTAGATTAACTGTTGCATTAGCTCCTGCACCTGCACTAGCTACTATAAATAATTGGCCTTGTGCTGCTNCTGGTAATTGTACTGGTGCTGCAGTGTTTGCTTCAATTAATGTGAGATTAACATATTCATTAACATCTTTACGGTTCATGTCTATTTGAATAGTACTTCCACTTACCCTAGTTAAAGTTATTTTATCTGTTGCTCCATTAAATACTGCTGCATTAACATACTCATCTGGCAATGTTACTGACCCACCATTAGTCAAAGACAATACTTGTCCTGCAATAGATAACTGTTGTATATCCCCACCTGCATTAAAGAATGTTTTTAATTTAGCTAGTGTTACTAGTTCTGTTTGTAATTTAGGTGCTGGCTTAAGTCTTTCTTGTGGATTTGGAAACCTAGCAACTGTAATATAGTTATCCGCTTGAGGGGTAACTGTACCGTTTCTTTTTAACATGCCCATCATGTCTTGTAGTATTGTGCTCATTTTTTTTAATTTAAATTATTATTTTTTCTTTGGAAAACCTTTTTTCATATTAGCGTAGGCTTTTTTTGTTATAGTACTATTCTTTTTTGATCTAGACGTACCTGCCTTTTTACGAGCATTTATATTTGCCCATAGACCCTTTTTCTTTTTCTTAGTTGCCATATTTCTCTTTTAGTAATTGTGTTAATTTAGCACACCTCTCATATTCCTCTGTCTCTATGTAATATGCAATCATATTTTCTAACTCATCTTTTTTGGGACCCTTCTCAGGATCATAAGGTAAAATTAATTCATTACCCTTGCTAAACTGTTTTTTCATCATTATGTCAAAAGTTACTTTTCCGGACAGTACCTGCCATGCATTGTTGTATGCAGTCTCTAATAATATTGCATCTAACTGCATTTGCTCCACTTCTGTCAAACCATTTGATTCCTCTTCAGGATCATTTTCCCAATTTCCCATGTTATATAATTAGTTAGTAACTCTTCTATAAGAACAATATAGTCAATTTAAAGATTTTATAAAAGTATTTCTTTTGTTAATATTGTCCCACCGGATATAAAAAAATTTTTTCCCCCACCAAAAAGTTGTATGTATGGCATGCGTAAGAGGTACTATGGTTCTGCTCCCCAGCTATATATTGAGGCAGGGATACCCCCGTAAGTAATCCTCAACAACTTAATTAAATATTTATAATTATGAGTGTATTCTTTAGAAAACTAAGAATCAATGAGAACACAGGAACTGCTACAATCATTGTAACAGACAAGCCTATCTCA
>JGI24006J15134_10001339_pt1 | contig 14122 bp, 1 predicted proteins | sample LinPmetageLP53_FD_15134 | JGI IMG/M metagenome (IMG submission 15134) | reverse complement strand
TACAAAGGATGGGAGACTGATTATGCAGAGTTGTTTCATCTTGTAGATAGCCTTGTAACATACAAAGACAAGGTTAAAGCAGAGGTTATATTTCTAACTCACAATGCTAAAAAGCACTGGAGTAATCTTGAGAATAATGTACCGGGGGAAGAGTTACTGTGGACCCCAGATGTACAGGAGGTTAAAACATCTCAGTACGGTGGTGATAATGTACGTTATAGTTAGGTCTTAAATCAGATCTTATAGCTCAGTTTAAGGATATACACGGATCCATAATACCGTGGAATACTATTAGATACATTTTTTAATGAAAAGATTTCAGAAGCGTAGAATAACACTTAAGAACACACTTACACTAAAAAAGTATGCATTTCCATTTTTCTTTATGATGAATATGGTAAGTGCAATGCTTATTGTAACTATAATAAAACACTGGTGGTGAAAATAGGTTCCAGGGTCTCTTTATGAGGCTCTGGAATTATTTTGTTTGTAGTACAAACTTTATAAATTGATTATAGCCTGGCACAAAAGTTTCAGCTACCTCTCTAGGAAAGCTTTTCATTCTTTTATCTAGAGGTTTTCCTGTAATTGTAGAAGTTGTACTTTTAGCCATAGATCTTAGTATAGCATAAGCATCATCTACTAACCCTAAAGTAGGTATTGCAGATTGATTTAATCTCTGCAGTTCTAAAGGGTTCATAGCAAACGTAGTTTCAAGTATAACTTTAGAAAGTATATCTGAAAGTAATCTTGTACCATAATTTGTATTTTTTAAAGGCTCGCCATCATCGTCAAATCCTCTAGCACCAAACAACATTCCTATAAGAGACAGTATAGCTACCATTCTAGCTTCTCCTAACATAGATCTTGTTGATGCCTCCCTCATTTGTATGTAAGATTCTAAATCTAACTTAAGCATGTCAGGATTTGTAGTATTTGCTTTTACAAAATCAAGTTCTAATCGTATAGCTTCTCTCTGTGAATCATATCTCTCTTGATCTTTTTTCCCCCATTTATCTTTAGATTCAAGCCTAGTTTTTCTTTCTTCACTTACAGTGTAAGATCTAAGCATTGTAAGATGTGAAAGTAAATTGTAAATTGTTTCTAAAGCTGCTCCAGTAGTCTTTATGTAACTATCAGTTTCAGTATCAGAATCGCTAGGAGTCATTGCTCTTAGTCCCCCTAAATATCTTCCCTCTACGGGAGCATCTTCGAGATAATCATATCTCCTCCCCCCATATCTCTTTAGCACAAATGCTGGCATCCACCATTTAAATGTGCCTAGCATCCTAAATGCTATTTCTGTGTGAGCTGCTATAATATTATCCTCTCCTTGCTCACCTTTTATTCCCCCTGCTACTTTTTTTACTACCTGTCTAAACTGTGTAAATGCTTCATCAGGTAAAGCATCTAAAGCTACACTTACTTCTCCGGTCTCTTTATTTTGCGTAGACTTCTCTACAACAATATCAAATATAGATTTTGTTCCTTCAGGCAATTGATTTAATCTCTTCACGAGACCATCCTCCCCTAACCCATAATTTTTCATCATAGCTACACCTATAGTTCTATCTATAGATCTATCGGTCATTCCTAAAGGCTCATAAAGAAAAGATGTATCTAAATTTCTAGACAATACTGATGCATGCATACGTCTTCCTCTATGATACTCTCTACCCTGTGTATGCAGATTAAAATAGTCTGTAATACCATAATACAGATCTCTATCCTTGGCAAACATTACAACAGAATCTGAAAGCTCTTTTGTACTGTAATGCACTCCACCCATCCCTTCAACATAAGAAAATAAGCTACCAGCTATCTTAGTAGATATTGCAAGTTTTACAGGTACAGATATCTTTAGATAACTAAATATGCCATTTAACTTACTTACAAGCTTTTGCATACTTACACCCCCTATAATTTTGTCTTTACCACTATAAGAATGTCCATATATGTAGTAGTTAAAAAACTTATCATATAAAGCAAGTGTATCTTGATCTATATCTTCATACGCAAGTTCTCCAGCCTCTCGTACTAATACTTCTCCTTTTGCAGTTGTTTTTGATTTTACTTGCTGTCCTGAGAGATGTTTTGTATGCAACTGATGTCTTAGAAATAGCATTTCAGATTCTATTTTAGACTTCTCTATATAATTGTATACACTCGTACCCATTAAATACATCGCTCTAGAAAGATCTCTAGAAACAAGTTCTGAGCTTTTATCTCCTTTTCTATTTACAAGAGCATTTACAAACGGCATTGGAACTTTTTTAATTGGATTACCTCCGCTTGTATCGTCTTCGTCTACTTTAATTGCAAATCCTCTAGACCACCAGTCAGATATTACATCCTTACTAAATACATCTCCAGATGTAAAATTCTCTATAAGACTTTTTCTTACTGTAGGTATTTTATCTCCTGCAAAGTATACCCCATCCATTTCTTCATTAAACTCCCTAAGTTGTTCCCTCCAGCTATTGTAATAGTTTAACAATATTTCATTTCCAGGTTTGTTTAGTTTAGCAAATTCTTCACTCCACACTTTTTCTGCGTACTCAGGTTTTACTTCAAGGTACATCCAATACCTAGAAGAAGCCCATGCAGAAGGATTTCCTCCGAATACATTGTAATTATCTTTGAAAGATTTAAGAGCTGCATTGTAAGCTTTACCTTTGTTTGGGTATTCAATTTTAAGGTAGGCTATTTTTCTTTTTAAAGCTTTATTGTAAGATTCTTTTGCGTCTTTTTTTACCTGGAATCTTTCTTTCATCCATTTAACTGACTCTTGCTTTACTTCATCTGGTACTGCTACTTTCTCTCTGACTTCATCCCAAAATTCTTTTTTAAACATTGATACAAGCTTAAGCTCTTCCCCTGTATCTTTAATAAACATATTATATACATCTATAAGGGGCATGTTGCCATTTTGATCTGCATATGTTTTTAGACTGTCGTCAAGATCTTGCCATTTTCTTCTAAGCTCTTCTACTCTTCTAGCTATAATATCATGAGTTATATTTATCCTTCTCTTACCCTCTTGAAAAACAGGATTTTCAATCTGATCCATAACTGTAAATTTATCTAAGAACCCTAGTCCTGGAGCAAGAACTGTAGGATCAACTCTTGAAGCAGCGTATTGTCGTTTTAATAACTCTTTTTCAAGTACTTCAATAGTGCTAGAAACAGATCTTGATAATTCAGCTATATCATTTAACCCTGCTTTTTTCTTTTTCTCATCTTTTATCTTATTGGTTTTAGTCAACATTACATTTCCAAGATCCGAGAAAAGAAGTAGTAGATCTAAAGAATGCTGTAGTTCAGAAAACGGCATGTAGTTTTCAGAGTCCTCATCAGATAAAGAAGCATAGCTAGTAGCAGTGTTTATAGTGTCATTTAAAGATGCTATAAGCTCTGTAAGATTTGACTCCACTACAAGAGCTTGTACAGTTCTGTATAGCATATCTTTTTCCCTGCGGATTTTTGCAGAGGGCTTCATAGAGTTAAGATCTGTAAGCCTAGCATATATTTCTGATAATTTAGCGTTAGTTTTCCTATTATCTGTATACTCTGACGCCACTGATAAGTGCTGTAGGAAACTATTTTTACTTTTACCTATATGAAAAGTGTTTATACCTGTAGGTTTTTTGCCTGTTTTACTCCAAGTAAAATCCATGTGAGCCGGTATAACCCGTGACATCCTTATTCCTTTTATCCCGTAATTATCAGTTAAGGTTTTCTTGTACATAGAAAGCTGAGAATCATAAGACTCTCTTTTGCCTCCTCTAAAGGGATCTATAACTATTTGTTTTGATGCACCTTTACCCTCAGTAAACTTTTGTTTAGGGGCTATAAATTTAAAGTCATATATAGCTGTAGTACCATCTGAAAAAAGAAATAGAATATCTATACTACCTCCAGTATCAGTGTCTTTATCGTAAACCATAACCTCTGTAAATACTTCAAAGTCTTTTCCTTTATCTACAGTATCCTGTACTTTACGTACTTCTTTTAAAAGCCTTTTCATCTCTCCTCTAAACTCTTTGAACATAGCGTCCGTAAGTCCGGATTCAACTTTGACTTTAGTTTCAGATAAAGGTTCTGCTCCAAGATCTACAACTTTAGCTCCTTTCATCTTCTTTGCCTCACTCTCTACAAGATATTGTCCTGCAGTGTGGAGTCTAGTGCCCGCGTCTCTTGCAAATTCAGACTTAGGATTTTTTCTCATAGCATGGATAGCTTCTAAACCCCCCATACTTCGCATAAAACTTATTGTAGATGCGTCTGTAGCTCTTCTTGTAACTATTACAGGGGTATCTCCTGGCTTCTCTGTAATAGTATATCGAGCCATAAGACCTTTTTCGTCTGCAAAGAGCTCAAAATTTGTAATCTTATTTTGCTCTGCAAGATCTTTTGTAATATCAGGTTTGATATTAAGTTTCTTATGCATACTTATTATATCATTTTTAATAAGTTCTGCAGGTTGTTGTGTACCCAGTGATCTAAACAGTGTAGTATTAGTAGTATTATTTACTGCATCCCGGTACTTCTTTAGATCGTCGTTGAACATCTTGTATGCTGCCTTAACATACGGATCTTCTAGATTGAACATGTTCTTTACAGCCTGCCATGCTCTTTTCCACCACCTAGACTCTCGATCATTTATGTCATTGTCTTTAGCTCTGTTAACCATTACTTTTGCAATAGCCTCATCTATAAGATCTTCTTCAGTGTATTCAGATATTGTAGCTCCGTACGACTTAACTACTTCTGCATATTCAGGAGTTTTAAATATCCTAGAACGCATAGAATTGTATAAAGGACTCCCTGTTTCTTTTAAAGCGTTTACATAAAAGTGAGTTATTTCCTCTGTAAGCTCTGACTCATTACCTAAAGTAGCTACAATAGACTTGTTTATAAGGTCTGCCATAGCCACCCCTACTAAAGTGTTACCTTCATTATCAGTAAGCCTCTCTGTAATCTTAAAGTCTATACCTAGTTGAGACATTAGCATTTTAAGACCGGATGCTACATCTCTTTCAGCCCGTGCTATACGATCTTTAGTAAGTTGCTGTTCTATTTGAGGGAATCTATCTGCAAGATCTTGAAACTTTTCTATCTCTCTTCCTCTAAGCCTTACAAGAGTGTTTAGTACTGTATTATCTCTGTTAATAGAATGATTTCGTAAAAGTTTAGTCGTAGTTTCTTCATCTAAATAGATTAAAGGCCCTGTATTTAACTGGTATTCAGTTTCTAATACGTTTTGAATCCTAGCAGCTTCTTGCTCAAACTCGTATGCAGGAGCAGAAAGATAGTACTGGTTAGTATTAGTACTATACTTAATAAGGCCTTTGGCGACCATATTATTTACTATGTTGGCTTTTACGTTACAACTCATGTTTTACACGTTATGTCGTCATTTTTAGGTGCAGCTTCCTCTCCCTCTTCAGATTTCCTGTAGTTAGAAGCTAAGAAAGTCTTATTAGTCATATTTATAAGGGTAGGAGAACCTTTCATACCTGTAGGTCCTGGAGCACCCTCTATATTTTTTATAGGATTTCTTTTAAACTCTTTAACCATTTTAGGTTTAGCTGCCCCTGTTTTTAAAGCTTGCTTAAATTCTGCTCTAGATTTAGCTGATAGCTTGTATGTGTAAGGATAAATTTTCTTACTATATCTAGTGTCTTTAGGTACAATAGTAGAGTTATTTTGATTATTCTGGAAAAAGTATTCAAAATAATCTTCTACTTTACCTTTAAATAGCATACTTGTATTTCCTGTTGCATACTTATCTAAATAATCTTCCATTAATCGCATAATAGAATCTCCAGGGATTGTATTTAGGAAAGAATCTCTTGTAGACTCTACACCTCCTTGCAATAATGCTGTCTTAATTATGTTTAATGCAAGATTTGGATATGCTTTATTTGACGCCTCTAACTCTCTAAATCCGTCGTAAAGAACATCCATTTCAAACGGAGTCATTGTTCTATTCAAAGGTTGAAGGTAATCATTAGTCATGTCTTTACCTGACCTGATAGGAGAAATTACAGGGATAAGGTTTTGTAAAAATGGATTGTCTTTTAAAGGATGCTTAGATTTAGGATCTTGTATCATTTCTATCTGCGATGCCATAGAATTATCTCCTAACATAAGAGTTTTAATATTCCCTCCAAGATTTACATCTCCTATATTCTGAAGCATAAAAGAGATAAATCCATTTTCATACTTAGAAAGTACTTTAGCTCTATCATCCACTGATAATCCTTTGATATTAGGATTTGCAAATATTTGCTGTACAGCTTTAAATCCTTGATTATAAGTTGTATTCTCTTTCTCAGTTAAGAACATATCATTAAAGATCGTCTGCATATCGTAGTTATACGTAGCCATAGACCTCATGAATGTAGCAGGTGTTCCTTTTTTAGATACAGTAATATTGAATGTAGCACTTCTACCGTCTTTACTTATTTCAGTTAGTAAACCTTTATTTACAGCTTTGTCGTGCATTTGTACAGCACCTTCTCCCGCAGATACAGTTGATAAAGTAGTAACTCCATTATTATTTAAATAGGTAAGTAATGCTTCAAACATTTTAGTGCCACTGCCTTTACCAATTTCAAAAGCTGAGATGCCGTCAATTCTAAATTCAGTTGGTGATGTAAGTACTCCAGCAATAAGGCCATCTTTTGTACTAAATTGATATAAACTTCCATCATCTACTTGTGAAATATCAGGTTGTCCTAAATATTCTTCTTCTTCAGATACACCTTCAATAGTTTCAATAGGAGGTGCAATCCTATCTCTCTCTGCTATCTTCTCAGCATTCTTAAATAGTCCTGTGCTAAGGGCAGACTCATACATATCTAAGATAACTCTAAGATGATTTCTGCTCTTAGGTATTTTAGTGTCAAATGATTGTGCAGTAACAATATTACCAAGGCTTTCTCCTACTTTACTATAGACAAACATATCGTCAAGTATCTGCAGCTGCATAGACTTTTCTTCTGGTGACATGTCCTCTATAGTTTTACCCACCATAGATTTTAAAATGTCTGCATTGAAAAGCATATTAGTCCTTTCTTCTCCTGCATAATTTTTAAGGAGTTTTTCTGCTATCTCTTCATCATACTCACTTACCTCCATAACCTTACTGGTCCTACTTCTACCTATTTCAAGTAGTTTCAGGTAGTCTTTTATAATAGGCTGGTTTGCAAACATTGCTTGTGTACGTACATCTACTCCTATACGAGTAAGGAATGTCCACATATTTGCATTGTCCGGATTGATGTTTAGAATATGAAGAATTGGATTGTTTACAACATCTACAGAAGCGTTGACAAACTGACTTATAGCATCAGATATACGCATAGTCCCATCTATATTCATAACTCTACCTAGGGAATGCTCTGCAGCTAGTGGATCAAATCCTTCAAATCTTATAAGAACTTCTTTAGTAGCTCCTGTAGGTATCTCTATTTCATTGTCAGTGTCTAGTGCTAATCCTGCAATCTGCCCTTTAACGTGGTGAGTAGATGCAAGAGCTTCTATACCTACTAAGGTTTTTCCTTTATTAAAAGCCTCTGACACTTTTATAAGGTTAGGTATTCTAGTGTCAAGGTGGTAATCTGTAATAGTAGCTAAGTCAGGTAACCTATTTTCATCCTTATATACTCCCTCTACAAACGTCTCTTCACCAGTTTCAAAATCTTTTACAGTTCCTCCGTTAAGCTCAAGAGCTAGCGCCTCTAAATCATTAGTATGTACAGGCTGCATCCAAGTACTATATCTTTCATTTGCTTGGAGAAGTTTAATCATATCTTCCATCACAGCATTCTGCATAGCACCTTTACTCTGTACATTGTATATAGTAGCATCAGGATTTTCAGTCTGCCATTCTTCAAAAGATTGCTTTCCTATTCTACTTACAAAATTGTACACTAAAGCCTCTGAAAGAGAAGTTCCTTTTAATTGCTCAAGCTCCTCTGGAGAAATTGTTCCTTGTGCATTATACCACTCTTCTAAGGAGTCATAGAATTTTTCTTTTACAAGCTGATCTCCCTTCATTTTATATGCTGGGAAATACAATACAAGCTTATCAATATCAAAGTCAGATCCTGACTTAGTAACCATTTCAGATGGTATTACCACTGTAGGACCTGCAGTTCTAGATAAAAAGCCTTTTACTTTAATAGCTTCTATAGAGTGAATACCATCTGTAGGTATACGGATACCTATAAGCTTAAGTAAGTCAAGATCCCCCACTCTAGTATTTCCGTCATATATACCATCTTTTTTAACAATCATATTCTTACCCACCATTTCTTTAAAGTGGTGTGGTAAGTATACCTCCATGTATTTATCTCCCTCTTTATAAGGTGTAAGCTCGTCTAATCTTTCTCCCGGTAAATCTTTTATTTTAGATGTTTCAAAACCAAGAGATGACTGCTGTACATACATGTCTCCTTTGAATCTTTGACGAATAACTCGCTTACCTGCAAGACTCCATAGTACTCCTTCTAGCCTTCCTTTATTAGAAACTGCATCAAAATATACAGGTCGTTTTTCTATATTACGCTCTTCAAGTCTGTCAAAGGATGCAAGTAATTGTTTAGGCATTTGCCTCCTTATACTTTCATCTTTAAGGGTTTCTATAAACTTACTGTAATCGTTATTTTTTACAGTGTAGGTTACTCCACCTGCGTCATCCCTTTCTTGTAATAACCCAAAATCTTCTAAAAGTTGATTATAAGCTTGAGTTGTAAGAGCATTTAGTACATTATTGTACCGTTCTATTGAAGGTTGCAAGTATTCAAACTCAGTTCTTAACCTCCCATTAGAATACAAATCTGAAAGGACTTGTACTCTTGCTTGTGTTGCTACAGGAGATGTACCTTTAAACTTAGATGGTACTTCTAACTGTGTCCCCATAAATCTATAGTCTATGTTTACAACATTAGAAGAGTCTAAAGAAAGTTTAAGATCTTCAGCAGGTCTTATAACTCCGTCCTCCATAAAATCTAACTGATCAGCTTCTCCAGGTACTCCAATTTTAAATGCAGATGGCAATATAAGTCCTCCTAACTTTTCTGTAGTAAGGAAGTTATACATATTATTTATGCCTGGGAAAGTCTTATCTCCCATTTTACTTAGACCTGGATAAATAGCAGCAGCAGACATTTTAAAGAATCCTGGTACTTGTGTATCTACATTACCATTGTCTAAGTATCCAAAATACTGAAACTTAAGGGGAGGGAATTTACCCATCTCTTCTTCAGTTATAGTATCCTCTCTATTCATTACATTTTCATACACTCTTTCTTGCTGTGCACTCCACGTATTACCTCTAATAGCCATTTCTCTATACGAAGGTAAAGTAAGTAGTAATGTACCGTCAGCTTTATCAGCTGCCCTAGCGTATTCAGATGCTACTTCTTCAGGTAAAGACCTTAAATATTCATTTATAAAAGGAGTTATACGTTTAGGCTCTTTTACTACAACTATATTTTCATAGCCATCCGATACTTTATCATCGTACTGCTCTCTATTATTTTTAGACAGGTTCAGCCAATCGTTAAGACCTTGATCTACATTAAATATATCTTTTACACCTACAGTTCCTTTTATTCTTTTGAATAAAGCTTTATAAAATGCAGGGTCCCCAAAGAACATTTTAAACATTTCATTCTTATAGATAGTCTGCCTAGCTATAATAGTCTCTGCATAATCCCGTATCTTATCTCTAGACACATTCTCAGGGAGGGACTCTCCAAATCTATTTCTATTCAGTCCTAATAGTTGATAGGTATCATCTTCGTTCTTGGATATAAGTCCAAGCTCCTCCATAAAATCTACAAGCTCTTCTACATCCTCTTTTAAAACTCTATCTATAGATTCAAAAAGTACATCACTATTGTTAGTTACAAACCCTTGTATTTTATCTCTTGTAGATTCAGGATCATTAAGCATAGCGTTTAAGTTAGTAGTCATCTTAGTGTCAAGCTTTGACATAAGAGATTTAAACATTCTAAGCTTATCTATATTCTTAGTGTAGTCTTCTACATTGATTTTTTCACGTATAGCTGTATTTGTAGCTACAATTTCATCTACCAGGTATCCAAGAAGAGCCTTTTTTGCAGATTCTATAGTGTCAAATTCCTCTATAGGGAATCTTATAGAGAAGTCTGTAGATATATCTGCAGCTTTAAGTACAGGCATTACACCCATCATTATAGACTCTAAGTAACTTGCAAGGTTATCAGTCGGTCTAAGTTTAGATGTTTTTACACCTACCTGTCCCGCACCTTCTATTGTAAGTCCTTCTCGTATAAGTACATCAAGTTTAGCCCCCTCGTTCTCTCTAAGTGCCTTTAATGTAAGAGAGTTAAAAGCATAAGGGTTTTTATTCTCGTTATCTTCAGAGTTAAAATAGCTATCAAGTTGCTCTATAGGAGTGTTTGCTATAGTACTTAGATAGTTATTCATAGAAATACTATACACTAGCTTTCCTTCCGGATTCTGGTGCTGGAACTCGTAGTCTATGTCTGTAGTATCTAGTTCAAGTTTAGCAAGATGACTCATTCTTGTAACACTTAAAGACTCATCTCTGTCAAACAATGCTGTAAGAGACGTTGTACCTCCTATTATATCTTGGAATACAAAAAGAAGACCGTTATTAACTGCATCTCTATATGTAGTATCAGTACCAGGAACTATAATTTCATTGTTAGAGTCCATCCTTAAAATTTCCTCTAGCTTTTCCCTCCCAGAAAATACAATTCCTAGGTGCTCAAGTGCATCAAGTTTGTATCCATAGTCTGTTGTAAATTCTACAGCATCAAATACTCCTTTAACTGTAAGATTTTTATTGCCAAACTTTGATTTTACATCTTTGTTAAATACAATATTGCCTTTTTCATCAAACTTAACATGTGGAGATGTACGAGTTTTACCTCTTAGTGATGCATTCCATCTTGCACGGATACCTTTTAAGTTCCTTTCCATGTTAGGATCTATAGTATAGATCTTACCAGTTTCTTGAAGTACAGTATACTGTGTATCGTACATTGTCTTTGCAAACTGATTTCTAAACGCAGTCTGCATCAACGCTTCCTGCAGAGACATAGGCATAGTGTAAGGATCCTCCCCTAATCTATTTATAATTTCTTCAGCCCAAGGATAGTCCTCTTGAAGGTCTTCTAAAATTTCTAGCTGTGCTTGAAAATCAAGAGTTCCTTGAAGCCTTGTCTGCAAAGTTCTAATTACAGATTTTAAATTATATGCACCTTTAAGTCCTGTAGAGTTACGGTCTCCTTCATTGTTAGGGATTGTACCAAGAAGTATTTTTATAACTCCTTTTGCAGTATCAGTGGGAGACATCTCCATTTTATCTGATACATCTTGGAACATCCTACTACTTACTTGATCTTCATCTCTATCATCTTCAGTATCTATATCCATACCCATCTGCTGCATAAATTGCTTATGCAACATAACAGCATCAAATCTATTTTCAACTCCCAACTCCCACACTTTTCCTTGGACTTCTTTAGACCCAGGTGCTGAACTATAAAGAGTGTTTTTAGTACCTAATAGCTGATTGTAAGCTGGAGTATTTTCTTTTAACTCCCCTAATCTTTTTTCAATATCATCGTATATAAGTATAAATGCATCTCGGTAAGCTTGAGATAAAGCTGCATTTTTTACTGGAGTCATATCTAAAAAGTCTGAAAACTCTAAAGTTGATTCTACACCGTCTTCGTCTTCATATACAACTCCTTGTATAGCTTGTGACAAATAAGATGTAAGAGTGGAGTTAAGGTCTGCAGTAAATACCGCACTTTGATCATTTAAAATCATAGATGCAGCCATCATAGGACTACCTACATTTTTATTCTCTAGATTTCTTTGAGCGTTTTTAAACCCTCCTTCTTCAATCTTAGCGAATAGATCTTCTATACCTTTTATATTTGGATCTACATCAAATGACTTATCTAGATTAAACAGAGATCTAAATGTATTCCTTATAAAATCAAACAGTTTTTGAAAAGCAGAACGTTGTTCAGGGGTTATAGTGTCTTGTCCTATTACATATTTACCTTTTGACAATACATATCTTCTAAATTCTTCTGCAAGCCACTCTTCTGCTTCTTTATTTGTAAACTCTGAAAGAAGTTTTGATTTAGGCTTATAAGATCTGTCTTGCTCTCCTTTAGCTACCTCTTGATATGGAGCTGCTTTACCTTTTGTACGTCGTACAATATTGTAAAGTTTTTGTCTATCTCTAGGAGATAACATATGCAAAGACACATTGTGAAATCCTTCGTGGTACAGTGCACCTCCAGGAGCTAAATCAGATACAAGTATTTTACCAAACTCTATAAGTTGAGCGTATCCTTCACCACTCATACCAGAGATCATACCTAATACTGGTATAACTTCTGCAGGTAACATTCCTTGTAGCCTTGTAAGCTCTTCACCAAATGTTTCCTCTACATATTTATCAGATGGTAATATGTATGAACTTGATAAAAATGGTAAATCGTCAGGTTTGTTAGAAGGGGGTGTTGTACCAGGATCATCTTTTTGACTTTTATCTATAGCTTCAATTTGCTCATTAGAAAGATCCCCATCCATATATCTTTCAAGTATTCTTTCTTTAAAAGCTGGCGGTTTTTCTGGATCATTAAGTGTCTCTATAAGATCTTCTTTAGATAATCCGTTTATAGCTATATCTACATATTGTAGATCTGGAGGTGGATTATATGTAGGTTCTTGATCAGTAGGTTCTGTAGGAGGAACAAGATCGTTTAAATCCGTCATAGGAGGCCCGTCAGTATTAGGATTTTGATCAGTATTAGGACTAGGAGGATTGTGATTTGGGTTTTTATCTCTATTATCAAAAGCGCTATTTACAGCATCTCTGATCTGTCTCCCCATTCTTGTAGCAGTTGCTTTAGCTCTGCCCTTGTTGCTACGAATGTCTTCTAAAGATTGTCGTCTTTTTTTACCTAAATCTAATCTTAGCTCTCCATTATGTGCTCTTGGAGCATCTAATATATCAGGATCTTCATTTGTACCTATAGGTGTTACTCGTGTAAGTAAAGGAGACTGTCCTTCATCTCTATCTCTTAATAAGTATTCATTGTAGTTTTTCCATACTACACTGGTATCTGTGTCTAGCTCAAGATCATCTTTAAGTATAACTTGTACCCATCCATCAGTCTTACCGTTATTTACAATACTACCCTTGTTTATGTTATGGTATTTACTACCTAAAAATTCTATAAATGAATTATATACGTCACTTTCAGTTTTAAAATCTTCAAGCTCTATAACTTGATCTTGACCACCAAATAAGAACGTTCCTTTCTGATGTATAAGCTTAAATTCAGGATTATCTTTAGAAGACCTAGAACCTCGCATATAAATAATGTCGTCAAGAGCTTTTTTAAGAGTTATCTTTTTACCATCTAACTCAAACTCGTGATCTCTAGCTTCAGTATAAGCTTTCCCCCAGTTTTTTTCCTCCTGCTTTTCGTAGGCCTCTTGACGAAGTGTAAGTAGTTTTTGAAGTAGTTTAGCTACATTCTCTGCCTCTTCAATTTCAAGGTTCCTACCCACCATAGGAATTGCCATCTGTCTAACCTTATCATATGACCATACAAGACCGGATCTTGTACGAACTTGCATAGGTATATCTGTAAGATTTATAGCTTCATCTATACTCTTACCTGTACCTATATATAAAGGAACCTCAGAGTACTTATTATCTCCTCTTAGCTTTCTGTTATTTTGAGTGGGTTCGTTTTCAAGTATTAGCTTACCGTTAGATTTACTCTCTACTAGATATATGTATACCGGAGCATCTTCTTCAAGTGTTTCATTTCTCCAGGTCTGATGCTTCTCTTTAAGATCTTCTCTTTCAGATTTAGGCATCTTTGTATCATTCCTAAATCTTTCCTCTCCATTCGCTCTTTTTAAATTAGCTTTTAAAGCAGATGTAAAAATTAGGTTACCCCCTGGATCTGTTAAGAATACATTGTAATCAAATCCTTTTATAGATTTACCTTCATCATCTGTTTTACCTCTTTGAGGCTGGAACACTACAAATTTTATATCT
>JGI24006J15134_10001335_pt1 | contig 14136 bp, 18 predicted proteins | sample LinPmetageLP53_FD_15134 | JGI IMG/M metagenome (IMG submission 15134) | reverse complement strand
GCTACACCACCTGCAAAAGAAGTATTAGGGAATAACTGCTTGATGTTTCCTGTTGCGGTAATTGCACCGTCTTTTACTATTGCATACATGTGTTACCTCGCTGTTGCATATTTGAATGGTGATTCAGCCCAAGCCATATATAAGTTTGTTTGCCCACTGCTGTTTGTGCCGCCACTATTTCCACGAATCTTAAATCCATTAGAAAGAAAATCTATTTCATATTCAGCGTGTGCTGTTTCTGCTGATTCATAATCTGCCCAAAATACAGCATCTTTTACATTTCCAACTTCACGTTTGCTGTCCCACATAAACCAAGAACCACCAGCCTCGCTAGTCTCTTTTTGTATAACGAATTCTGGAGAAAAACCTGTAATAACATATGGGCCGTCTTCTGCTTCTCCATTACCAACGTAGGTTCCGCTTTTAAAAAAACCTTCGACATTTGCAAAACAGTACGCTACATAAGTTTCAGAACTGGCATTGACGCTGTGTGCTGTACCAATTGTAAACACAGAACTTGTTGGAGCTGTGTCGTTCCAATACGTGTTATCGTCGGTAGATGCAATTGGACTGTAACTAATGGTATTTAACTCCAAATAATCGGTTGCATCACCTCGTGAATAAATTGCCCAATCATCTGTCTGACCTCTGTTTTTTATAATTATAACTGACGGTACTACACCAAGCCCATGCCCAACAGTTGCATTGCTTCCTGTCCCTGTATAAGTCGATACGCTGAATCCTGATGTAGTGTTTGCGCTTGTTGCTGTAGTATTTATAGAGCCGTCTTCGTTGGAAGAACTTGAATTACTAGCCTTCCAGTTCCATGAAACATAATTTTCTGTGTTCGTGTTATATTCGTCATCATCACCTAAAGAAAAACCGTCTGAACCAAACGCAGTTAACCCATCAGCATTAGTTGCTTCTGCATCATTAGAATTGCTTTCTATCTCTTTTGTTACGCCACGAACTACATCTGTCCATTTGTGATTATCTGTTGCACTTCTATTTTTAATCCAGACCCAATCGGGTTGATGTCCAACCCCAGTTATACTTTGTGTAGATCCGTTACCTGTATAAAGCACTGTATTAAAATGATCTGTAGATTTTTTAATTGCTGGCGTAGGTAGGTTTTGAGAGCATAACGCTTTGAACCCAGACGGTGGTGCATAATAAAAATTACCCTGGCCACTACCATCCGCATTTCCTTGAGCCGTTACCAATCCATTAAATGTTCCGTTTTGTCCAAAATTTATCTCATTTTGTGTGCCAGAATTTCCATAAATCAGGATTTTATAGCTATCTGTAGCAGTAAAGGTTAGTGCTTGATTTGAACCTGTTGCTGGATTACCACTATTTGGGTAAGTCCCATTTTTAGCCCACCATATTTTTCCATTGTCACAATCTAGTGCCATAGAAAGAATATCGTCATTTGCAAAACCACCACTAACATAACCCCCTGCCGATCCTCCAGTTATACCTCCAGTATGATTGATTTGTTTTCCTGTTCCATAATCTTCGGAGCCATCTGTATCAGTATAATTAGTTGTCCATATTCCTAAATATACTGCATCTACAGCCGTTAACCTAAGTTCCATATACCACTTGCCTGTATACGGAACCTGTGTTGTGCAGCCTGTATCTGAGTTTCCACTAGAGTTTACAAACTTTAAATTACCTTGACTTAATACTGTACTGCCGTTATCGAGAGAATTGAAGGTACAAAAATTATTAGTAGGCGTATCAAGCATGACATCTGCATTTGCTAGATTATTTGCTGTCCAAGTATTACTACTACCAGAACTATCTGTCCCTAATGCTCCAGATACAAACTTTAAATAAAATCCAGTAGTACCGTAAGAACCTCCTGTGTATTCTTTAGGAATCCACTGTCCTGTTTCTGAATCAGTTTCTGCAAAATCTCCTACTGCTTTGGCTGTGCCGTCAATGTTGTGAAACTCTGCAATATAACCATCAAAATAATGACCTCCGTGTGTTCTACCAATATAATGTATAATATTGTTATTCCAAGCTATATCTGTATTTTGAGATGGAGTAGTTGATTCTGAAAAGCTAGTTTCTTGTACGCCATTTATATAAATAGCCCAACGATCTGACGCTGTTCCTTGAGTAGTATCCAATTTTATGTAAATGTGATACCAAGCTCCAACATCTCTAAATTTTCTGTTAGTTAAAGCTATAGTAGAACTATCGTAATAAAATCCTAAAGCATCATTTGCATCAAAATAAATAATACCAAAGTCTGTAGCTCCTGAACCTTCATTAGAAGCACTATACAGTATTTGTAGTGCACCTAACGTAGACCTTTTAACCCAAAAACTTAATGTCCATGTTCTTAAATTTCCAGCAGATGAAGGAGTTCTAGTTAAATAAGCAGAGTCTCCATCATTAAACATCAAGGACTGATCTATTTCATAAGCACCTTTACTCCCTGATGCAGATAATAACTTGTGTGCAGTTCTACTCATTAAGCAAGTGCCTGTCCAGCAGTGAATCCATACCAGATTGTTCCACCGTCTGAGGTAGCAAATACATAAAAGTCATCATCTCCGTTACCTGTACTAATAGTAGGGGCAGAACCTCCAGCCCAATCAACTGCACTAGGCCATGTAACTGTCCTAGCACTAGAGTCCTGAATTAGATGAAGTATGAATGAAAAGCCTGTTCCGCTTGCAGGAGGATTAGAGAATGTAAACGTAGTGTTTTCTGTAAGCGTATGCTTAAAGTAATTACCGGACTCACATGCTATTGTTGTAGCGTTGGATGAGCTTGTAGGAGCTACATAGGTTTCATTGTAGGATACTGCTCTAAATTCCTGACTAATTATTACATCGCCATTCGCATCTGCTGTGACAGCTTTAGACGCTGCACTCGTGCCTAACGTAGTAATGTCTAAGTAGTTTAGTTCAGCCGTTGTACTGGTAACACCATCAAGAAGATTAAGTTCAGTAGCCGTTGAAGTAACTGCTACGTCTTCATTAATCTTAGGAGATGTTAAAGTTTTATTTGTTAATGTGTCAGTAGATACCAAAGATACTAAAGTAGAACTACTTCCTGCTGGAAGCAACATTGTATTTGTTACTGCTGCTGAATGTGGTTGAGATTTAACTATTTGACCGTGACTATTGCTTTCACAATTAAACTGTATAGAACCAGCATTAGTATTGCCTTTTACTGTTACGTGTCCAGTTCCATTAGGTGCTAGTTCAAGATCAGCATCAGACGTTGTAACAATGTCTTTACCATTCATGTCAAGATTGCCACCTAACTGTGGTGTGGTATCGTCTACTACATTAGATATTGCACTAGATGTAGCTAGTCCTGCAACAACAGCACTTCTAGCAATTTTTTTAAGTCCACCACCTGATGTATCAACAGCCATAAAAACATCATCATTAGCTACAGTAGCTATTTCCGACAAACTTGCTACATCAACAGAACTAGCTGTAGTTGCAGTAGTTGCGGAAGCAGAATTACCACTGTAACCTGACGATGTAATAGTTCCTAAAGAAGAACCTGCGTCAGCAAAAGTAATTGTTCCACCGTCAGCGTCTAAAGTAATGCCACCGGAGGAATCTAGGGTAACTGTAGTACCTGCCAGTTCAGCAGTACCATCAGCAGTTATTTGAATGTTAGCCGCAGCAGCGGCAGCGTCAGTTGTTACTATGTCCAGTGTTCCGTTAGTTCCTGCTGTTATCGTTGCAGTGTCACTAGCAGAACCCGTCATGGTAATTATTTTACCATTTATAGCAACATCGTCTACGGTCAATTCCGTTGGGTTTATTCCTATCTCCAAGACATTCGCACTACCGTCCTCTGAGTACAGACGTTTATTGGTTAAGTCTAAAGCAGGTTCTCCTTGAACAATATCGGAAGCGGATGGCGCACCAGAGCCATGTTTTAATTTAATAGTTGATGGCATGAAATATTCCTCTTAAACTACTAATATTAGTATTATCAATAATCCTAATGCAAGAGCAACTATCAGAGGAACAGGTTTTAATAAAAATTCCTTTATCTGTGTGCAGCGTTGATTTAATTCAACATTAATGATATTCAAAGACTCCTTAGATTTGTTTCGTTGTTGTTTAACGGAGTCGAGTATTTTACGTAATTTTAAAGGAGTAAGTTTTGGTTTTTCCATAAAGCTCCACCGTAAAATAAAAGGGGGACCGAAATCCCCCCGTAGGTTGTATTACTCGTCAGCAATAACAATTATAAAACCAGCTTCAGGGCGATAAGTCTCTACGCCATACAAGCAATCCGCTGTGTATAGGGTTGAGAGATATTCCTGCTTATACTGGGTTTGTGAACGTACATTAACTTGTTCTGCCAAGACTAAAGCGTCTTTATGGAAGAACAAACATCCTCTGGAGTCCAAAGATGAAGCACTGTTTTGACCAGCTACTTCAATAATAGGACAGTTAGCAGAGACATAAACGTCTACACCGTACAAGTTACCAATAAGTCCAGACTCTACGCCTTTGCCTGTTACAAAGTCAGAGCTAACATATCGGTCAATACCCATAATTGATTTACGGGCGGCAGGGGGTACAATCAGATTCCTATTATCCATAGGAACATTTTGATCGTCCATCAGCTTAATTGCTTCACGGAACGCTAGGTCAGTAAAGTTATCACCTGTTGCAACAGTGTCAGCGGCATAAGTCGCTAGTCCTGCAGCGGCATTAACATAAAACGAATGAGTATTAACCCAGTTAGCTCCAGTGTTTGCAGGAGTAGCAGTACGAGTACCGTCTCCAAAACCTGTAGCTGCATTAACAAGGTCAGTATCAATTCGGGTTGCTAGAGCATAACCAGCGTCTTCAGTGTAAAACTGACGTAGGCTGGATAAAGCTTGAACTTCAACGATGTCTTCAATCAAACGTGAATATTCAAAATGACGATCTATGTCGATGTCTATTTCGCCTTCAGTGTTTGCAATGATTGTTACCGCTGTGTCAGCCGCTTTTGCGTTTGCATCACCACGGGTGGGTTTAGGAATATGAATCTTGTCTCCTTTTTTTCCACTCATGGACATTCTTTTAACAAGGGGAGCCATTTTTAGTGACTTTTGATAAGCCGCTATAATTTCATCGGACCAAATCTCAGGGATAAACTTATCCGCTTCAGTTTTGGCTGTATTACCCGATGCTCCTGGGTAAGTTGCAGTAGCCATAATTTTCTCCTAGTTTAGACTACCTGACCCGTCCTTCCTTGTATGCAGTTAATATCTCTTCGGATAGTGACTGATACCTGTCGGGGTCAGTTCTCATAAGTTTAATAATGTCGGCACGACGATAGATTTTCTTGGAAACAGAATTACTGCCTCTTGTATTTCCTGTACTGGCTGCTTTAACCGCTTTTTTACGTCCTTGTTTTTCCATCTGGGCTGTTTGATTAACAACCTGTTGACGTTCCTTCCATGTTGTGAAAAGTTCATCAGCGGAATCAAAGTCGTATGCCTGGTCAGCATAAGCAAGTAACTGTGTCCTGATTTTGGAACCTTTGACCCATTCTACAAACTTAGGGTCTTGCATAATAGTTTCAATGTCAGGATGTTTCTGCTGTAACTGAGACAAAGCGTTTTGAGCTTTAAGCTGTTGATTTAATTCCTGTGTCTGTTTAACACTGGGATGATTTTCAATAGCTTTTGATACTGCCTGTTCAGGATCGGTAAAAAAATCTACCTCTTCCGTCGGTTCTTGTTTTGGTGCGTTGGGTTGTGTGAGTTGTGTTTGGCTTTGGATAAACTGGTCTACGACCTGTCTGAGTTCACCTACTTCACCACTTTGTCTTCCTAATGCTTTTTCAGCTTCCTGGTGCATCTGGACTACATCTTGTAGGCTTTTGCCTTGGTATTTAGCTGGTACGTCTTCCTCTTCCGGTTGAGCTTCTTCCTGAGTAGGTAGATTCTCTTGTTCTTCTAAGGATTGTACTTCTTCACCTTCGGCTAACTTGTCTTCCGTTTCCTCACGCTCATCTATCAGTCTTGCTGCCATTATTAATACTCCGTCTCTCGATTATGGAGAAAATTATAGAAGGGCTATAGTTTTCCTTCCGTTAAGATTTAGTCTTTGAGGCTTGTTCGTGCTTGTCTGCCCATTTTTTAGTTGCGGAAGGAAAATCTCCGCTAATAGGGTCAAGTTCAAAATTACCACCACTGACCAATCGTTTTGCATCAGCACCACATCTGCACCTACTTTGTGTTACTGATTCTTCTACGTACTCTTCAAATTCATGCCCGTTAGTACAACGGAAATCATATAAGATCATTCGGATTCTCCAGGATCACTGGATTCAGTTTCCGCATTTTCAAATGATGCAGTAATTTGAGATTCTAAATTTAATAGATTAGCTACAATGTTTAATTGACCCTTCCTGAAGAATAAGTCTTTTTCATCTTTAGCATGTTCTACTGAATTAATGTTTTTTACGTTGCCTGAAAATTCCTTAAGGAGTTGTTTCCAGCCCTGTGTTCTAAACATTTCAAAGTAATTATTAAAATAGACTTCTAACTCTTTTTCTATCACTTGTTTCTCCTAAATGGACAAGTATACTTTATTTTAACATATTTTTAACTAAAAAGCTAGTCTTTTGTTATTTTTTTACATTTTTAGTTTTTTTCTTCTTTGGTGGTCTTCCTCTTTTAGTTCCATAAGTTCCTTTTCCGTAAGGCATGTGTTTCTCCTTTAGTTTACCAGTTTTTACACGACCAATATCGTGCGGTTAGTTTACTTGGTTTATTTGTATCACATTTATGTCTTGCTCTAAAAGATTTACGTCTGGCTGGCTGGTCTTTTTTAATTGACATATTAGCGTCACCAAAACGTATAGTTTTAGTTTTGTTTCCTTCTTTAGCTACAACAACAAATTTTTTAGTAGCATGTCCTGGAGTTCTTTTAGGTGTGTTGTACTTGCTTACTCCTGCTCTGGCTAGTTTTGGGTCTTGACTCTTTGGCATTAGTTAGCTCTCCTATCTGTTTAGTTAATTCTTGGAACAGGTGGTCCTGCTCTTGGAATTTCTGGTTGACCTGAGACACTACGTCCTGCAATTCCTTCTGCGTTACCATCATTTTCTAATCCTCTCATCAGTTGCATTATCTGGCCTTCCTCGTCCGGTTGGTCAGTGCCATTTGCTTGAGGAGCAGGAGTTTTTAAATCTAACTCTTTTTCCTTTAGCATTGTCTGAGCAATTTTTAACCTGCGCTCAAATTCTTTATCGTCCTGATCTCCGGATTTAAGATTGGTAGTAATTGCCTTAATCCGGTCAATTTCAGTTTCAACAGGAGCCAATTCAGCTTCAACGGACAGTTTATTGGCTCTGGCTTTAGACTCTTGAGCCTGTCCCTGAAGGACTGCTGTTTGAGACTGCTGGAACTCCAGTTCTGCCTGTTGTTTGGCTTGGGCTTGCTGTTGTGCCTGTTGTTGCTGTTCAGGAGTCATTTGTGCCTGTTCAGCGGCTTGTTTTAATGTATCCAACAGTTCTTCCCTGTTTGACAAGTTCATGTTTTCCACAATGGACTGAACTAGGGACGGGTACATTGGTGAATCTGGTTTCATGGTTTGAAGTAACTGTGTTAGCTGTGTTACTTCGTACTCTCTGGCAATAATACCTAAAGTTGAGGACGCATTAAACTTATAGTCAGCAACTGGGTAATTTTCAGGGTCAAACTGCATGTATCGACATGCTGCTTTTTTAACCAGAGGTAATAAAAATGCTTGCTGGAAATTAATCAGGGTACGTTTATGCCGCTTAATAATAGCACCAAGGGACATAGATATTCCAGCCGCAGTAGCCTCTCCATTGACCTGACCTGCAATACCAGCAGAATCAACGGCTCCAGTAGCTTGTTGAACCATTTGTTGAAGAGCCGATGCTTGAGCAAAAGTAATTTGATTAACCTGTCCAAAATTAAAAGGCTGTAGAACTTCACGGGGATCACCATTTGTTAAGATCATCTTACCTGGCCTGATTTCAGGTTTAGCTCCTCTGGGAAGCCTTGTAGCATCAATAGCCATCATAGGATGAATAGTTAAACTTAGTGCGTCAATTCTAGCTCTTAGTTCTGTGTCAAGAGCTTTTTGACTATTGTAGCCTTTTTCGCACACTCCTCTACCCCAAAACTTACTGGGAACTACGTCCCAAGGAAACGCCACTACAGGACGATCATTCATCATGTATGGATTAGCTTCCGCTTTTAACAAAATATTTTCATTAGCTATTACTACAACTGCTTCAGTGTACTGTGTTTTTTCTTCGTCCGTATCTAGATTTTCGTATTCTTCGGAATTTTCAAGAAGTTCAGTAGGTACTAAACCGTAGTATTTAGTTAAGCGTACACGGTCTGTGTTGTACATAATTAAATCTTGATCCGCTTCTAAATCAGAGTCCACTGAAGCTGAACCAACATACACATCTGATTTATAAACACCTTGTTCCTGTAGTTGTTCAACAAGATGTCTACTTACAAACTCATCAATTCCTACTCCTAGTGCATCGTCTATGCTTGTAGCTGTAGGGTCTATAAGAAAGTTTTGTGGCATTACAGGACGTAATTTAACCATTACCCTGTCAGTAATATTAACTCCTACTGCCTGTAACTGACCGTCCATGACGGGTTGTGTGGCAGGAGCCATTTCCTTTTCTTCCTCAATAATTATTTCACCAATACCTGTACCAAATACCGCAGCATTGATTAGACATTCCGCTACTGACTTACGAATCATAGTTTTTTCAAAGTCTTCAGTCAGTTTGTTTCTTAAAAACATTACGTCTGCACGTTCAGGATCACCCATATCGTCCGTTACGTCAAACCATTTACCTCTACCAAATGTGGCTTCCTCCATCTCCGCTACATTGGATTCCACAGCCTGTTGTAGCGCAGGGGATATAATCCTGGAGCGTTCTGAGGATCTTTGAGAGTCTTCAGTTGACCATTGGCCTCTCCAGAGTCTGTAGTATTCATCAAACCTCTGGCTGTACGTTGATTCGTAGTGGTCACGCCATTCGTCACATTTACNCATTACCCATTCTTCTAGGGATTGCTCAGTCATAAGCGTTTCTGTGTTTAATGCAAAGTCTTCTGTTTTTGCCATATTAATATCCTGCTATTGTATCAATAATCTCAAGATCATCAATTTCAAAATCGTATGAATAAGCTACTTTTGCTAATTGATCTGTGTAAGCTAAAGCATCCACCAAATCATCATGGGTTAAAGGATCTGGGAACTGAAACAATTGATCCAAGAATCTACTGTTCCAATCCCCCTTGTTTACTGTAATGTATCCGTTTTCAAACCGTCCCTGTAACGCCCACATAATCCTGTCAGTTTTCTTCTTGTTTCCGTGGGTTAATTGCTCAACCCTGAAGAAACGCTGATTACGTTTCATTAGATCATGTAGTGGTGACATAACGGCTTGTCTAGCGATGCCACGTTCAATTCCGACTGATACTGGTCTATACTTATTAATTGCCTGAAATATCTTGGTGGCGGTTTCGTTAAGCTCCCAACGCCCGTAAATAATGTCGTGCACAAACCAGCCATCAGTATTAACTTTGACAACTGCGATTGCCGTGTCATCAAGCCTTGTGTTTTTGGTACGTTTTTTGTTAACTTCCTCAAAACCCGCAAGGTCAATACTGATGTAGTAGTCTCCGTCTTCGGGTTCAGTTCCGTATTTAACCCATTCTTCCTTAAACATTTCTGAGCCTCTGGCTTCAAAGGAGGCCATGAACTCCTGTCTAAAGGCGTAACTCGACATTGATTTTTTTGCCGTATCAATCTCTGATGGGTCGAGTAATGGGTTATCGTAAGAGGTAAAGTGCCAAGCCCTATAAGTTTCATCGTCCTCCAGTTCTGCATATTTGTAAAGTTCATAGAAATGATTGCGTCCCATAGGGGTTCCTATGAACAATGCGGAACCTTTTTGGTCGGCAAGCGCGGGTCTTAATATTTGTTCAAATGTCTCAGGTTTCATGTCTGCGTACTCATCCATGACAAGAAACTTAAGACTCACGCCTCGCATTGTTTCGGGTCTATCCGATCCTTTTAAACTTATAGTGGACCCGTTTATCAATTTTATTTGGAGATTGTTAATATGTGACGATGCTACCACCGGATGCCCCAGTTCCAATAAGGTTTGCCACATAATGTCTCTGGCTTGCCCTTGGGTTGGAGCTACATAAAAAACATGACCTCGTTCTGCTTGTAGGGCGTTGACTATCAGCATCCAGGCCGCTAGTCGGGACTTACCTGTTCTTCTTCCTGCGGCAACTATCTTAAAACGTCTATCGTCATTCCAAACGTCCTGTTGCCAAGGTAACAATTCTATGTTCAAATCAGTCATAAAGGATTATTTTTACCAGTGTCGTAATACACTGCTCATGATAACAAAACAAGTTATTACATTTAATAACACAATAACTGTTCTAAACAATCCAACAATGTCAGCTTCAACGGAGTCATCACTAGCTTTTTCCCCAAGGGATTTGCACCATAACTTCCAAATATTTGACATCTAAGGTATAATCCTTTTTAAGTCCAGATACCCACCAATATGGTTATCATAAATTAATATCTGAGGAATAGCCCTAGCACCACAGCGTTCCTCTATTTCGTCCCAGAACTCCTTAGAGCCATCGTCCTCGTAATAGGTATACTCTATGTTTTTAGCCTTTAGGTATTCCTTGGACAACCTACAGCCCCTACACCACGATGCTCCGTACAACTCAATCATAGGACCACATTACAGGGTCATTCTCCCTGATGTCCACATGTACAAAGTTCTTAGCTATACCAATACCATTAAACCCTAACCTAAGTGCGTTTTCCACTATACGTCTCCGGTCAATACCATTGTCTGCTTTAATGTCTGATGCAATACCCTGGGAATGAGTCCCTGGGCGGCTTTTGGATGCCTCTAAAACATGATTAGGTGATCTGTACCCACTAGTGATTACAAAGGGAAAACCACATACGTCTCTTAGATTATCCAATCTTTTTAGGAATACATCCTGTATTTCATTTTCCCCTGTCTGTTGACAAGCAAATTCGTCCCTAGAGAAATACTTAAGTGTCATTATGTTCAAAGTCTCCTTCTAAAGTTTCACCAACTACTGAAGTTTCCCCTACTCCTGAAATACTTATTGATATTGAACTTCTACCTCCACCTAACTTATCTTTTTCAAAGTAACTTAAGGGTACTAAACGATCCATTAGGAGTTTCCAAGCTGCACTTTGATGTTTATGATCATCATCTAAAGCAGCATTAAGTATTGAATCTAAAACTTTTCTTGATTTAGGTGACGTTAGCATCCTTTGTTTATATTCTTCTATTACTGAGTTATCACCTTTAGGTCTACCTACTGGATTTTTAGCTTTAACTAAATCATCCTTCCTTGGTCTACCTCTTTTTTTCTTCTTTGGTGACTCTTGGTCCTTCATAATTTTCTCTAATTCACTAAAGTATACTTTATTTTAGCATATTTTTGACTAAATGTCTATAGTTAAATTAAATAATGTGTAATATGACCTTTTTTAGTGTATTTAGGGGCGCAGTATTTTTCTTTGGTATTCAAATAGTTAACTTTTGTATAACTTAAGGGAGTTTTGGTTAATTTTTGTACAACTAAAGTGCTAAAATTACTCTTTTGCAAACTTGAGTAGCTACTCCAAGTGCGACAACGACTACTTCCCCCCCCCGTGGCCTTCAATTTCACTCAGGACTCTCAAGCATCCCCATGCACCACAATAGTGCACTCATGCACCATCCTAAGGCACGCACCAAAGTAGTGCATTAGTGCACCAATGTAGTGCACAAGTTATCCACAGGTTATACTTATGCACCAAAAGAGTGCAAAGTTATCCACAGGTTTATCCCCAGGAATATCCAGGTTATCCCCAGGTTTTCAACAGGTTTTCCACAGGCTAGAATTGGGAATACATTAGAAAACTAAAGAGTAAGTGTCTCTGTAGAACCCTATGAGCACATAAAATAATTGAAAATAAATTGAACTTCCTATACACTACACTTGTCAAAGAGTAATAGAACAAACAAAACATAAACCAATAAGGAGCACGACAAATGTATATATCAAAAAAGAACATTAACAAAATTCAGGACGCACTAGAAATGTCAGGCTATCACACTAGACGCTATATAGAACTAGATAGAAAAGAAACAGAATATTTTAATGATAATCACGCTAAATCTACTAATGATATAGGTGATTGTGAGTTTTGGATAGAGTATAAAACTCTTAAACTAGACGCATTAAGACAATTACGAGAAGCATATAAGTATTACTCTATGGCTAAATCTAAAGGTATAGACGCACAAGTTTTTCCCTATACTCTTGATTATGTCATTAAGGCTGTAAAAGATTCAGAATTTGAGTCGATACATCAAGATATAGATTTTTGGCAGGATAGAAAAGAATCACTAACTAATAAAGAGGTGGCATAAAATGAAAAAACCATTAGGAGTTATTCTATATGATGGTTCATCGGTATTAGACGGTGAACCAATTACAGTTATAGCCACGTTTAACAGTAAAAACGTTAAAACTGGCAACATGATACAAACATGGATATTAAAATCCGATTTAGCGCCTATGGACGCATCTAAAACCGGTGCAGACTACAGTATTTGTGGCGCTTGTCCCCATAGGCACTATCTAAATGGTTCTTGTTATGTAGATCAATCTCGAGCCCCTACAATGGTATATAAAGCATATAAGAATAATAGTTATCCTACTTATGACGCATCATTGCACGCTAAATACTTCAAAAATAGAAAACTACGTTTGGGAGCATATGGTGACCCTGCAGCAGTACCGTTTACTGTATGGGATGATCTTATATCTAACACCGAACTAGACGGACATACTGGCTATACGCATCAAATACGTCACACTAAATTTGATATCAGAATACTTCGCTATTGTATGGCGTCCGCTGATACACCAAAACAAGCATTAGCGCATCAAAACTTAGGCGCTCGTACATTCCGAGTTAAGACTGTTAACGCGCCTATGTTACCAAATGAGATAGAATGCCTATCAGATAGTAAAAATCTAGAGTGCTTAGACTGTTTACTTTGTAGTGGTAACAAAGCACCAAAAAACATAGTGATTAACGTGCATGGTAGTAAAGCATCGCGTTATACCCAAAAATTTAGTAAAGCTAATCTAATAGCAGTATCTAACTAATAGGAGTTTTAAAAATGAGAGTATTAATATCTTGCGAGTCTAGCGGTACAGTTAGAGAAGCATTCCGAAAATTAGGACACGACGCATGGTCTTGTGACATTCTACCGGCTGATGATGATAGCCCGTACCATTACACTGGTGATTGTATAAACGTAATAAAGCAAGGATGGGACCTAATTATAGGACATCCACCATGTACAGCATTAGCAGTTAGCGGTAATTCAACGTATGCCTATGGCATGCCCAAACATCAAAAAAGACTAGACGCTATTAAATGGACTGAGGATTTATGGAATCTTATGTGCGCTAATGCTACTTATGTTTGCATGGAAAATCCTGTTGGCGTTTTATCTACACAGTCCAATATTAAAACAAAACCACAGTACATCCAACCGTACCAGTTCGGCCATGCGGAAAGCAAAAAGACCGGTTTATGGCTTCACAATCTACCCAAATTAAAAGATAGTAACAACGTCAAAAATGAATTTGATTCATTGCCTAAAGCACAACAACAGAGACTACACTATTTACCACCATCACCGGATAGGTGGAAAATACGTTCTAAAACGTACCAAGGAATCGCTGATGCAATGGCTAATCAATGGGGGGTTTAACTAATGGCTAACTACATTCTAAGTGATATACCCAACACCGAAGACGGGCACGCATTTTTAGAGGAGCTAAAGAAGTATTTTAACCATGATACTTACCGCATGCGTTGTAGAGGTCAATATTTAGACAATGATAAACTGCCTGAGGGTAAAACGTGGAAACATTTCCAAAGAGGTCAGCCTATCAAATATAGTAAATGTATTCGGGTCTATATTGATCGTAAATAAATTTGATCGGTAAATTGAACTTTTGTTATCTTCAATAGTCTAAGAGTAAAAATGAGGTTTTT
>JGI24006J15134_10001334_pt1 | contig 14139 bp, 16 predicted proteins | sample LinPmetageLP53_FD_15134 | JGI IMG/M metagenome (IMG submission 15134) | reverse complement strand
TTGTATTAATTTGGCTTTTCCCATGCCGTAGCTTAGAGATAAATTTATTACTTTCGCATCTTTCCTAGTAATACCCGCCATGTCTGCTACAATCTGGTGGAAATCTGCATCATCATCTTTGTACGCAGAAACAGCTTCTTCTGCTCCAGGTAACTTCATTCTGGCAGCATAGTGTACTGTTAGACGAGGTTCTTGTTGTGAGTAGTCAAACGCACCCCATTTATGTCCTTCTTCTGGCAAAAATAAACCACGTACAAGTGGACCAAGCACAGGATCTCTAGCTGGTACTTGCTGTAGATTAGGAGTGCTGTAACTAAATCTTCCACTAACAGTTCCACCAGAGTCCCCACGCAAAGGATGCATTTGCCCATGTATTCTGCCATTATGTGAATGCTCAAGAATCATATTTTCTATAAAAGCACTGCGTATTTTTTGCAGTTTACGAGCCTGAACCACCAGTTTAGGGAGTCCATGGTTTAAACTTTCTAGCCATTTACCAGTAAAACTCGGTGCATTCGTCTTCTGTGTTCGTGGGTACGTTAGACCTGCCTTATCAAACGCTTTTGCGACGCTTGTGGATGCCCAAACGTCTACATCCACGCCATATTTGTACTTTATTTGTTTAATACAGTCTTTTTCTTGTTTTTTAAGAGAAAGTACACTCTGTTCTGCTTTATCTGTGTCAACACGGACACCTTTCCACCGCATTTCTACTAAAAGAGGAATTAAACTCGACTCTAGATCATAAATAGGTTGTAAATTTTCTATTTCAAGACTTTTTTGTAGCTTATCCCAAAGTTTAAGCGTCAACACAGCATCTTGTTCTGCGTACTCACCTACAAATTTAGACGGCAACATGTACATTTCTGCTTTCGGGTCGATTCCCCATGCACTTGCAGCCTCTGTCAATAGTGTTTCATCTTTGCGATCTTTACAGTAATCTTCTCCAAGAGAATCTAACGAATATCTTCTGCGGTGTTCGTCCACTAGAGGAGCAGCAATTACTGTGTCATGTATTTTACCAGAAATACTAACACCTTCTCTTTTTAGCCAACCTACATCATAAAGTGCATTATGAAAAACCTTATCTGCGTCACCAGATAGAGTTTTATCTAGCCAACGGAAAACAAATCCAGGATCTAAGTTACCCCCACCATCATGGCGAACAGGCAAATAACCACTCCAATTATCTGTAGCTATTGCGATTCCAGTTACGTGACCATTTCCTGTTGCCCAGCCTGGACCAGAAATCCTCAAATCAGGATCTTTAGTTTCTAAATCAACAGCTATGCGTTTTGCTGAGGAAAGATCAGGTAGTGTCTCGGGAGGAGTCCAATCTGAATTAGGTGTGAACATAGGTTGCTGTATCATTCGGTTGCTCCATAAGATTGTACTAGGTGTGCTAAAAGTGCTTTGCCTCTAGTGTTTAATTTCATATCAACTAACTTTTCTACACCATTACTAAACACCACGTTTACGTTAGTGTTGCCTAGACTACGTTGGTTAACACAGTACAACAACAGCTCGAATAAATCTGATTGTTTAAAAAACTCTTTTTCTTCGGCTGTTAGACTGTAGTCAACACCAAGTTCTCTCTCTATTCTGCGTTCAACACTAGCGAGTTGTTTGGCTAAACTTTTATTGTTCCATTTTGTAGGTGCTGGTATATCTCCTGTTTGTTTCTCAGCCACATCATGTGTAAGTGCCTTTAGTAAAGCAGTTTTACTAATGTCTGGCTTTAACCAGTTAAGTATTAACGCTACTCCCCAAGAATGGTTTGCTACAGTTTGCTCACCTATTGTGGGTAATGTGTGATAACGCTTAACTTCGCCACCGCTTAACACGTTTAACGCTTCTTCTACTTTAGATGTGCCTGTATTCACTACATACTCCTGATTTGCCATAATGACACCACTTGCAGTTTTGTACACTAGCTTTTGCTGGGTACTCGGTGGCTTCTGTTAGTTTTAATGCTCGATTATGGAATATTTCTTGTCTTTCCTTTAGTTCGTCCACTGTGTACGAATGCCTAGCTATCCGACCATGATCTAGATACCAAAGCTCTGCTTGTATTAACTCTACATCAGGGTCGCGATTATACGTTGCCGATGCATACAGCGCACACTGCTGTTCGTGCGTAGCTTCATTGCCAGCGTATCGACCTGTTTTAAAATCAATAACTACTGTGCGATCGGGTCTTTTTATGTAAGCATCAATTTTATATCTACACCAAGTCTTATCTTCGTTCCAGTTTGCAGGTTGCCAATCTATGTCAAATGCCCAATCTTCTTCTACGAAAACTGTTCCGTTTTCAAAGCCTTCTTTTAATTGTTCAAAACCTTCTTCAAACAACGCTAACCCACGAGTCATTGGACCTTCGCCCCTAATATACAGTTCAGCTTCATTGTGTATATCTGTTCCTCTAGTAGCAGCAGGATGCTGTGGTGTAGGTATTTTCTCAATACTCGAGTAATAGTATCTTTTTGGGCATTGCTCAAAAACAGATAGTCTACTGTATGACCAACGATTATTTGGCATTAGTTTCTCCTATCACAGCTTCTGTGTCTTTAGCTTCTTCTTTACCTTTTAATCTTCTTTCCAGCCATTCAACACAAGCTATTTGCCAATCTTCTGCTTTACAGAAAGAGTATAACAAACTTATTGCTCCTCTTGTGTTTTGGTCCAGTTTGTGCATATCCCAAGCAGTTTTCATAGGTATAGCTACATCCGAGAAAAAGTGGTTAGCAAAACCATTCTGTTGTCCTCTAAAAAATGCATCTAGATCTCCATCGAACTCTTCAGGATCGTTTACCATAGGAAACACGGAGATAGTTTTATATGGATTACCCACCATAGGGTACTTAAATGTGTAGTAATCGAACTCAGGAAGTTTTTCTTTCATACTGTTAAACAGTTCTGTGTACACATGGAAACTGTCGCTTACCTGATTATACACACCAACTTCTACACCTATTCGTGCAGCCATGTACTCCTGTAACATAGAAAAGTGCACAGCATTCGCACCATACGCTCCCCAGATCATGTCGTTTGATCTACAGCAAACAGTCATATTTAGTTTATTATTCCTTACCTTAAAATAAATATGTGTGTTGCACGGAGTGTCTAAAGTGTCACGATCTAAATCGTTGNTACATTCCCACATAGCTACAACACAACGTCTATCATCAGGATTATCTTTTAATCTTTTTACGACAACATCTAATTGATCTTTTTCGTAAAATTCTCTCCACCTGTAGCCATAAGCTCCGTTGAGTGTAAAACCATTATCACTAAATGCTTCCATCCCCTTATTGTAGTGAGCAAGAAACTCAACATCTTCTCTACCTTGCAACATCCACAAACCCTCCATAAAATGGAAAAATGGATTAGCGTCTCTACCTTCCCAAAAAAGAACACGCTCGCAAGGGTATTCATAGGTTGTCACCACAGGTCCATCAAACTCTAGTGTTGCTCCTGCTCTACTGTCCTGCTCTTGTACATCTCCATCCCATGTAAATGCATCCACACCTAGTATAAAGGCTTCGTGAACATTCCTGCTGTTTATAGTCTTAGTCATATTATAATCTCCACTTATAATTCAGTTGATAATTTAAAGAAATTAGTCATAACTTCTCTTGTCTTAGTTTTTATTTTTTCGCTAAGCACACCACACTCAAGTTTACCATAAAAACCTGTTGGATTGCCGTTTGATAGTGATAGATACTGAAGAGCTACTCGTTCTCTTTCAAAATGCCTTAAAAGTTTTTTATTATTTTCTTGCATATCCCGAACTAGCTCTGGGTTCATGTTAATTGTTTGCTCGATAACACTAGCAAATTCTAAAGGCGACGCATCGTGGGGCACCATCATGTAATTTTCGTAAGGTTTAAAGACTTCCCCTTCCCCTTCTTCATTAGTAGCCACACCATAGTTCCTTGCTATGGGTATTGCTCCTTCAACTATCCCATCGACGATTACTCGATTAAAATGGTCACCTATTTTTGAGTAAGCAACCGACCAAGACGGATCAATCATACACTTAACCTGTCGCAGATGTCCCCTAACTTTTTCTTCAGGTAAGTACCCAAACCATTCCATGCCGTGTTCTAAAGCTACATCCCATATTTTTTTACCATGGTGTTCATAGCTTATGTCAGGATCTCTCTCTGGGCTGACAAAATAATTCTCTTTGCATTTATCTTTAGATGTCATGTAATTGTGCTCTATGCCACCACCAGCCATTCGTTTTTGAAACTCTTTAGGTAAATGCGGAACTGCTCTAACTAAGTCATCAACGTGTTTCCAACCCTTAAAAGTTTGCATAGAGATAAACCCTTTTTCTCTACTTTCCCAAACAGGTTTCTCATCTATAGAGGTTATGTCTTGTGGGTTTAGTATTAGTGCTCTAGGTACGTCCAGTCCTGCTGCGCCATGATAGGCACAAGGATGGACACAGGCTAAACCATGTAGATGGTGGGAAATCTGGCTTATCCAAGGATAGCTTTTAGCCATATTGCCGTCATGAATAACCGCAACTTGTTTAATCCGATCAGGTAGATCATATAGTTGTAACCAATCTGCGTTGCCTTCGTTATCTCTTTGTTTTGTAGGAACAGGTATTTGCCAAACAATTAGGTCATACTCAGCTACATAGCCTTTCCATCGTTTAAGATTCCAGTCTCCCTTGTATGGGAACCTGCTGTGTCTAGGAAACAGCCAACCTTTTCCTTGGTGCACAGGTATGCCCGAAGCTCTGTGCTCATAATTACTTTCATCCTTTGTGGTTTTTTCTTTAACATGGTCTCTCCAAACTAACTCTACAAAGTCAACGTGGTGCCCCTGTAGTTTAAACCCAGCAATTAAATTTTCGTTGTGGTTTATTATTCCACCAGGACTATTAATCCCATACATAGTTACCAATATTTTCATTTTTCCTCCTTTCTTTTGGTTACGTGTTCTTCTACTAATAGCAAATACCTTCTTAAATCTTGTATGTCATCAAGAATACCTTCTGCTCTTGCGTCTGTTTCGTATGCTTCGAATATGTCGTAAGCTACTTTTTTAACTTGATTTTCTATGCGATCCCACTTACGAGCCAACATCATAAACGCACCTACTCCACCTCGCTCTCGCCAAGAAGTACCATACGATTTCTCTGCTGTTTCCAGTTTATCAACATCAGTTTGTGCGATTACTCGCATAGTTTCAAATTTTGTAAATTCATTATTCATCGTTTATATATACTCCTTGGTTTTCCTTCGCCATTTCTTACACGCTCATATTTATCGAACTCGCAAAGGGTGTGCTCGATATCACGCATTTCTAAACTAGGTACTTGTCCATGTAGCCATTCTTGGCTTAGTTCAAGTAAAACCTGCATTTCGTCTATGTTCACAGAACTTTTTATGTTTTTATTTAATGGTCTGCCGTGTATTCTGTTTAAGCCACGTTTTGCTCCTGGACCTGGATTACCCCATGTCATAATATCTGTAGCTTCATCGCCTAAAAAAGTATGTCGCCAATCCGTTACAACTTCATATGCCATAAATGGACCCATGTAGGGGTAAGGCATAAGCACATCCCAAAGCTGTTTAAGACTGCCTTTCGCTTCGTACATAGAATCAATAAATTTATTGTGGTCATTTGCTATCTGGTCAACACACCAACAAACACCTTCTAGCTTGTTCATTCCGTTTGGTGTTTTAATGATATATGCTCCTGTCACCCACTGCGGTTGGTCTCTTAAAATCTCGTTACAGTAATCGCTATCCCAGTCTCTGTATAAATCGTGCTCTAGTAAAATTTTTCCTGTTTCTATTAAATTAAACCACCTGAATATAATTGTGGCTAGTGCTACATCCATCTCGTCACGCATACTTTCCCGCACATTTTCCCTAAACCAAACTGTGGTTCTATCGTTTTCTCGGAACACGTTAGTGAATTTATATTTTTGTAGAATAGGGTCACTAGTCCAAGGAAACTCTTCTCCTCGTAGTTTTTTTAGATAAATTAAATGTCTTTCGTTTAAAAAATCAAAATACCCTTTAAGATTCATCGTCTTCCTCCCATACAGTAAAGTTTTGTTGTTCTCGTGTTAACACAGCCATTTTATCTTCAGTAGTGGCGTACTGTTTATACTCTGTGTAGTCGTAATTTTTATACCCAACTTCAAATCTTTTTCCTCTTCGTTCTTGGTATGCTTCAGTATTGTGTAACCTTTTCCCGTCTGAATAGGTAGCTAGAGGAAGATCTTCTAAACAACTCAAAATATAATAATTGTCTTCTGTAATGCGTAGGTAGTCATCTTGGCTCTCTAAAATAAACATAACGTCTTCGGGTATATGTACCTCGTCGTAACAACAAGTATGTTCATGAACGCCTTCCGTGCTTTTAACGTGTCCGACTGGGTTTTTATTATTTAAGGTGTGTTGATTACCTTGGCATTTTTTACTACAATACACAGAAGTCCCTTCAAATTCATCACCACAAAAATTACATAATCGTTTAGTCGGAAGTTTTATTAGACGGTCAGAAAAATTCTTTTTACGACAGGCTGCACTGCAGTATTTGCTGCGTTTGTCATGCAGTTCTGGTGTTACTTTTTTGTTGCAGGTCTGGCAGAAAAATTTTCTTGGCTTTTTATTCTTAGTATAGTTTTCTTTTACAAAACTTAACCGACAATTGACAGAACAGTATTTTCGTACACTATTAATAGCAACAAGGAATTCTTCAGAACAGCGTTTACAATTACGAATCTCGGTGGCAGGTTTGTCTAAAGTTTTTAACCAATCTTGTGTCGCATCTATATCTTGTTGCATTTCTTTAACAACGTTCATTGTTGGCAAGAATTCTAAGAAAGCAAGAAAATCTTGTGTTGTAATTTCGCTTATGTTGTAAAGTTGCCCCATAAGTTCATAATACTCTAAGTCCTTAACTTTGTAAAGGAGTTTCATATAATAGGTCTAAAGAATTTAGAAGTGTCAGGCTGTATGATGTGTAGGTTTTTGCGTGTTCTTGTCACAGCGACATAGAATGCTCTGTTTTCTCCATCAGGTCTAGAGTATAGCTCGTTCCAAGTTTTAACGGATATATCCGTGAACACTACTACGTTATCTGCTTCGCCACCTTTAGCAGCATGTATTGTAGATAGCCTTATTCTAGGTTTAGATATTTTTTCGCCTCTTCGCAAACAGGCAATTATGTACTCTCTCTGCGTGCCACCTATTTTGTCCAGAGCTTCGTGCCAAATAGCTTCGGTCAATAAACCATGTTTTTCTTTTAGATCTTCTATACTCAATAGATCATCTTCTCCAACTCCTGGCAATTTTTTATGTCCTCTAGCCACACCTCTGCCGACAGACATGAAGTAATATATGTCTCGTATTTTAGTAGCAGAAACTTTTCTGTTTTTGCGGAGGAGTTCCCAATTACCAATTGCATCTAATAATTCTTGTCGAACAGACAACACATTATTTCTAGCGTATATGAATCCAATTTGTTGCAAAAATTTTTCGACCCGATTTAAGATATAGCCGTTGCGAGCAAGTACCAACCATTCCCCCTCACTAAAGTCTAGATGCTCATGTGAGGTGTGAATTAGAACTTCTCCTTCAACTGATCTAGGGTTCCAGGATTTAACTCTTCTGTTTTTAGTGGGGATACGATTCAGTATACCTTGGGCGACTTCGTGTACTTTTCTGGGAATACGATAAGAGTTTTCTAACACAGTTACCTCCCCCTCTAACTGTATGAATGTGTCTACGTCTGCTCCTGCCCATTGATAAATAGCTTGGTCATCGTCACCAGCTATGTGTATGTTCTTAACACCTTGTGACAGTTTACGAATACAATCCCACTGTAGTTTAGATAAATCTTGAGCCTCGTCAACTATAAGAACGTCTAACGTTGGCTTAGATTTCTCCTTTAAAAACAGGTACAACATGTCTGTGTAATCCTTTAGAAATCGTTCTTCCTTATATTTCTCAAGACCAACACAAAACCATTTAACATGGTTCCATGGTATATCTAAATTTGCTTGTTCCCATTGTTCTCTAACAGAAACTTTTTTATTCCTAGCAATATTTTCCATAAACAACATTTGGTCACCTTTAGACAAACCAAACACAGCACCTTCCTCTTTTTTAAGTTGTCCGTTTAAAGGTTCGCCCATTAATTTGCTAAACTCTTTATAATGCGACCGAGCCATTATGTCTGCTGTTTTTAAGCCAAGCCAGTGGTAACACAGGGAATGTATTGTTCTAAAAAAAGTTAGCTCGTCTTGACTTAAATCAAAACGATCGCTGGCTCGTTCAAGAGCCTCATTTGCAGCCTTCTTGGTAAACGCTACATAACCTATGCGGTGAGGTGCCACACCTGCCTTTAAATAGTCCTCAGTGAGGTTTAAAAGTTTTGTAGTTTTACCAGTTCCAGGTGGTCCAAGAATTATATTCCATGTCATTCTGGGTCCAGAACAGCTTTCTTTAGATCTGGATCTTGGTTGACATAAGCACCAGTTGGTTCGCCTTCTTCCTCAGTAAACGTACCTTCCACTATTTCTTGTGGTTCCTCAGGTTTTTCTTCTTCGATAAATCCTCCTACGAGAGGATCTGAGTTAAGAGCATCGGCTACGTCTCCAAGAATTAATAAAGCGTTCCTAATCTGTACTCTTAAGTGCTCAGGAGTGACTTGAGATTCGAGCAGTATTATGTACTGCTCGACGTTAGATCTCATACTAGACATTAGACCCTATCTAGAAAGTTATGGGCGTAAGCCTCTGGTTCATGGTCTATACTTATACCCTCAAAACTTCGGGCGATTACTTCGATAAACTCTTCAGCATCTTTTACTAATGCTTTAAAAACTTCGTCGCTTGTCGCGTCGTCCTCAAGTGCATCGTAGCTGTCGTGGTTAGCATTAAAGAATAGATCACTAGTGAAAGGATCTACCCAAGTTTCGATTTCGGTTACATTTTCTATTGACATAATTTTTCCTCGTTTTGTTTATGTACTCTCATGATACTCCTTAACTTTTTAAAAGTAAAGTAGTTTTTTAATGTATAGTTTCTTGGCTGTTTATGTATTCTTCGAGAGCAGAGTCTGTAGCGTACTGAACAACAAGACGCAACATAGAAGTCTCTAAGTCTGACTTTAACCCAATAGCTATAGCTGTCCAAATTAAAGCAACGATTAATGCTTCGTCGTTTTTGTCTTCTTCGGATAACATGGAATAGATTTTTGCACAAAGTTTTTCTGCTAAGTCCATAGCATGCTGTAATTCTTTGTCTTCCATACGTTATCATAAATCTTACTCTCTTTTTTGTATAGGAACTAGAACGGATCTTGCTTCATGTTAGGTAAGTCTATGTCGACATCCTCACTTATAAACGCAGGTATCGACCAAGCGTTAACACCTCTGCCTCGGATGTTAAAAAAGATATGCTCTGCTCCCATGTCCTTTAGTTTTGCTGCGACTTGGTTTGTTTTCATATCCATAAAGCGATGTCTTTGTAAATAGTCCATTAGGTCACGTATTCTAAAGTGTGTTTTATTTTCATTAGTCCAGGGTTTTCCTAATAACATCTCTTCTCGAGTAGAAGCCTGTGCAATATCTGTGCAAAACGATTCGAGTAGCTCATTAAATTGTCCTTGGATAGATGCGTCTTCGCTAACGTCTATTATCTCTAAGCCGTTTTCTAACAGTTGTTGTACTAAACCTTGCCAAGTTTGTTCCTTCATTTTAGGAGGCATTATGTTAAGTGTTTCCATACACACACGTTGAAAACGTATCTGGTTTTGTAGCTGTTCCGTGGATAACTCTAAGCGTTTATCATTTACAGACATAAACCATAGAGGTGGATCAGTGTTTAGTTTTGCTAGGCTAGAGAACAACGGAGCATCGTGACCAGCACCAACACCAAACTTACACGTCCTACATTTAGTTGAATTACAATATGATTTAATTGGTTCATCACCACACTTATAATTGTAATCTTTTTTCTTATGCTGTTGTATTATTGCCGACACTTCGTTAGCAGGTAGCGGTGGTTTGAAATACTTTCTGTTGTAATCCTCTAACTTGTCTTCCCAAGCTTCTGGGTGTGCTTTTTGTAAGTAAACAGCAACATTAAAGAGTCCATTATTACGAGTTCCTTCAGGAAAACCTTGTTTTAATAATATCTTTAGACAAGGTGGTCCAAACTCTAGATCATCTACGATCGCTGAGATTTCTATATTGTATAGATCTTCTGCCGTTGGTAGTTGTCTCTCTACAGCAAACGCTAGGAACTGCTCTATTGTTAGCGACTCCCCTTTTGCAGAGAAACCATAACGAGTAGAGTCTTCTCCCCCAAAGTAAGGCATGTTTAGCCAAGACCCTATATCGCCTCTGTCAGCTAACACTTGTCTTTGCTTAGGAAATATCTCTAACCCACCAAAACCTAATCCTGCTGCTATTTCTCTTAGCTTGTCTTGCATTTCACCTGCTTCTACAGGTTCAGCTACAAACAATAATATATGGGCTCCACCACTTTTACTTCTACAGACAACTAAAGGTAACTTTTGCTCCTCTATCTTATCTACTAACTCAGCTATATCTAATGGATATACATCTACATCTATACAACCCCAATGACACTGGTTGTCATCGTTGATAGGAATTACTCCTAAACCATATTCTCCCTGTAAATGCTTTTGCCAAAATTGCACAGTTGGTCCAGAAGTTTTAATTGTAACTGCTTTTCCCTGTTTCTTTCCATCATTTCTATCTTTCTTAATTTCGAAATAACCATGTGCTCTTTCAGATCCTTTAAATAGCTGAGAAAACTGCTCTGCTATTTTTTCCATATTTAATTCTTCTATAAAACTGGTTGTTAGTAAGGAGTAACCAGCAAACTCCTGCCCAAATTTTGAGCGGAGTGCTATTTAATGCACTACAGTTTATCACTTAAAAGGGTGCTTCTTCTTGGTTAGTTTTTACTGCACCAGCATTTACGTTCTGGCTAAATTGTTTAGCAGCAGAATAGATAAAGCCATCCTCAGCCGTAAGCTGATCGCCTAAAGCGATGTCCCAGCCATACCAAGAGCCTTGGTCGTTTTGTTCAACGACGGAAGTTAGTTGGTATTTGTGCGAGAAGGTTGGTGGGGTAAACACCTTGCCTTCTTTAGTTCTGATCTTAAGACCAGACATAATGGAATTCCATTTCTTTGATTTTTTAAGTTGGCTCCCACCAAAAGCAAGAATAGCTTGGGCAAAGCCACCTTTATCATCAATTACCAACACGTAATGATTGGCAGTTGTTGACAGTAAGTTGCCGTTTGGAAGATAATCCTGCCCTTTTTCACTTTTAACTACATCCTTCAGTATTTCGGAGGTGTCGTGGACAGCAGCAAGACCTTTTCTTTCTGGCATCCATTCTAGATAAGTTCTTTTGTACGAAACAGGAACTACTGTAACACCACTTGCTCCTTTATATAGGGTGTTGTCAACAGTATTAAAGATATCCCCTTGTTCACAGTCTTTGATGTATTTACCATCACGAGCGTTTACTTGAGGACTCATAGCCTGTGTTATACGCAGGAAAGGTATCGCTAAGTCTTCGGAGGTTACGTTTTCTAAGCCAGAGTTGGCGTCGGCGAACATATCAGCCTCAGTTAAAGCAACTTCATTCTTTTGTTGTTTTGTTATTTGTTTATTTTCAGTTTTTTCATTCATAATTTAACCTTTTGTTATTTTAGTTTTTTGACCTACATATACATTAAAGGTTTCAAATGGGAGGTCAGTACCATTTTCAACCTGCTCTCTTGCAAATGCTTTAAGAGTCATAGGCTCTACCCAGCGTTTGTTTGAAGGTGTGTAACCTTGCGCAGTAAGACTTTGCAGGATGCCATCAGCAGAATCATCTTCGCCACGACCAAACTGTAGAGACACAACATTTTTTATAATGTCTTCATGTCCGTTATTTTTTAGCCAAGCGAAGGCTTCATCTTCCTTCTCTTTCCCTATACGAGCAGAATAAAACTGCTGTACAGAAACTTTTACTCCGTCCGCTAACCTTATCTCGGATAAGTTGCATTCACGCATTGCGTCGGGTAGTTTTTGTTCAGATATATCTTTAAGTTCTTTTTTAAGGTCTGCTAACTTCTCTTCAGCAACAGTAACTTCTGATGTTAACCTTAATTGTTCTGTTGCCCAGAACGAAACCTCCTTAAGAGATTCATTTTTTAACTCGCCTTTTATTTCTGGGCTCGAGTCTTCTTCCCACATTTTTTCTAAGTCATCACTCACTATCTTTCTCCTTTATTTAAAATCCACAGCAACTGGGAAATATTTATATTCTCTATTGTCCCACTTTAAAAAATTTACAACACTTGAAAATCTGGCAGCATAATGTGTGGCTATACCAATAGATATTGGATCACCCACTAAAAGTAGGTAGTCTTCTTCTGTAAATTCTGATAAACCTTCCTTAATTGTGTTCACAGCAGAATCTGTTGAGAACATTAGGTTGGTAGCTGGGGGGAGTAGGAACTCTAGATCACCATAGTTTGTAGCTGCAAGGAGATTCTTTCCTGATGCTTCTTGAATCGCATATACTTTTGACATTCTTTTTTCTTTCCTCTTGTTTCTGTTAAGAGCTTGATGATAAACCTTATTTATAAAAAAGTAAAGGATATTCCTATTGGCTTCATGAGCAGTTATTTTTGTATAAATATTTTTGTAAAAGTTTCATAACAGCCAATATTTTAATAGCATAGCAAGAAAAATCTTATGTAATAAGACCCCACAGCGTATTGGAATAACCCTATTAGACACCTATTAGATCCGTTTAGAAATACTCCTTTACCTTTTGTTATGTTTTAGTATATGATATCAGGAAGAAAGGAGAAACTTATGAATATATTTTACGTTAACGAAGACCCAACTCATGCTGCAGTATGTTTACCTGACAAACTTGTAGTAAAAATGCCTCTAGAGTCTGCTCAAATGTTGTCTACAGCACATCGTGTGCTCGATGGCGACGAACGAGCCAATACTTTAGGTTTGTATAAAACTGCTATGAAAAACCATCCTTGTACTATATGGGTACGAGAAACTAGCGACAACTATATGTGGCTTTACGAGCACTTTTATGCATTATGCGAAGAGTACGAAACACGCTACGGCAGGCAACATCTTAGTTTTACTAAATTAAATAAAAAATTATCTAAGCTACCGCTTAACATACCTATCGACCACAAGACTGTGATGCCTCAAGCGATGCCTGAGCAGTATAAATGCCAAGACACTATAAAAGCGTATCGTGATTATATGGTAAACGAAAAACATTACGCTCAATGGAATAAAATACCAGAGCGACAACCCACATGGTGGCGGTAACATGAAACAAGCCTTCGTTTTTAAAACAGAACCCTATGAACACCAGTTAGTAGCGTTAGAAAAAAGCTGTGACAGGAAAGAGTACGCTTATTTTATGGAAATGGGTACTGGTAAATCTAAGGTACTCGTAGACAATGTTACACATCTACATGCTAAGGGTAAAATAAATGCAGTATTAATTATAGCACCTAAAGGAGTCTATCGTAATTGGGCAAAACGAGAAATACCAATACACATGCCAGACTTCATAGACAGACAGATATACCTGTGGACTCCAGGAGAATCAGCTAAAGTGTTGAAGGAAAAAGAAGCCTTAATGAAACCTTCTTCTGAAATTAAATTTTTGATTATGAACGTAGAAGCATTGAGCACTTCTAAAGGTGTTAGGTTTGCTTGGAAATTTATATCTAACCACGATACGCTAATGGCTGTTGACGAGAGTACAACTATTAAAAACCCAACAGCAAAACGCACCAAAAATATTATTAAGCTAGGTAAGTACTGTTATTATCGTAGAATACTAACAGGTTCGCCGATCACTAGGTCACCTTTAGACATCTACACACAGTGTCAGTTTTTAGACCCAGCTTTACTAGGCTTTAACTCTTATTATTCGTTTAGAAATCGTTACGCATTGCTCGTTGACAGGAGTGCAGGAGGCAGAACATTCAAACAAGTAGTAGGTTTTCAAAACTTAAATGAGTTAAATGGATTAATGCAACCTTTTAGCTATCGTGTGTTAAAAGAAGATTGTTTAGATCTACC
>JGI24006J15134_10001331_pt1 | contig 14158 bp, 20 predicted proteins | sample LinPmetageLP53_FD_15134 | JGI IMG/M metagenome (IMG submission 15134) | reverse complement strand
GACTATGCTAAAAGGTTCTTAGCTTCTTATAACGATATAAGAGAATGTAGAAATATAGTAGAACTAGCTAATTGGTATTATAAAGTTGTAAATAACTCAGCTATAAATAGAGACAAATACAACCAAGCTAGATACATTGGTACTAATATACACGCAAGATTTTATCATGGTACAATAGAGTTTAGATACCATGAAGGTAGTATAGAAACACTTCCTATACTAAAATGGATAGATTTTCTTTACGAGATAATGCAATCTGTAAAAGAAATAGCATCACGCTCTACTAAGAAAGGTAGAGATATAGAAAAAATTATATATGACAAAGACAAGATAGATTCTTTGCCACCAATACAGCTAATAGATATGATTGGTGGTAGAGGTTCTTGTGAATATATAACTAACAAAATAAACAAATACAACATGTAGAAGGAGAAATATATGTGTGGAATATTTGGTTTCGCTAAGACTAGTAATGGTCAATCAGACCACCAACTAGAGATACTTAAGCGTACATTTACCAATCTAGCAGACGAATCATCTAGTAGAGGCAAAGATAGTACAGGCTTCTCTATTATGAATCCGTTAGAAAGGTTTACATACAAGACATTGACAGATTCTAGTACACTTACTCGTACTAATGAATGGTCAAATGTAATAGGCAAGATAGATAGAGATACCTCTATTGTGCTAGGTCATACTAGGTTCGCTACCACAGGAGCAAAAGTAGTTACTAATGCACACCCTTTTAATATAGGAGAGGTTGTAGGTATACATAATGGTGTTATCTATAACTTTAACCAAGTTGCTAGAGGACTAGGTAAGGCTATACCTCAAGTAGACTCAGAGGTTATATTTCAATCTCTTAATAGAAAAGAGAAGGGCAAAGCCTTTGAATCTATCAATGGAGACTTTGCAATAGCTTGGGCTAAAGAGAATAATACTACTCTACACTTAGCTAGAGAAGATGGTAGACCTATGGTTGTGTCTTATTGGAAGAAAGCCAAGGTTTTATTCTTTGCTAGTACGGAAGATATTATGAATAATGCTATGTTAGATGCAGGGTTAGTACTAGATATTATAGAAGTGCCTACTGATATTATCTATAGTTATGATACTTCTAAGTTTACAAAACTTGTAGAGTACAAGGAAGAGAAGTTCAAAACTATTAGTCAAGATGCAATAGATAATTATGGTTATGGTTTTAACTATGGTTATGGTGGTTGGTATACTAAGAATAGGACTAAGACTTGTGATAGTATAAGCTCTAGTAGTTATGAAGATAAGTATTGTATGACTTGTGGAGATTATTCTTGGTCTCAAGGCTATTGTGCAGAGCATCTACCAGATGAGATGTATAAGAATATGAGTCCTGCTAATAAGGCTCTACATGACGATAAAGTAGACTATTGCGAGACTTGCTTTGAAGATACTCCATATAGTGAATTAGAGTATGATGCAGAGATAAAGAAGTATGTTTGTGTAGATTGTGATTGGGATATACCTAATTATGATGGCAATTTATTAATAGATGGAGGTATAGATGAAAAAAGTAATACTGATAGGGTTTCCTAATCCTGTAAAGCTAAAGTCTAAACGCTTTATAATAGAAACTCTATACAAAAGAGCTAAGAAAAATCCGTTTCTATCTGAGTATTCTTATGATGAATACCTAGAGTTTTTAATCAATCAGATAGATAGTCTATCTTCTACTAAGGTAGATATAGATAAAGGTAGTGATACTTTAGAGAAAGATATATATAATGCTCTAAAGAAACTTAATTGGCTAAAGGTAATTAACGGATTAATAGTAGGAATAATAACTACAAACATAGGAGTATAGATATGCCACAAATGAGACAAATACATGATAAGCTAGAGCCACCTCCAGTAGAGATGGTATCGTGTAGTGATTGTGAAGAAGAGTTTGAGGAGTGTGAACTTGATGATGGTCTATGTGATAGTTGTATAGATGATTATAATATTTGCGAGTCCTGTAATGATAGAACCCATGTAGATGACTGTCGTGGCGTTAATTACTCTGTCTATTGTGAAGGTTGTTATGGAGATATATATGTATATTGTGAGGGTTGTGAGGAAGATGTAGATAGAGATGAAGCTACTTGGAATGAGAGTAGAGAAGAGTATCAATGCGATAATTGTTATGATGAGTGTTCTTATGATTGTGTAGAGAACTTTGAATGTAATCTGTCATTGCCTAGAAGTACAACAACCTCTAAAAACTTTGACAAGCTAAACATACATAGACATGTAGGTATAGAAGCAGAGTGTATGTACCCTCACGATACTGATAGTATGTCTTATCCTGTTGGTTGGCAAAGTGTAAGCGATGGTTCTATAAGTGCAGATGATGATTACTATGGTACAGAGTTAGTCTCTACACCAGCCAATGGTAATGCTTTAGATAAAACTATAGACTACTTAACTAATTGGAGTAATGAGTATGGTGCTTTAGTTAATAGGTCTTGTGGATTACATCTACATTTTAATTCTCTAGATTTAAGTCCTAGGCAGGTAGCACATATAGCTATAGTATATACTAAGATAGAAGATACTATATTCTCTATGATGCCGCCTTCTAGAAGAGGTTCTAATTGGTGTAGACCACTAGGTCTAGGTCTCGTAGATTTGCAATCTGTAAAGTATGAACAAGACTTAGTAGACTTATACTATAGGAGTGCCGACCCTAGTACAGAAAAGTATAATGATAATAGATACTATGGTTTAAACATACATTCTAGATACTATCATGGTAGCTTAGAGTTTAGGCATCATAGTGGTACTCTTAATGGTACAAAGATTCGTAATTGGATAAGGATATGTAATGCTATTGTAGAGAGAGGTATAAGATTAGCAGATAATTTAGATGGACTAATAACATATATTAATACAATGAGTAATGAGGATAGGCTTTCCTATCTATTCAGTACTGATTTAGTAGAATATATAAACAATCGAATTGCAAAGTTCGATAACTAAAGGAGAAGTAAATGATGAATAATAAGTCGTTTGATATAAATGCAAACTATGAAACTATAGTTGTAGAGTTGGCAGTATACCCAGATTCTAGAGGAGTTCGTAGAGATACCTATGGATTTATAGAAGATGAGTTTGGTCTACTAGAAGAGAGTGGTATATATTTACAAAAGATAGTAGAAGATAGAGATATAGTAATAGAAGTTATGGATAATACTAAAGAGAAAGAGGAGTTAGAATGGGAAAAATAAAAGCGTTGGTTACAGAACATGGTTGGAAAAAAGCAGAGTATATACTTGATAGATTAAAACATGAAAAGAAAGTAAAAAGTACTTGTGGATGTAAGTCTAAGCTAGTAAATTCAACCACTAAAAAAGGAGAAAGAAGATGCCATTAGTAGGTTTTAAATATCCAGATGGAGGTAAAGTAAGTATAGAAGATGTCTCCATAGGGAATGTAGACATAGAAAGAATGGGGGTAGCGTTACCATCCCTATTACATATGTCTCAACAGAGAGACCCTAATAGAAAGACATCTACTACAGAGTTGTTAAATGGTACTTGTCAAGCATACCTAGAGAGAACTACTGACTTCTATACAGACCCACAGGGTAATGCTTTTTCTCTAGCTGGAACACTACACCATGAGAAGTTAGAAGATTCTGCAGAGGTATTGTCTAGTCTACGTTCAGAGTTACCACTAGAGCACTACGATATAACAGGTATTGTAGATTTGTATGATGAGAAGAATAGAACTCTTATAGATTATAAGAATACAGGCTCGTATAAAGTTGCTCAATGTCTTGGTTTAAAAGTTAGTCATGGATTTCACCCTACCGAAGTCTATAAAAGAAGTGGTCGTTGGGGTAAGAAGGGAACGCCTAAAAGAATAAAAGAGTTCTATAGAGATGAGGACTCTGTAGACTTTGGAGATTGGGCTTGGCAGTTAAACTTCTATAAACTATTACTAGAAAAGAATGGTTATCCTGTAGACAAGATACTTATACAGATTACAGTAAGAGATGGTGGTCTACAAGTAGCAAGAGAAAGAGGAGTAGATAGAAATATATATTTACTTAAAGTACCTATTATACACAAAGACCATGTAACTAATAAGTTTCTAGAGAAGAGAGATGCTTTAGAGTTTGCTCTTAAAGAGAACATTACACCAGAGATGTGCAACAGAGAAGAGACTTGGGGTGGTGTTAAGTGCAGGAGTTATTGCCCTGTTAGTGAAGCATGTATGTATTACGAAGGAGAGTAGAATGATAGTATTTGATTTAGCAACTTGGGTATGTAATGCTTTTATATTAAGCCTTACATTTCTATGTTTTAGTACAGGAATATTCTTACTATTCCTAACATTTTATTGGTTTAAAAACAGGAGAAATAAATGAATAAAAAAGAATATGATAGGCTAAGAACAAAGTTTATAGAAGAAACACTTAGTCTGTCAGATACCAAACGTATAGAATATACCGAAGGTAATCATAATGATAATGTCTTATGGAACTTTGATAATATATCTAGTAATTTAGGTATTGCACCTATAGAAGTTTTATCTGTATATTTATCTAAGCACATATCTAGCTTGTTTAGTTATTTTAAAACTAGAAAGACATACTCAGAGCCTATAGAGGAAAGAGTAAAAGATATTATAAACTACCTTTTATTAATGGTGGCTATGATAGAAAGAGATAAAGAGATAAGTAATCGTATGGACTTGGAGATAACAGATGATAGACCAGAACACAGATAAGGAGAGAATATGGGATTAGGTAGAAAAGTAAGTCCAGTAAGAAAAGAGGTCAACAAACTAGACTTTAGATTAGAGCAAGTAGAAATGGCTTTAACTAATCTAATGCATGTTGTTGCTAACCAAGATGAGGAACTTGATAAATTTAAAAAGTCTATGAGTAGAGCTGATGAAGATGCATCTGCTTTTACAGACTTAATAGGTATGTTAAGTACCGAAGGAGGAGAAGCATGAAAGAAGTTGTAGTAAGTAACGAAGCAATAGAGCAAAGTTTAGCATCTATTACTGAGCTACATGATAAGGTATCTATGAAAGATACGCCTAGAGCTTTTGTAAAGAAGAAGATGAATCAAGACTATGTAGAAGTTTCGTATATGAAGAAACTTGCAGACAAGTATTTTGCTGGTTGGTCTTGGACAATAATAAGTACAGAAGTTCTTGGTAGTGAAGCCTTTGTAGTACATGGTAGACTTAAGTGGTATGAAGGTGGTATATGGAGAGAAGGCGACATGACAGCCGCCCATAGAATACAGAAGAGGAAAGGCTCTAATGAGTTTGTAGACATTGGTAATGATGTTAAATCAGCTAATACAGATTGTATTAAGAAAGCGTTTAATATGTATCTGAATATTGCTGATGATGTCTACAGGAATAGAGTTGAAGACCCTGCCCTAACTAAAGAAGATATAGACTATCTTTACAAAGAGATGGAAGGGTTAACAGAAGAATGGAAAACAAAGATATCTAATTCTATAGAGAATGGAGACATTGAGAGAACAGATATGATAAGAGTAATAAGTAAAATAAACAGACTAAAAGAGGAGTCAAATAATGGTTAATGATATACTAGATGATGTGGTTGGTGGAGAATCTTTCTACGACCCATCAGAAGATAAGCCTAATGTTATGGTGCAAGAAGGTGAGTACTACGCTCATGTAAAAGATGTTACTGTGAAAGAAGATGTAGTAATTCGTGGTAAGTATCTTGCAGATATATATAACATTATATTCAATCTATCTACAGAGAACTCAGAGAAAGAGTTTAATGGCATAGGTGGTTCTGCATTTGTAAACAAAGAGGTTAGGTCTAAAGGTTTCTTTAGATTTAAGACCCCAGATAGCAAGAATCTAGAGCCTAATGCTGGTGGTAATGGTGGGTATAAGGCTATGGTAGAAGCGTTGGGAGTTAAGATAGCAGAGAAGGAAGTAGATGGTAAGACTATGTATGCTTTACCCTCTATTAATCCTGCAGACGTAGAAGGTCTCCCAGCTATTATCAAAGTTGCTCATGAGACTTGGAAGAATAGAGATGGAGAGGATATGACTAGTCCTAAAGCAGTTGGTATTTTCAAGTGGGCAAATGGAAAGCGTGATGAGTCTGACCTACCCTTCTAATGAGGATAACTAATAGTGAATACGATATCATATTAGATTCGTTAGAAGTTCTTAAGAAGTCGCTAGAACCTAAGTTTACAAAGGTTAATCTTATAGATTCTTTAGTTAAAAAACTAGAGAATGAGTATGTTAGGATTGCTGAGATAAATACTAGTACACCTATGACTAAAGAAGAAGAAGAGTTATATCCAAGTAGGTTAGATACTGATTACGGAGGTAATGAGATTGGAGATAAAAGAGTGGAACAAGATACATGATGTATTTATAGATAAGTTTGGGTGGATAGATGGAACTACTTTACTCATTACAACATCTAGAGAATACTCTGGAGGAAAAAGCGTCTATGAGTGGAATCATAGAGAAGACAATGCAATAACAAAGGCTCTTAGAGCCGTATATAAAAAGGAAGCACAATGGCAAGGAAAAAGAAAAGCAAAATAGAAAGAGTGAGAACGTATCTATTATCTGGTAAGAAGCTAACACCGAAGTCAGCATTGACTAGGTTTGGTACAATGAGATTAGCAGCGATAATACATGTGCTTAGAACTTCTTTTAATATGAATATAAATACAGATACTAGCAAGAAGTACGCTACATATAGTTTTATTTCATAAGATAACAAAAGCTAGGGGTGTGCTATAACACCCCAAAGAATTTAATTAAAACAGGGAGCGTATATGAGATATTACTTTGATAGTTTATTTAACGAGAATCTAACATTTATATTTGGGTGGGAAGCATTTGTATTCTTTATGCTTTGCATGTTTATAAGTATAGTAGTTAGATTACATAGAATAGAGAGTAAGATAAACACTCTATTAGAAGTTATAGTAGGTAAGTAATTAAATTTGAGACCAAAGTTGAAACTATTTTCACTAATAAATAAAAGTTGTTCTGGAATACATAAAAGAACAACATGTAATTTATGTGTATGTATAACATGCGTACTGTTAATGAAAAAATATGACAATTGGGTTGGCTGCCTTTTGGTCTCAAAAATTTTATGATAATAGAAATAACTAAAGGTGGGATTATTAAAGAAAAAACTAACACTAACCTGTGTTTGTTAAAATTATTACTTCTTTAATGTCCTGCCTAAGGTTATATATATGGAGATTAAATGAAGAATAAGAAAAGAAATAATACACAGAAAAAAGTAGACTACTTATATTCAATAGCTACTAATAATCAAACAACAATAAAAGTACTTAGTGACTTTTTCTATAATTACCTAGATATGAAAGGAGATACAGATAAGTATGCAGAGTACATGAAGGAGAAAGTAGATGGGGTTTTGCAAGAAAGTAAAGATAGGATTGAAAAGATTTCTAGAGAGTCCATTCAAAAAGACAAGAAAGAAAAGGAATAGATATGCCATCAAAAAGCAAAGCAAAGGGGAATAGGTTTGAGTATGAAGTTGTTGCTAAACTAGAAGAGATGGGATATGAAAAGGTTAAACGAGCCTATGGTTCTAATGGTTTATCTTTACCAGATTGTGCAGAGGATGTAGATGTGCTTATAGGTGGAGATAAGCCTATTAAAATACAATGTAAGGTTAGAAAGACTATACCAAAATGGTTGTCTATAGGTACTTGTGATTGGGTTGTGTTTAAAGAAGATAGGGGAGAGATATTTAAAATAACTAGATTAAAAGAAGGGATAGAGAAAAATGTCAAATAATAATAATATGCAAATTAGTAGAGAGTTTGAGCATGTACATAAGAATAAAGCAAAGGTAGAATCTTTAGATTATTACTTTAAAAATAATTTTGTAGATGCTAATAACGTTCATAATATAGAGTTTTTAAATCAATCAACTATAGAAGAAGATAAGAGTTGGATTGATTGGGATTGTGTAACAGAGATACACGAAACCACAGAGTGGGGAAGAAAATATAAGTCTAAGAAAAAACTATCTCAAGGCTCACAGTATCCACCTACAAGATGTTATAAATGCTCAAGACCATACTCTAGGCAAATAAACAATACAAAAAAGTTTTTACCCTTTAGTAACTATATAAGAGTACCTTTAGAAAAAGGTGATTGTGGTATGTGTAATGCCTAAGTGCCCTATGTGTAGTAATAATATGCCTAAGAAAGAAGTTTCTTTAAGATTAAAAAGTCTTATGTTGTCTGTTTCTCCTAAGACAACTAGGCATATTAAACAAGCCTTTCAAAACATAGAGAAGAAATGGACTTTAAAAGATACAGAGAAGTGTGCTTTCTTTGTTAGAACAGAGAAAGTAAAAGATGATATAATTATTAATATGATACAGAAGTTTAACAGTAAGGGATATGCTGAAAGGGGATATAATATTGCATACTTATGTGGCATGATAGAAAACGAGTCTAAGAGAGATGAGTTTAAGAATGAACGTGAAAGAAAAGACCTAGATAGGATACCACCAAAGCTAAAGGATTAATATGAAAAGTGTAGAGTTAGAAAAAGCATTACTAGGATGTATAATACAAGAACCTAAACAAATAGATGTAGTAGCATCTTGGATTTCTGCAGAGGGATTCTTCTATTCAGAGTTTAATAATAAAGTATGGAACGCAATTAAAAAACTATATAAAGATAATAGAGAAGTAGATTTAAATACTATTACTAATGAAGTTGGTATGAATGACACAGGAGGTTATTCTACTTATGAGATATCTGGGTTTCTAGACAAGGTAACTTCTCCATCACACGCTACCACATATGCAAAAATGTTGCATAGTTATTATCTAAGGAGAACACTTGATAAGCAGATGTCTTCTATCTCTCAAGATATCAACGATAACAGCGTAGAGACTCAATCATTACTTGAAGAAGCACATACCACTATAGGTAATATTATTAAGCTACAACCTAATAAAATTTTTAGCGTTAATGATTTGCTTGAAGAGACTAAAGATTCTATCTTCAATGCAACAACAGTAATACAGACAGGACTACCTAAACTAGATAAGGTTATAACAGGGATGACTAGAGGGGAGATAACTATTATAGCTGGTAGACCCGGAAATGCTAAGACAACTGTGGCTGCGAATATGGCTAGGAACTTAGTTAATCAAGGCATGAAGGTAGTTATGTTTAATAGGGAGATGCCTAATACAGAGATGATGAAGAAGTTTTTAGCTATGGAGAGTGACACTCTTCAATATAGAAACCTTAGAAATAATATAGGATTAGACCAAGACGACATAAAGGCAACTTCAGAAAGAATAAAAGAAATATACGAAGGTAAGTTGTTTATGTTTGATGATGTTAGAAATATGGAAGATACCTTTAGAGAGATAAAGGCTATTAAACCAGACGTAGTTATTGATGACCATATAGGATTGATAGAACATCCACCTCAAGATAGAAGAGACCTACGTTTAAAGATAGGAGATGTAAGTCGTAACTATAAATGGTTAGCTAAGGCTGAGGGCATGTCTGTTGTGCTAGTGTCACAGATGAATAGAAATATGGAACATAGAAATGATAGAGTGCCTAGACTGTCTGACCTTGCTGAGTCTGGTAACTTAGAACAAGACGCAGAGATTGTAGTATTCTCTCATTATCCTTGGGTATCTAGATATGGAGATGATGGGAATAGTGATTGCTACTTAGAGCTTATAGTAGCTAAGAATAGATATGGACAGACTAACTCTTGCGAGGTAGGGTATCATGGTAATAGTTGTTTGGTTACAGAAACAGAACAAGATGCAGTAGCTATGGCTAATAAGAGAGGGGATGTAGTTGGTGGAACTCCTAATCTTTTTTAGCGTTTAAATGAGTCAAATTTATAAGTCAAGATAGTATTCTGCAGCCTCTTTAAACGATTCTAAATCTTCGTTTTTCTTACCTCTGCTCTTCCAAGTTTTTGGAGTTTTATAAATTGGAGTTGTATTATAAAAATCTTTTAACTTTGTAATAGATTTAGTTGCCTTATTATAAGAATCTAATAACTCTGTTGAGTAAGGTACGCCTCCAAACTTAAATGAATTCTCAATATCAGTTATTGTTTTAAATAAATTCCCAGCATAATTACTACTCATAACAGTAGGTATGTTAAAGTTTTTTAAATTTGACAATGCCTCTGCCTGTTCTTTTATTAAACGTATTGACTGATGTTGTGTGGGCATCAGCTTACCATAGTAGGAATCATACCTAAATTTGTTACTTGCAAAAGGATAAGATTTTCTAGAAATTAAATTAACCATTTTAGCTTTCTCAATAGGAAGGCTTTTACCAGACATAAGCCTTTCTTCAAATTCAAATCTGGGGTTCATTTGTTTTGCGTACTTTTGATTGTAGGTTATAGGGCCTGTGTATTTCTCAAGTGTTTTTTTATAACGAGGCTCAGCAAAAGGAGTAGGTTTGTAACCACCCTTAACTAAATCTTTTCTATCAAATAAAAAACTTACTTCATTCCCTACATTTTGATGAGGTCTCGTAAGAAAACCACCTGTGTCACGAGTCAATGATAAACCTTCTCTATAAGATGGAGATTTTAATATTCCAGATTTTGCTATATCTTTAAGAGAAGCGTCTCTAGTAAAATGAGTAAGTGGATTTAAGTTTTTATAATTTATTTTCTTTAAAAGGTCTACTCCAGTTTTAAGATTTTTTAATGCCAACAAAGGAGACATAGCGACATTAGCTACTACATCTCCCATTCCACCCTTATACTCTAGGGGGGTTGTACGCATAGAACCATATCTGTCAAACTCATCTAGTTTAGATTGTACTATTAAATTATCTATATTACTATGAACATTAGTAGATACAGGGGTAGTAGTCTGTGGCTTAAGAAAGTCTGAGATAGTTTGCTTAGGCATTATACTTTCTTCTTTATCTTTGCTCTTCTTCTAGATATCAATGCCCTTGCATCTATATCTGATGCTACTATAGGAAATACAGTTCCATAAGATTGATTCCATAGATTTACATTATTATACGCTTTTTCATATCTGCCATTTTCTAAAAGTCTTAATATCTTGCCTAGCTCTCTAGCTTTTAAAGACTTTACTCTTTGCTCTTTAAGACCTTTTGTTTCTCCAATAATAGGAAATTCAGATTGGCTAATAGATTTAATAGTAGCACCACCAAATATACCTGTTCTTAATAACCTAGTAGGCACTCTTCTAAATGCTTCTGATTGAAAGTTTTTAAAATCACTACCCATTGGGTTAAGAAACTGAGTATAAAGGTTGTTTATATCTGAAAGAAATGCAGGAGTCATAGCAAACTCCATAGCTCTAGCCATACTTTTTTCTTCATCTAATATAGGAGTTATAATATCTCCTAATACTCCAAGAGCACCCACAGAAGAAAGACCATCTAGGAAATCATCTAATCCCGGAAGTTGTCCTTCTTTAACTAGCTTACTTAATACTTGGGCATCTGGATTGTATTCACTTTCTCCCCTTGCTAACTTACCACTAAAAAATTCTCTAGCAAAGTTTCTAGCCCAACTAACTCCAGCTCCACCAGCAAAACCAGCTACTCCTAACCTTATCATTGGTAAAAAATTACCATGAGCTGCATCATGCTTTAGGATGTCTTTTAAGTAAGTAGCTTGTCTATAACCAAATCTTTTAAACTGTACAAAGGGAAGAACTCTAGGGTTGTTAAACATTATAGGGTCTTTTAGTATATCTTTTTGTAGCTGTGTGTCACTAGCAAATCTTCTCATAGCATTTTTAATGGCAGGCATTTCAAATCTATTAGCATTGGCAATATCTAAATCTCCAAAGTTTTTATTTTTATAATCTATACCTAGTTTTTCTAACTTGCTTATTGCCCAACGTTTTCTAGATTGACTAAAAGCTCCTTTCTTAGTTGCCATCTTCTGTAAATCTTTTACAAACACACTAGCTGTAGAAGCCGCTAAGTACTGGTTAAGCTCATTAACTTTATTAAAGCCTGTATACTTACCAAGAATATCTACGCCTCTGTTTATAAGACCACCTGTCATCTTAGTTCTTTCGTCAAAGCCCATCATCTCATTAATCTGGCTATAGTTAGTAGCACCAGAGGCTTTAATTCTTTCTCTGTGTTTTCTACTTCCTAAAGCAATAGCACCTCTTAAAAATCTCCAGTAACCAGCATCTAAGGCTGAGGATATCATAGACTGAGATAGGTTTGGTATAGTAGCAAATCCTAAGCCTATCTTAGTACCAGTTTCCCAAGCTAATACTTTATCTACAAACTTTCTAACTTCTGGTTTGTAACTATATTCAGAAGAATATTTAATTTGACCAGTTACATGGTGTTGTAACTCTCTCATTAAATTAGCATCTGCTGGGTTTCTAGCATCTACACCCTTAATTAAGGCATCAAATTTTTCTCCTTTTAATCCAAATGTTTGAGCCTGTGCTATTCTTCTAGCTGCTTTATTTGCGTATTGAGACATAAGAATAGGTAAATTATTTTCAAGAAGTTCTTTAGGTATAATAGTTTTTCTTGAGTTTTCTAAGTTTCCAAATGTACTAAACATAGAATTGTATACATGCCTACCTACAGCGGCATAAGCTTTTAATGCACTAAACTCGCCTTGTTTACCTATGTTTGCTCTTAAAGCATTTTGAGTTTCTTTACTCATAGAGTTAAGAGACTTTGTTATTAAGGTGTTAGCAGCCTTAGCGACATCTTTACGATTAGCAATAAGCTCATCTACGTTATTAAATGAACTTAGTAAGTCGTCAATACCGCTAGTAATTTTACTATCACTCTTTATGTTTAAATCTTTTAATATAGATTTAAATAACACGGATTGTTTTTCTTTTATAGATATTAAATCATTAAAAATTATATCAGAGTATTCTTGCTTTAACATCTGAGGAACATAATGTTTAAAGTATCCCGGTATTTCTATACCAGCTTCTCTAGCTGCATTAAATATACCATCAGTAAAATCATCCCATTGACGAAGTTTACCTGCTCTTTTTAAATCAGTCATATTTTCCCAATATAACTTCTCAGCATCTTTTCTATTCATGCCTAATCTCATAAACGGCTTTAATTCTTTTGTACCTATATTAAAGTTATTTTCAGATAAGCCATACAACTGTGTCATAAAATCACCAAGTAATGAGGTATTTGCATCTTGATATCTAGATACATCATATATATATCTACGCATAGCAGGGTCATTTGAGCCACGTTTAGATGCTGGCAGTAGCTTTTCAAATATTTTACTTAATGGTTTAGGGAAAAAATCTTCTAGTATTCTGTGCTTAAAAGTGTTTCTAGTATTCCAACCTTTAGATTTAAAATCATTCTCGTATTTTTTAATTTGTGTTTCTTTTAATAAGCTATTTCTATAATCATTAGCAGCTTTATTACTAAAGTCTTTTAAAGGAACTCTAATACTCTGTAATACTTTTTTATCTACACCTAAAAGTATATCTTTAAATTCTTTTCCTATATGTTTTATTCGTCTTAATTGAGCACCACCTTTGTCTAAGCCTAAAGAACTTTCAATGTTTCTTATATCTATATCTCTGCTACTTGGCAGTCCACTAGAATCTTTTGTTTCTTTAGTTAAAGAATACTCATCGTGGAACTTTCTTTTACTTATTTTTGAGTAAGCTTTACCCTCTTCTAAAGTGTTATCTTTATTAAATATCTTATAAAACTTTTTATTAGGGTCGTTTTGCATTATATTAACCCTACTTCCATCTTTACCTAGCCAAGTTTCTGATTGCTGTCTAGCCTTATCAATTTGCTCAGTAGCAGCTTTACTATATCTTTCACGCAAAGCTTTGGGGGGAACATCAGCACTACTTTTTATAAAATCTGGATTAACTTCAAATAAAGTTTTACGTTTAAGAATTTGTTTTAATTTCTTAGGAGATTTTAGTATACCACCTACAGCTTTAATACCCAATACCATTCCAGCAGAGTCTAGGTAATCTTGAGGAGTTGGTAGTTCTCCTTCTAATAAAGGAGTTCCAGTTCCAAATGTACCAATCTCTGCACCTATTCTTGATAAAGTACTGTAACCTCTTGCTGTTAAATACCCTCCCCCTCCAGCAC
>JGI24006J15134_10001329_pt1 | contig 14166 bp, 8 predicted proteins | sample LinPmetageLP53_FD_15134 | JGI IMG/M metagenome (IMG submission 15134) | reverse complement strand
GGATTTCACGGTTTGGCAAAATCGTCAGAATATTATCAACAAACTTTGATACATATTTTAACTGAATGCGATAATTCAAAATGTAGAAATGAAATATTTGAAATGGAAATAAACAGATCATTTTTTAATCTGATTTCTGCGATAATGGATCAATTGAGGTGGGAAATTTCTCAAAAAGAAAAGCAATTACTTAACAAATAGAACAAAAAAACGCAGTAGCAAATTCGGGAGAATAAAACTACTGCGTTCGTGTCGTGTAATGAATCGTTAAAGATATAACTATTTATAATACTTGGTTAAGTAAATTCTTGTCTGTCAGTAGTTCATTTGTGGAAATTTTATGATTATTCATAAACGATATAATATTATTCAATTCAGATGACAGATTTCTTCTTTCTTTTTTTAGTCTATTTTGGAATGTAGAATGTTCTTGAGGATCTAAACAGATCGTTATTTTTTTCTTTTTTATTTTCATAGGTATTTTCTCTTGGTTATAATTTAGATTCAACACTTCACTATCATCGGAGAGATGAATTTCTTTAATTTTTTGTAATGGAAATATTCAAAACTTCTTTTTTAAGTTTTTTCTTTAATTCAGTTTCTTTAATTTTGAAATCTAATAATAAATCATCAAGATAATCTGACACTAATGTAATAATTTGATTCTTTAATTTCTTTACATCTTTATTATTTTTAAGTGGTTGATACTTAAATTTTTGAGTATTTATTTGTTGTTTGGATAATGATGTCATGATCTTGGTGCGAGTTGATATTCAATCATGGTCGATTCAAATCTGTCAAATTCTGGAGGGGTTAGATCACTTATCATCTTACTCATATTTACTTTCATTTTTTCTTTACGATCATTTAATTTTAATAATTTATCGGTATCTTTTGCGAGTTGAGAATTAAATGGATTGTTTAATGGATTGTGTAATGAACTTAAATTATTTTGTGATGGTGTCATTACTCTGTTAGAATTTCTTTGAATAGTTTCTTCAACAGGTTTATTATTTCTTAATCTATCTTGTTCTTGTAAATTTAAGGAATATCTTTTTTCAGGTGTCATTTTTTTATCTCACTTTTTTTATTGTTTCTTTTATTAATTTTTGTAATTCTTCATTTATAGTTGTTAGAAAATTAAGTTGATCTATTGGTTTATTATTTGATTGTTTGAATTTTCTAATCAAGTCTTCTATTTTGTTTATAATCATATGTAATCTCGTGGTTATTCATTATGGTGTTCGTTCATATCTCAATGGAGAATGACTTAACTATTTATAATGTCTGTATGTATCAATATGTCTAGCAAACGAAATATCTGTCGTTATTTGCACTAAACTTTTTTGTCTTATATTTGGTGGTAATCTTCTTTTTTCTTTTGTTGATTGTGATCTCAAACTTAAATTTCTCTATTACTATTTCTTTTAATAACTTAAATATGGATTTTATCTCTGGTAGGAATTTCTTGGGGATTCTCATAATTGAATGGATATGGATTAGGTTCTTGTTATAGGAGTTTTCTATAAAATTGTAGAATACGATTTTCTGGGATTTTGGTATTTTGGTAATCTTTTTCTTGAAGGTTTTTCTATTCAAAATAGCGTTTATAATGGATATTCTCTTCTTGAATATATACTCATCGTCAAATTTGGTTTCTGTAATATTCGGACATATGGTGATCAGGTAATCTTTTAAGTGAATATTGTCATCATCATCTTCTAATGATTGGAATACTCTTCTGATTTCTTCTCTGTCTTTATCTATCATTTGGATACAACTCTAACATAAGTGATATTTTGAAATATCAAATTATTTTATTATTTTTTCTTTGTCATCATTAGTAATGTAGAAAAAAATTCAACAAATAGATCAAATAATTTTTTCACGATATTGAACTGACTTTAATAACATCAGACTTCACTATAAACGGGTATTTATTTAACGATCGTTTTTAATGACTTACAATTCAATAACACTACATAACTATTTAGGGGTTTGAATCGTAAATTATGAAATTTATTTTCAAAAATCTTGGAATGAGGTATGATTGCGACAAGAATAAGATTAGTGCGGGAAAAACTCTGACACTACTCTAACACTTAAAAATGTATGCGATTAAATCAACATCTAACAAGGGTAATTCGCAACACGATCGTCTCAAAATGACTCGTGGGTGCGAGATTCACTAATAAAGACGCAGATAGTAGCAAACTCGGTGTTCTGACACTACTCTGACACTAAACAACTGACACGGAGATTGAATTGTGTTAGAGTTTAGACAAATATGGCAAAATATTCTGTAAGAGATACTACAATTCATAATATTAGGAACAATAAATTACACATTCATAAACGTAGAGATGGTAAATCTGATAATTGGATTGGTAGAACTTACATAAGTGGAAAACAAATTCAGGAATCTTCAAGAACTTCAAAACTATCAGACGCAAAAAGAATACTTGGTAAATGGTATGATGAATTAGTAGTCAAAAATAAATACGGATTAGTTATTCACGACAATAACGTTCAAGATTCAATCGTAGAATTTATGAAATATAATGAAAAGACTACAAGTATAGGATTGGTTACAAAAAAAGGTTATAGAGATCACTTCAATATGATCGTTCAATTCAAGGATTTAATGAAATTGAAAATGAACGCAGTTAAAGAAACTGATATTGAAAGTTTTATATCGTGGAGAATTAATCGTGCGAAAAAACAAGGTAAGGTTTTAAGAGGTAAAACTATTGAGGGAAATCTAACAGCATTAGCAAAATTCTTTAATTGGAGTGTAAAAAATGGTTTAAGAAAAGACAAACTTGGAAATCTTAAAAAATTACTATCTGTAAAATTAAGAAAACAGAAAACTGAACGTGCAGGGTTTTCATACGAACAATATAAACATTTATTACAAGTTTCTCGTGAAAGAATTAAATCTGGAAATACGGTTGCATTGAGATTTTCAAGAGAAAGATTACATCAGTTTATAATCTTTATGGTTGGAACAGGGTTAAGGGTAGATGAATGTTTGAATTTAGATTGGTTAGATGTATCAGCAAAAGATAGAACTAAAAAAATTGATGATAAATCTGGTGTATTAGACTTGAATGATAATGAACGATATTACTTATTCATAAATGTTAGAATTTCTAAAACTGGTGAAAGGGAATGTAAATCTGTGGCATCAGCATATTTTGCATATATGAAATTACTCAAATTATATAGAGATCACGGTAGAAAAACGACAGGTAAAATATTTGGTGTAAAATCTTTTAGAGAAGGAATAAATGCATTGTTATTATCAGCAAATTTGAAAACTGAAAAACGTGGTGATCGTGTAGTCAAGAGGGATAGCAAATCTTTAAGAAATACATTTATTCAGTTTATGTTAGATAAAGGAGTTGCAAGTATTAGAGTTGCGTTGAATTGTGGAACATCTTCAAAAATGATTGATCAACATTATATGGCAAATTCTCAAATTGAAGATTATCTCGATTCTTGGTTAAAAACAAAAATATCTGGAAATCAAAAATTAAAAGTCGTATAATTATTTTCTCGTAAATGGCGGTATGATGAAATTGGTTATACATGCAACATTCAAAACGTTGTGTCGCAAGACGTGTCAGTTCGAGTCTGACTACCGCTACGAGAATTCAAAAATATTAATAAAAAATATCACAGAAAATTTTCAATCAGTTTTCTATATCAAAGTATCTAATCTGGAACAGATCACTTAAAAAGTTCAAAATTATTATAGATTTTGACACACTCATTTTTCTATGGATTATCACAACTCGTTGATTTACTGGTGTTAGATAAACACGATCATCTGGAAGTGTTAGAGGTTGTAGGTAGCAAATTGTTGTAGGTTATAGGTTTTCTGTTAGCAATTAATTGATCTGTATCACGATTAATTTAATTGAAAGGAAAATATATGATTTACGGATATTTAAGAAAAAGTAATGAAGAAAGATCAGAGAGTTCTTTTGATACACAGAAACACAAAATAAACGGATATTGTTCTATTCATAATTTACAAGTTGATGAATGGTTTGAAGATATTTGTAGTGGTGGTTTGTTATTAAAACAAAGACAACAAGGTATGTTATTATCTACAAAATTACAGAAAGGGGATTCTATAATTTGTTCTGCATTAGATAGATATTCTCGTTCTCATTATGGATTGGTAAATGACGTTCATCTCTATAAGAAAAAAAGTATCAATTTAATATTTTCTGATTTAGGAAATGTTGTTGCGTCTGATAGTTTAGGAAGTGTCTTTTACAACATACTTTCTGTGATGAGTGAATGGTATAGAAAATCTTTGTCTGAAAAACAATTAGTAGCAAAACAGAAATTACGATCTCAAGGAAAATATCTCGGAGGTAGAGTGACTCATCAAAAAGATATTGGTGAAAATGGTGTTCTTGTTGATTGTGAAAAAGAAATAAGAGAAATGAACTTGATTTTATCTCTTCGTGAGAAAGGTTCTACTTACAAGGAAATACGAGTGTTTTTAGAGAGATATACTGGAAGACGATGGTTTGAATCATTCATCTGTAAATTAGTTAAAAGAGATGAGTTAGAAAAATCTCAAATTAAATCTTCAATTGAAAAATCAGTTCAAATTGAAATGACTTCTTGATGATAAAATTTATTAAAACATTCATATTGTTGTTTTTTTTATTATTCGGATTTCACGGTTTGGCAAAATCGTCAGAATATTATCAACAAACTTTGATACATATTTTAACTGAATGCGATAATTCAAAATGTAGAAATGAAATATTTGAAATGGAAATAAACAGATCATTTTTTAATCTGATTTCTGCGATAATGGATCAATTGAGGTGGGAAATTTCTCAAAAAGAAAAGCAATTACTTAACAAATAGAACAAAAAAACGCAGTAGCAAATTCGGGAGAATAAAACTACTGCGTTCGTGTCGTGTAATGAATCGTTAAAGATATAACTATTTATAATACTTGGTTAAGTAAATTCTTGTCTGTCAGTAGTTCATTTGTGGAAATTTTATGATTATTCATAAACGATATAATATTATTCAATTCAGATGACAGATTTCTTCTTTCTTTTTTTAGTCTATTTTGGAATGTAGAATGTTCTTGAGGATCTAAACAGATCGTTATTTTTTTCTTTTTTATTTTCATAGGTATTTTCTCTTGGTTATAATTTAGATTCAACACTTCACTATCATCGGAGAGATGAATTTCTTTAATTTTTTGTAATGGAAATATTCAAAACTTCTTTTTTAAGTTTTTTCTTTAATTCAGTTTCTTTAATTTTGAAATCTAATAATAAATCATCAAGATAATCTGACACTAATGTAATAATTTGATTCTTTAATTTCTTTACATCTTTATTATTTTTAAGTGGTTGATACTTAAATTTTTGAGTATTTATTTGTTGTTTGGATAATGATGTCATGATCTTGGTGCGAGTTGATATTCAATCATGGTCGATTCAAATCTGTCAAATTCTGGAGGGGTTAGATCACTTATCATCTTACTCATATTTACTTTCATTTTTTCTTTACGATCATTTAATTTTAATAATTTATCGGTATCTTTTGCGAGTTGAGAATTAAATGGATTGTTTAATGGATTGTGTAATGAACTTAAATTATTTTGTGATGGTGTCATTACTCTGTTAGAATTTCTTTGAATAGTTTCTTCAACAGGTTTATTATTTCTTAATCTATCTTGTTCTTGTAAATTTAAGGAATATCTTTTTTCAGGTGTCATTTTTTTATCTCACTTTTTTTATTGTTTCTTTTATTAATTTTTGTAATTCTTCATTTATAGTTGTTAGAAAATTAAGTTGATCTATTGGTTTATTATTTGATTGTTTGAATTTTCTAATCAAGTCTTCTATTTTGTTTATAATCATATGTAATCTCGTGGTTATTCATTATGGTGTTCGTTCATATCTCAATGGAGAATGACTTAACTATTTATAATGTCTGTATGTATCAATATGTCTAGCAAACGAAATATCTGTCGTTATTTGCACTAAACTTTTTTGTCTTATATTTGGTGGTAATCTTCTTTTTTCTTTTGTTGATTGTGATCTCAAACTTAAATTTCTCTATTACTATTTCTTTTAATAACTTAAATATGGATTTTATCTCTGGTAGGAATTTCTTGGGGATTCTCATAATTGAATGGATATGGATTAGGTTCTTGTTATAGGAGTTTTCTATAAAATTGTAGAATACGATTTTCTGGGATTTTGGTATTTTGGTAATCTTTTTCTTGAAGGTTTTTCTATTCAAAATAGCGTTTATAATGGATATTCTCTTCTTGAATATATACTCATCGTCAAATTTGGTTTCTGTAATATTCGGACATATGGTGATCAGGTAATCTTTTAAGTGAATATTGTCATCATCATCTTCTAATGATTGGAATACTCTTCTGATTTCTTCTCTGTCTTTATCTATCATTTGGATACAACTCTAACATAAGTGATATTTTGAAATATCAAATTATTTTATTATTTTTTCTTTGTCATCATTAGTAATGTAGAAAAAAATTCAACAAATAGATCAAATAATTTTTTCACGATATTGAACTGACTTTAATAACATCAGACTTCACTATAAACGGGTATTTATTTAACGATCGTTTTTAATGACTTACAATTCAATAACACTACATAACTATTTAGGGGTTTGAATCGTAAATTATGAAATTTATTTTCAAAAATCTTGGAATGAGGTATGATTGCGACAAGAATAAGATTAGTGCGGGAAAAACTCTGACACTACTCTAACACTTAAAAATGTATGCGATTAAATCAACATCTAACAAGGGTAATTCGCAACACGATCGTCTCAAAATGACTCGTGGGTGCGAGATTCACTAATAAAGACGCAGATAGTAGCAAACTCGGTGTTCTGACACTACTCTGACACTAAACAACTGACACGGAGATTGAATTGTGTTAGAGTTTAGACAAATATGGCAAAATATTCTGTAAGAGATACTACAATTCATAATATTAGGAACAATAAATTACACATTCATAAACGTAGAGATGGTAAATCTGATAATTGGATTGGTAGAACTTACATAAGTGGAAAACAAATTCAGGAATCTTCAAGAACTTCAAAACTATCAGACGCAAAAAGAATACTTGGTAAATGGTATGATGAATTAGTAGTCAAAAATAAATACGGATTAGTTATTCACGACAATAACGTTCAAGATTCAATCGTAGAATTTATGAAATATAATGAAAAGACTACAAGTATAGGATTGGTTACAAAAAAAGGTTATAGAGATCACTTCAATATGATCGTTCAATTCAAGGATTTAATGAAATTGAAAATGAACGCAGTTAAAGAAACTGATATTGAAAGTTTTATATCGTGGAGAATTAATCGTGCGAAAAAACAAGGTAAGGTTTTAAGAGGTAAAACTATTGAGGGAAATCTAACAGCATTAGCAAAATTCTTTAATTGGAGTGTAAAAAATGGTTTAAGAAAAGACAAACTTGGAAATCTTAAAAAATTACTATCTGTAAAATTAAGAAAACAGAAAACTGAACGTGCAGGGTTTTCATACGAACAATATAAACATTTATTACAAGTTTCTCGTGAAAGAATTAAATCTGGAAATACGGTTGCATTGAGATTTTCAAGAGAAAGATTACATCAGTTTATAATCTTTATGGTTGGAACAGGGTTAAGGGTAGATGAATGTTTGAATTTAGATTGGTTAGATGTATCAGCAAAAGATAGAACTAAAAAAATTGATGATAAATCTGGTGTATTAGACTTGAATGATAATGAACGATATTACTTATTCATAAATGTTAGAATTTCTAAAACTGGTGAAAGGGAATGTAAATCTGTGGCATCAGCATATTTTGCATATATGAAATTACTCAAATTATATAGAGATCACGGTAGAAAAACGACAGGTAAAATATTTGGTGTAAAATCTTTTAGAGAAGGAATAAATGCATTGTTATTATCAGCAAATTTGAAAACTGAAAAACGTGGTGATCGTGTAGTCAAGAGGGATAGCAAATCTTTAAGAAATACATTTATTCAGTTTATGTTAGATAAAGGAGTTGCAAGTATTAGAGTTGCGTTGAATTGTGGAACATCTTCAAAAATGATTGATCAACATTATATGGCAAATTCTCAAATTGAAGATTATCTCGATTCTTGGTTAAAAACAAAAATATCTGGAAATCAAAAATTAAAAGTCGTATAATTATTTTCTCGTAAATGGCGGTATGATGAAATTGGTTATACATGCAACATTCAAAACGTTGTGTCGCAAGACGTGTCAGTTCGAGTCTGACTACCGCTACGAGAATTCAAAAATATTAATAAAAAATATCACAGAAAATTTTCAATCAGTTTTCTATATCAAAGTATCTAATCTGGAACAGATCACTTAAAAAGTTCAAAATTATTATAGATTTTGACACACTCATTTTTCTATGGATTATCACAACTCGTTGATTTACTGGTGTTAGATAAACACGATCATCTGGAAGTGTTAGAGGTTGTAGGTAGCAAATTGTTGTAGGTTATAGGTTTTCTGTTAGCAATTAATTGATCTGTATCACGATTAATTTAATTGAAAGGAAAATATATGATTTACGGATATTTAAGAAAAAGTAATGAAGAAAGATCAGAGAGTTCTTTTGATACACAGAAACACAAAATAAACGGATATTGTTCTATTCATAATTTACAAGTTGATGAATGGTTTGAAGATATTTGTAGTGGTGGTTTGTTATTAAAACAAAGACAACAAGGTATGTTATTATCTACAAAATTACAGAAAGGGGATTCTATAATTTGTTCTGCATTAGATAGATATTCTCGTTCTCATTATGGATTGGTAAATGACGTTCATCTCTATAAGAAAAAAAGTATCAATTTAATATTTTCTGATTTAGGAAATGTTGTTGCGTCTGATAGTTTAGGAAGTGTCTTTTACAACATACTTTCTGTGATGAGTGAATGGTATAGAAAATCTTTGTCTGAAAAACAATTAGTAGCAAAACAGAAATTACGATCTCAAGGAAAATATCTCGGAGGTAGAGTGACTCATCAAAAAGATATTGGTGAAAATGGTGTTCTTGTTGATTGTGAAAAAGAAATAAGAGAAATGAACTTGATTTTATCTCTTCGTGAGAAAGGTTCTACTTACAAGGAAATACGAGTGTTTTTAGAGAGATATACTGGAAGACGATGGTTTGAATCATTCATCTGTAAATTAGTTAAAAGAGATGAGTTAGAAAAATCTCAAATTAAATCTTCAATTGAAAAATCAGTTCAAATTGAAATGACTTCTTGATGATAAAATTTATTAAAACATTCATATTGTTGTTTTTTTTATTATTCGGATTTCACGGTTTGGCAAAATCGTCAGAATATTATCAACAAACTTTGATACATATTTTAACTGAATGCGATAATTCAAAATGTAGAAATGAAATATTTGAAATGGAAATAAACAGATCATTTTTTAATCTGATTTCTGCGATAATGGATCAATTGAGGTGGGAAATTTCTCAAAAAGAAAAGCAATTACTTAACAAATAGAACAAAAAAACGCAGTAGCAAATTCGGGAGAATAAAACTACTGCGTTCGTGTCGTGTAATGAATCGTTAAAGATATAACTATTTATAATACTTGGTTAAGTAAATTCTTGTCTGTCAGTAGTTCATTTGTGGAAATTTTATGATTATTCATAAACGATATAATATTATTCAATTCAGATGACAGATTTCTTCTTTCTTTTTTTAGTCTATTTTGGAATGTAGAATGTTCTTGAGGATCTAAACAGATCGTTATTTTTTTCTTTTTTATTTTCATAGGTATTTTCTCTTGGTTATAATTTAGATTCAACACTTCACTATCATCGGAGAGATGAATTTCTTTAATTTTTTGTAATGGAAATATTCAAAACTTCTTTTTTAAGTTTTTTCTTTAATTCAGTTTCTTTAATTTTGAAATCTAATAATAAATCATCAAGATAATCTGACACTAATGTAATAATTTGATTCTTTAATTTCTTTACATCTTTATTATTTTTAAGTGGTTGATACTTAAATTTTTGAGTATTTATTTGTTGTTTGGATAATGATGTCATGATCTTGGTGCGAGTTGATATTCAATCATGGTCGATTCAAATCTGTCAAATTCTGGAGGGGTTAGATCACTTATCATCTTACTCATATTTACTTTCATTTTTTCTTTACGATCATTTAATTTTAATAATTTATCGGTATCTTTTGCGAGTTGAGAATTAAATGGATTGTTTAATGGATTGTGTAATGAACTTAAATTATTTTGTGATGGTGTCATTACTCTGTTAGAATTTCTTTGAATAGTTTCTTCAACAGGTTTATTATTTCTTAATCTATCTTGTTCTTGTAAATTTAAGGAATATCTTTTTTCAGGTGTCATTTTTTTATCTCACTTTTTTTATTGTTTCTTTTATTAATTTTTGTAATTCTTCATTTATAGTTGTTAGAAAATTAAGTTGATCTATTGGTTTATTATTTGATTGTTTGAATTTTCTAATCAAGTCTTCTATTTTGTTTATAATCATATGTAATCTCGTGGTTATTCATTATGGTGTTCGTTCATATCTCAATGGAGAATGACTTAACTATTTATAATGTCTGTATGTATCAATATGTCTAGCAAACGAAATATCTGTCGTTATTTGCACTAAACTTTTTTGTCTTATATTTGGTGGTAATCTTCTTTTTTCTTTTGTTGATTGTGATCTCAAACTTAAATTTCTCTATTACTATTTCTTTTAATAACTTAAATATGGATTTTATCTCTGGTAGGAATTTCTTGGGGATTCTCATAATTGAATGGATATGGATTAGGTTCTTGTTATAGGAGTTTTCTATAAAATTGTAGAATACGATTTTCTGGGATTTTGGTATTTTGGTAATCTTTTTCTTGAAGGTTTTTCTATTCAAAATAGCGTTTATAATGGATATTCTCTTCTTGAATATATACTCATCGTCAAATTTGGTTTCTGTAATATTCGGACATATGGTGATCAGGTAATCTTTTAAGTGAATATTGTCATCATCATCTTCTAATGATTGGAATACTCTTCTGATTTCTTCTCTGTCTTTATCTATCATTTGGATACAACTCTAACATAAGTGATATTTTGAAATATCAAATTATTTTATTATTTTTTCTTTGTCATCATTAGTAATGTAGAAAAAAATTCAACAAATAGATCAAATAATTTTTTCACGATATTGAACTGACTTTAATAACATCAGACTTCACTATAAACGGGTATTTATTTAACGATCGTTTTTAATGACTTACAATTCAATAACACTACATAACTATTTAGGGGTTTGAATCGTAAATTATGAAATTTATTTTCAAAAATCTTGGAATGAGGTATGATTGCGACAAGAATAAGATTAGTGCGGGAAAAACTCTGACACTACTCTAACACTTAAAAATGTATGCGATTAAATCAACATCTAACAAGGGTAATTCGCAACACGATCGTCTCAAAATGACTCGTGGGTGCGAGATTCACTAATAAAGACGCAGATAGTAGCAAACTCGGTGTTCTGACACTACTCTGACACTAAACAACTGACACGGAGATTGAATTGTGTTAGAGTTTAGACAAATATGGCAAAATATTCTGTAAGAGATACTACAATTCATAATATTAGGAACAATAAATTACACATTCATAAACGTAGAGATGGTAAATCTGATAATTGGATTGGTAGAACTTACATAAGTGGAAAACAAATTCAGGAATCTTCAAGAACTTCAAAACTATCAGACGCAAAAAGAATACTTGGTAAATGGTATGATGAATTAGTAGTCAAAAATAAATACGGATTAGTTATTCACGACAATAACGTTCAAGATTCAATCGTAGAATTTATGAAATATAATGAAAAGACTACAAGTATAGGATTGGTTACAAAAAAAGGTTATAGAGATCACTTCAATATGATCGTTCAATTCAAGGATTTAATGAAATTGAAAATGAACGCAGTTAAAGAAACTGATATTGAAAGTTTTATATCGTGGAGAATTAATCGTGCGAAAAAACAAGGTAAGGTTTTAAGAGGTAAAACTATTGAGGGAAATCTAACAGCATTAGCAAAATTCTTTAATTGGAGTGTAAAAAATGGTTTAAGAAAAGACAAACTTGGAAATCTTAAAAAATTACTATCTGTAAAATTAAGAAAACAGAAAACTGAACGTGCAGGGTTTTCATACGAACAATATAAACATTTATTACAAGTTTCTCGTGAAAGAATTAAATCTGGAAATACGGTTGCATTGAGATTTTCAAGAGAAAGATTACATCAGTTTATAATCTTTATGGTTGGAACAGGGTTAAGGGTAGATGAATGTTTGAATTTAGATTGGTTAGATGTATCAGCAAAAGATAGAACTAAAAAAATTGATGATAAATCTGGTGTATTAGACTTGAATGATAATGAACGATATTACTTATTCATAAATGTTAGAATTTCTAAAACTGGTGAAAGGGAATGTAAATCTGTGGCATCAGCATATTTTGCATATATGAAATTACTCAAATTATATAGAGATCACGGTAGAAAAACGACAGGTAAAATATTTGGTGTAAAATCTTTTAGAGAAGGAATAAATGCATTGTTATTATCAGCAAATTTGAAAACTGAAAAACGTGGTGATCGTGTAGTCAAGAGGGATAGCAAATCTTTAAGAAATACATTTATTCAGTTTATGTTAGATAAAGGAGTTGCAAGTATTAGAGTTGCGTTGAATTGTGGAACATCTTCAAAAATGATTGATCAACATTATATGGCAAATTCTCAAATTGAAGATTATCTCGATTCTTGGTTAAAAACAAAAATATCTGGAAATCAAAAATTAAAAGTCGTATAATTATTTTCTCGTAAATGGCGGTATGATGAAATTGGTTATACATGCAACATTCAAAACGTTGTGTCGCAAGACGTGTCAGTTCGAGTCTGACTACCGCTACGAGAATTCAAAAATATTAATAAAAAATATCACAGAAAATTTTCAATCAGTTTTCTATATCAAAGTATCTAATCTGGAACAGATCACTTAAAAAGTTCAAAATTATTATAGATTTTGACACACTCATTTTTCTATGGATTATCACAACTCGTTGATTTACTGGTGTTAGATAAACACGATCATCTGGAAGTGTTAGAGGTTGTAGGTAGCAAATTGTTGTAGGTTATAGGTTTTCTGTTAGCAATTAATTGATCTGTATCACGATTAATTTAATTGAAAGGAAAATATATGATTTACGGATATTTAAGAAAAAGTAATGAAGAAAGATCAGAGAGTTCTTTTGATACACAGAAACACAAAATAAACGGATATTGTTCTATTCATAATTTACAAGTTGATGAATGGTTTGAAGATATTTGTAGTGGTGGTTTGTTATTAAAACAAAGACAACAAGGTATGTTATTATCTACAAAATTACAGAAAGGGGATTCTATAATTTGTTCTGCATTAGATAGATATTCTCGTTCTCATTATGGATTGGTAAATGACGTTCATCTCTATAAGAAAAAAAGTATCAATTTAATATTTTCTGATTTAGGAAATGTTGTTGCGTCTGATAGTTTAGGAAGTGTCTTTTACAACATACTTTCTGTGATGAGTGAATGGTATAGAAAATCTTTGTCTGAAAAACAATTAGTAGCAAAACAGAAATTACGATCTCAAGGAAAATATCTCGGAGGTAGAGTGACTCATCAAAAAGATATTGGTGAAAATGGTGTTCTTGTTGATTGTGAAAAAGAAATAAGAGAAATGAACTTGATTTTATCTCTTCGTGAGAAAGGTTCTACTTACAAGGAAATACGAGTGTTTTTAGAGAGATATACTGGAAGACGATGGTTTGAATCATTCATCTGTAAATTAGTTAAAAGAGATGAGTTAGAAAAATCTCAAATTAAATCTTCAATTGAAAAATCAGTTCAAATTGAAATGACTTCTTGATGATAAAATTTATTAAAACATTCATATTGTTGTTTTTTTTATTATTCGGATTTCACGGTTTGGCAAAATCGTCAGAATATTATCAACAAACTTTGATACATATTTTAACTGAATGCGATAATTCAAAA
>JGI24006J15134_10001327_pt1 | contig 14176 bp, 20 predicted proteins | sample LinPmetageLP53_FD_15134 | JGI IMG/M metagenome (IMG submission 15134) | reverse complement strand
GCTCTTCTTTTTTATCTTCTGTTTCAAAAGGGCCATTCTTAGCTTGTATTAAAAAACTAATCAAGTTGTTAAGCTCTGTGTCTCCTAATGGGACATCAGATATTTCATAGATAGTTGTATTAACAATTGGCGAATTAACGTCAGTTGTTTGTATAGTTACTTTTGCCATTACTTCCATATTACTTCCTCTCTAAAATTTTAGTTATGGTGTTCTCTGTAAACCATCTAAAATTATTCTTAGATGCCCACTCACCATGTGTACATTTAGTTCCATCTTTCCTGACCTTTGCTCTAGGCATAGGTGTCTTGTAGTTATAAAAAAGAAAGATCAACTCTGTTCCAAACGGTAAAGCATCTCTTATAAACAAATACTTACGAGCTTCAGCAGAGTCCATAAACCTACCTTTAGCTTCAATCAAAACGTCACCTATTTTAAAATCAGGATGATAATGATGGTCAACAGTATAAGGTATCTTATCAGGGTGAAACTCACAAGGTGACATTATGCCATCTTTTAAGTCTCCTTCCCATTTAGAGTCTGCGTTTCTTACTTTACTTTTCCAACGATTGTTAGGTTTATATCCCATAATTTAGTCCTCGTCTATCCCTAAATGGATAGAAACCATACTTATTATAGAAGAATAACACCACTCGCAAAAAGTAACTGGTGATATACCAAAGTAACCTTGGACTCCACCACATGATGGGTCATAGTCACTTCCGCATATTGAACATTCATCTTTTGGATCTAAAGTGTTTTCCTCCGAACTTGACATAGGTCTCCTATTTTTTCCAATCACTTTTCCACAGTCTTGGATTGTTTCTTAGCTTCCTATAAAGTTCGGCAGTCTTATCTTGTTTGACAAGACCACCGGGTTCTTTTTCTTTGTTCTTAGGGCTTATGCCCCTAGCCATTGCGCCAGTATTGCTACTACTACTATGACTGCAAAGATGCTAAGACTTCTGTTGTCCTTAGCTTTATCTACTAATGTTTTCGGATCTATTCTCCAAGGCATGTCTACTCCTTACTTAGATAGTTCATTCGTTATATCTTTATCTAGCAACTTCCAGATAATACCTGCGGCAATAATTCCTGCCAATCCAGCGTTACCCAACGTCCAGACTATACCTAGTATAGAACCAACTACGTCTCCCGTTAAGAAAGCTACCTTCGCACCGAAGATTACTTGCAAAACAATTGACAAGCTGATTAACTTGATGCCTACATCTATCGCAGCATCAGCAGCATTTTTTATTTTATCTAACATATTAACTCCTTTGTTATTAAACATCACTATGCTTTTCTGCATAGTACATAAGCCCTTTGATTTTACTAGGGCTTTCCATGAGAAGTCCAAGTGCTACATTACAATGATGACACAATAGACCCCTGACCTTACCGGTTTTGTGACAATGATCCACATATAACTTGTGATCATCGTCTAGACCATACTGGCAATTCTCATTGGCACAGGTACCTCCTTGCTTTTCAATAAGATTTTTCTTATCTTCAATAGAAAGGTCATACCTCCATACATCCATATATCCGGGGTTAGCTTTTTTAAAAGCTTTGTTTGATTCTTGTCTACAAGTTTTACAATATTTATACGGATGATCTAATTGGCCTTTGCTAAAATGAGAGGAATCTTTAGACTCCCCACATTTTGTGCAAATAAGACAATCAGTCACTTACTTCAAATCCAGAACAAAGTACAGAGTCTGCTGGTCTACAGACAAGTCTGTCGTTTTCCTGAATCTCTTGTTGTCTTTCTACTTTTTTCATAAATTGACTACAACCCGATAAAAGTATTATAGCAACACAAGCTGTTAATAATCTCATTCCATCTCCTTGTCTTCTTCAACTAGATCAACCATCTCACATATACTTCCAGTACAAGCAAGGGTTTTAGAGCCTACAGTTTTATCTGTTAACTCGTATTTACTAATCAAGTCCCAATCTACAAACTTAGGCATTTTCTTAGACAACAACGTGTACTCTTTTTTAGTACAATCTTCATAAGGTGCCTGTTGATAGGAATGATCAGAGTGTGGTAAAAAGCTTACCCCACTAACTTCATCAAAATGTTTGTAAACCCAAGCACCAACTTCCATCCATTCATGCTCTCTTACACTAATAGTTACACTAGGTTTATGCTCACAATAATATCTTTGATAAGTAAGCCACAGTTCTAATTGTTTTATTGCACTGCGTTCATTTCTCAGTACTGCACCATCAGGGGCTTTCATAGGAAATGTAAAAACTTTTACACTATCAGGTTTCATAACATCATCTTCACATGGTATACCTTGGTCTTCCATAAGTTGAGCTATTGGATCTTTTGAGTCTGCCCTGACTCTACGAAAATAATAATCGTTATGTCGAGTATGTATACCACTAGCACTGTCAACTAATTGACTAACTGTACCACTAGGTTTAATAGCAGTAGTAGCAGTAGATGGATTAATACCCATTAGTTCTGCCCATTCAGTATTTACTTTAACAGTTTCTTTTCGTAAGTCTGATAAAAAGTCAGGTAAACTTCTTTTACCATAATGCCCCCTATCTCCAGANCTTCCATTCATAAAAGAATTATCCATAATACCAGTAAGAGATACACCAAGTANTGCTTCTTCTTCTGTATTGTGTACCCATTTAGGTCTTAATCTTTTAAAATTTGTTAGNGATGATTGNAATGTTCCAAGTATAGTAGCCAATCTTACTTTACGCATTATATCTTTTTGACTGTCTTCTGCTCTTACTACAACTTCAGTAAGGTTACAAAATTGCCCATCTCTTAATAGTATTTCACTACAAGGGTTACAACCAAAGTCATGGTTAGTGTCTCTTCTACCATTCTTAGCTACTTGTTTAATAGCTGACTCTCTGTTAAAAATACCACGTTCACCAGACTTAGATTCATAAAGAGAAGTCCATTCCTTCATAAAAATACCAATGTCAGGCTTCTCTGTGTAGCATACACTGTTGTTACTCAGTGCCATTTCTGGTGTATCTGACCACCATTGTCCAGACTTAGCGTTTCTCATACGCTCATCAGTAAGATTAGATAAAGACATAAGAGCACTTCTTCTGACACCGCCCACTACAACTACTTCTGCAATCTTACACATCATCCTGTGGCATTCGTAACTGGTTAGCTTGCGACCACCAGCATCTTTAAATATGTTAGTTGCAAAATGAAATAAATCTATTAAAGGTTCAGGGCCACTAGCCCTACCTCCAAAAGTTTTTAATCTTGAACCCTTGACTCTAACATTAGAAAAATCCCATTTAGGCATTTCACCATCATAAAGATAAGTAATTAATTTACGAAATGCAGACTGCCATCCTTCTTTAGAATCTTGAACTACTATTGTATCTTCAACGTCTACCATTTGTTCAGGAACTTCAGGTAGTTTGCTAATAAATTGTCTTTCAACACTAAAGCCTACACCGGTGCCATGCATTAATATAAACAAGCACTCATCAAACGCTTTAGGGTGATCTACACTTAAATATGCACAATTGTATCCTGCTATGTGGTTTTTATCTAAAGCAGGACCTGCAGTCATTAAAGCTCTCATACTAGGCATAACTTCTAACTTTAAAACTGCTTCTTCTAAAACCTTTCTGGTCTTAGGAACTAGCTCTTGATTAGTATTCTCTTTTAGGTGTTGTTCCATAAAATCAAAATAACGGGCGACAGTTTCCTTCCACGTCTCCCTTCTGTTTTTTTCAGGTAACCATCTGGCATACCTACTAAGGGCTATAAAATTTTGATAATCTGTTGCTAGTTTTTCCATTTAAATTTCCTCTGTTATATTATTATATTATTTTTTTGAATCGTCTTCGATCTCGGATAATAATCCTAGACTTTTTAGCTTATCAAAATATCTTTTATGAACATCTGAGTACATCCGAAACCCTTCGTAGTACTCAGTGTCTTCTTCAAGTAAAGTGTGAAACTTTGTTAACGCTTCCGCTAACTGCATTACGTCATTACCTTTCTGTTGCTCCTCAGCTAAACTTTCTTTTATACAAGTTCTTAAAAGTCTGTTTTCAGTGTTCAGCAACTGATAGTTAATGGATGTCATACCAAGTTTCTCCTATTTTTGAATTACCATTCATTGTACAATCAAAGCCAAGTCTTTGACCTGCAATTGTTGCAGACTCTTCTAGTATCTTAGCAAGTTTATCTGCATCACCTCTATTACATTCAAAGTTTTGTTCATCGTGCATAATAGCTAATAGTTTACAATTTATGTTATTCTTTTTAATCAACCCGTCAGAAACAATAGCCCACTCTTTTGCTAAAATTGCCTCGTTACCTTGTAATAGATAATTAAGCAACTTATGTTCAGAGTCAACTTGTATCTTTCTTCCGTCTTGAGCAGTTATAAACTTCTTACCTGACATGTAAAACTCATCTACTAGTCTGTTCTGAAGTTTNTTTAACAAAGGAAATGTTTTTAAAAATTTAGTCTTAAGAACAGTTCCTTCTTTGGCCTTACCCCCAACAATGGTNCCAAGTTTGGAAACACTAGCACCAAACAAGAATCCATAAATAAAAGTCTTGGCCTGACTTCTATCTTTTAATCCAGCGGCTTTTTGATTTACAGTATGTACATCGGTACCGTCTTCTTCTTTCCCTGTTATTACTGTTTCTACATAACTAGGGTCACCCATAGCTGAAGCTAATAGTCTTAACTGGGCTGATGCTAAATCACAACCAACTAATACTTTATCTTCGGGTGCTATAAAAAGACTTCTCATCTCTTTACCAAATACAGCTTTAGCCCCCGGCACGTTTACCAAGTTTCTATGAGACATCCTCCCAGTAGCTGTACCTAAAGTAAAAGGGACACACTCTAATCTACCATCGTCTCTACAAACTCCAAGCCAACCTCTATCTTTATTCTTTTGGTTTTGCAATGTATTTCTTCTATGTTGATACACTGCGTGAAGTGCTATGTCTTGACCAAGATCACCCTCAATAGAATTATAAGAGTCCTCTGTTAATTTAGCAGAGGTTCTTACTAAACTACCATCTTCAGTACGTTTAGTATTCCACTCTGTTGGCTTCCAACCGTTCTTAAATAACAACTTCTTAACCTCTGCAGTCTGTGTAAGCTTTGCAGGGGTAATGTCAACTCTACAATAAGGGCCGTTTATATTTAAACCTTTGTTGTTGTTTATGTAATCGATACACTCATAGCCTTTAAACCAATCTTGTATGTGCTTGTGAAGTTTTCCTGACTTAGTCCATCTGGGGACAATTGGTTTTCTTAATTGTTTACCACCAATCATACCTTTTTCGTAATTGATATTCTTAGTATTAAGTATCTCATTACATTCAGAATTACTAACCCAAAAATCAGGACACTTCAATATAGGAGGCATAAGAGGTTCAATCTTATCTTTAAGTTTATCAATCTCTTCTGTCAAGAAATTAATATGCTTTTCCGCAAGATTCTTATCTACTAACCANCCGTTTNTAACTTGCCTAGCACTAATCTTTGCTATCCTAAACTCACGATTAAGAACTTCTTTTGGAATACCAGANTTCTTAAACTCTTTTAAAAGAGCATGAAACACCCTGACGTTAATCAAGACATCTTGCTCACATCTGTTTAACATTGCAATATCAAAATCTAACCATTGGCTTTGAGGTGGTTTTTGGATACCAAAGTGTTCTCCCCACATTTCAAGACCATGCCTTCCTTTGTACCTACCTAAAGTTCTATTAAAATTAAACAACTGGCTCATAAGAAAAGTATCTATAAGCCTAGCTTTTGTTTTAAAGTTAAAAAGTTTTTCTAACAAAGGTATGTCATACATAATTATGTTATGACCTATTAGTTCGTCAGCATTTGATAATACTTTAAGACCGTCTGCTACAGACAGGTGTCCATCGCTTTTGTCTGAAAAAGTAATTGTTTCTTTAGTAATTATATCGTAAGTAGAAATACACCATACAGTTGTAGCGTCATTTACAAAACCATTTGACTCTACATCAAAAACTAATTTTTTCATGACCACTCCTCTATTCAAACTCCGAAGGGGTACTGTGTAAACGTCCTGTATTGTTGTCATATCTCGAACAACCTGCAGGACCTGTATGTCCTGTAAACCTGTTCTTTAACACTGATATACCAACCCTCTGCCGTTCACCCTCGTCCTCCGAGTATTTATTTCTAGAAAATCCAATTATTTGAAATGCTATCTGCTTTAAACTTCCTGACCCTTTTAACGAATCCTCTGTTATAGATGCACCTTCTTCAAAAGTTTTACTACCCCCACTTGTCTTTCTTAAGTGAGAGACAACTCCAATCCATACATTATGTTTTTTGCATAACTTAAGAAGATCAGACATAGCCTTATCCATAGCTTCATTTACATTACCGTCAACCTCACTAACTGCTATAGTTATGTGGTCTAAGAATATAAACTTACAACCAGATGCGGCCATAAATTCTATCTTATCCATAAGGGATGAATCGCTTACAGAACCCTGATGGTCTAACAACAAGAGACGACCTGACCCTGCAACATCTTCCCATGCTTTGGAGCCTTCTGCTCCTGAGCGGTCAAATTCTACGTCTGGTAGGTTTATTCTCTTGTTTAAGTGTACCCCAATGATTCCATCTAAAGTCTCTCTTATGGACTCNTCAAGNGACACTACNCCAATTTGATACTCTGTAGTCATTATTAGATGATAAATATCTTCTTTTACAAAAGTAGACTTACCAGAGCCAGTTCCTGCAGTAAATACAGTTAGCTCACCAGTTCTTCTTCCGTATGTCATCTTGTTGACATTGGCAAAACAATCGGGATAAGGTACAGAATCTTCTCTTCTGTCTTCATTAAACAAATCCCAAGTGTCTGCAGAATTTACAATCCCTGCAGGTGAATACATTTCTGCATTCCATATTGCTTTTTCTAATTCATAAGTTTTACCTGCAATTAGATAGTCAGAAGCATCTTTCCCATATCTTCCTAATACACCAATCTTAGCTTTTCCAGTCCTTACAAGTCTGGCACAAGCTTTTGCACCATCCTGTCCTGCTTCATCGTGGTCAAATAAGAACACAACTTCGTCAAAAGAATTAAGGTAAGACAAGTTAGAAACAACTTGTTTGTGTGCGCCTTGGGCCCCATTGATAACAGAAACTACTGCCCACTCTTGTTTTTTATCTTTCCAAACCTGTTGTATAGACATTGCATCTAATGCGCCTTCTGTAACAACAATTCGTTTACAAGATCCGGGGGCAAACTTAGACTGTCCAAAAAATTCATTCTTGTTTTTTACAGAGCCTATGGCTAGAAATCTTTTAGTGTCTAAATCTCTACGCTCATAACCTACTACCTTGCCTTTACTTGTTATAGGGTAGTAGTGATACTTAATAGTTTTACCGTCTTCCTCAGAGTATCCAACTTTAACCCCATATAATTCTGCTATATCTTTTGTAATCTTACGCTCACGAAATCCTCTTACTGGGTAGTCTTTTATATCATCAACAGACTCTACAATATTCTTAAATTCTTTTGGGGTTTCTTGGGTAATTGATTTATCATCTTGATAGATACCTGTATCTTCACAACCAAAACAGAAATAAGTCATCTTGTCGCCATTGTCGTACACGGCTTTATTGTCTCTAGAACCACAGGCTTCACAAGACTCATGCCTAATGAATACACCCTCTTGGGTATTTTCTTTATGCTTCATTTCTCCTCCATAGAAAAATAAAAGAGAGGACTACGCTTAAACGGATAGGTAGTTTTTGCCCGAACCTCTCTTTATTACTTAATAATCGTTATCATCTTCAAAATTTAAATCAACATCTTCTTTCTTGTCTTTAACAAACTCTGAGCCTGAATCTAAGCTACCAAACTCCGAACCAGCCGGGTCTGACTTCTCATAAGGTATCAAAGTCTTAACAAGAACATTCTTTAAACTCATAGACTTACCTTTTTGACCTTTAAAGTCCCAATCGTAAGTGTCAAACGATATAGTTCCAATAGAACCATTACCAATAATAACATTGGTTAAAGGTTTTACGGTACCTGCATCTGTTAATGTAAAAACACCGGGAGGTGATAAATCTTTACCTGCCGAAGTCTTTGCATTTTGTTTAAAAGTAACTTTGTATTGTCCGGTTTCATTACCATCTGCATCCTCTACAGGTCGCAAAGATCTTATAAAACCATTCTTTTTAAACTTCTGTGCTTCAGTCTTATCAACATAAGCGGTAACAGACCATTGAAGTTTCTCAAAGTTCTCTTGTGGATTGTTGGGGTCTAAAAAACACCAGTTTAATTCCACGTCTTCTACTAAATTAGCCATTTGGTTCCTCCATATTTAGCTTATTTGTAAACAAAGGTAGTTCCCACATTTGTCCGACTTTTCGTCTCATCCAAAGTAGTCTACCCATCTCTAACATTACATCATCAGATTTATAATTATAAGAACTCCTATATAAATCTCTAATAACAATCCAAGCATCATCGATATCTTCATTATCTTCTAATATCTTTTTTGCCTTCACAGGGCCAATCTTAGGAACACCCTGTATATTATCAACTTGGTCACCTGCTAACATTTGGAATTGAAAGTGTCTAATACCATCATAGTCAGTAACATAGCTTAATTCTTCTCTTTTAAAGTCATATTTTGCACCGGGAACAATCCACAGGTCTTTATCTATTGTGCAAATTATTGTATTATCTTTGTCGTTTGTTTGAGCAATAGAAAGTGTATCGTCAGCTTCCTCATTGTCAGATACAAAAGCACCAAGTTCTTTAGTTAAGTAGTCTCTAACCTTTTGATAATAAAACGGCTTATCACCTGTCCTATTGCCTTTATAAGGTTTAGTTACTGCAATCTTTTTTCTAAAGTTAGTGTGTCCTGACAAATGTAACTCATATCCATCAGATTTTGACTTTTTTACTACACTTTCTATAAAGTCTTTTATAAAATCAACACATTCAGCCCAAGGCTCAAGCACCGTCTTCCCTTGAATTATCTTATACGGTGACTCTTCACCCTCTTTTGCCTGTGTTTGCCACAGCTGGTTTATATCTTCCAAACCATCCAGAGCATGACGTTTGCTGTCATACTCTTTTAAACTCTCACCATCCTTGTCTATAACATTATAGTAGTTGGTTTGACAATGGTTTGATGCCCAATAAACAATTATGTCAGCATCTATTAAAGCCTTCATTTTTCGCCCTCCGTGTACATCTTCTCAATCTTTCTTAATCTTAGATTTATAACCCTATTGATATAGAATACTGCTTTTTCTAAATCTTGTATAGGATCATTTTTTTTGTTAAACCTAATAAGATATTTATAAGCACTACCCAAGGCAAATGCCTCTATACCACTTAAATCTTTAGTAGCATCCTCTATAATTTCTAATGCCTCTATCTTCCCTGAAGTATAATGTTTTGGGTTATTTACTTCGTCATTCTTCATTGTCCTCTTCCTCCGTTTTTAAATCTGGATCAAACGCATCAGCATCTTCATTAAAATACCAAGAGTCATCGCCTCCTTCTTCTGGTTCTGCCATGTAATGAATTAATTTATCAATTGCTTCTGGGTCACCCGGAGATAACCCATACATTTCGCATAACTCTGTAAATTCACTTGCCATTCTCGTCTCCTCTAGCGAATTGTTCTCTATAAGATGTCATATAATTAAGATATTATGTATCTAGAGGACATTACCTCTTGCATATCTAAATCACCATAGTTAATAATATCAGTCCCAGTTAATCCAAAGGAACTCAAAGTATTACCAAGCTGGTCTTCTTCAAACACCTCCCAAAATACTTCTTTAAATGTACTTAACAACAATTCCATGTTTTCAGCATTTACTGAAAACTGGTCATGAATCATCATAAAGTCACTTACACCTTGTTCAGCTAACCTTGCAATTACTAAAGCCAACAAAGAAGCGTCTTGTGAGTGGACAAAATTAGCACTTATGCCCCTCTCGTGGTCGGTTTTTCTTGCTTCGCTTAAGAAAATTTGATAACTAAGCTTAACAGGTCTACTAGCAAACATACAATTAACTCTTTTAATAGAAGTTTTTGCATAATTTTGAAAAGCAGTAAAACCAGTTGCAGTTTTCCAAGTAATCATAGAGCTATCAACATTGTTTTCTAAATAAACACCAACTCCTCTTTTTAAGCAATCTTTAGCCTGTGTTTGTCTTGGAAATGCCATCTTAACACCATCGAAAATTGCAGTTCCTATGTAAGCAGAGTCATCATATGTCATTTCTGACAATAAATCATAGCCATGGTCACGTCTATCTTCAAAGGTTTGGTCTTGGATACAACCTTTGCCAGCATCATAATAATATGACATTGTTGGTCTTTTACAAAGTTTTCTCCATGCTTTGTCGCCAAGTGTCTCGAACTCCTTATAAGAGAAGCCATTGTCTAAGACAGACCTAGCTATAACCATGTATGCATCTCCAATTTCTTTCCTTGGATGGTTTATAACATTAGTTTCTTCAGCTCCTGACCTGTCCCTAGTCAAAGCAGATAGTATTTGTAAGCCTGAATTAGTAGCGTCTAAACCAATAGGTAGATGACATATGTATTTATCCGTACCTAGTTCTTCTAGCTTCTGCCACTCTAAACAGGCAGATATTAGTTGAAACTTAGTCTTCTTGTCACCACTAAAACCTTTTAGCCACTCTGAGCCATGAGGATCTGTTGCACATTTTAAAATCTCTGGCATCCATACATAAGTCCAAAGAACCCTGTCTTCCATTGACAGTTTATCTTCTCCTGCACAATTTGCAGTGTGAATAGCTAAAGACCTTTCAACTTTTTCAGACCAGGAAACCCCATGATTGAACATTAAGAGGCTTTTTGCTAAATCTGAGCCTGTAGGTTCAAAATAGTTAACAATTGGATAAAATCTACCTCTACTGTCCAATTGGAAGTCATAATGGAAGGCTTTGTATAACATTAATCTAGCCATACCCATAACTCTGTCAAATTCATACCTTTTTGACGAAGCTCTTACAATATCTAAAGAGTCTGATGATTTGTCTTTCATCCATCCAGATGCTTTTCTTTTCTTGTAAGTGTTACTTCTACCATCTATCTGGGCATATGTTAAACCTTTCTTTAAAAGTTGTTGACTAACATTTTCTAAATACCATTTCTTTGCTTGTTTACCTACAAACTCTGAAGTTCTTTTAAAATTTAAAAGGCTTTTTAAAGATTTACTGACAACCTCACTGTCAACAATTCTTGGTATAAACACATGGTCGTTCTTGTCAAACTCCTTTACAATTCTAAAACCTCTTCATTTACAGTAAAGGCCGTAGAGCCATATGAGTTTAAAGCATCGTAAACCTTTGGCATTTTCTTGTATAAGTATTTCTTGCTTAACTCTGCTGGCATCTTTTTCACAATAGATACTCCATTTTTATATGGATGTGTCCAGCCCTTGTATTCTTCTTGTGGTAAATCAATTGGTGAAACTTTAAGAATCTCTTGAAAGTATTTAAATAATAAATTTCTTTCATCTTTAAAATCTAACCTGTTTAGTTTCATCACCCCTTGTGATTCTGTAACTACTTGTGTGTAACCAAGAGATCCGAGTGAGCCTAATGCTTCGACACCTGCTGAAATCATAGTTGCTTCAGATTTTTGTGAGGTACCAGACTTCAAATTAAATTGAGTATGTACGTTCATCCTTGAAGCTAGTGACGATGCCGTTGATGTGAGTGCCGTACCTTTTGATAATGCACTTATTGTAAAATCTAATATATCCTCTGCAATTGTCCTTACGCTATCTGCACCGAGTAAAACTTTCTTAAATGCAGACTGTCGCCCCTTACTTACTGTTTGGGACATGTGGTTTAATTGTGATGAGATTTGTAATAAAAGTAATTCCCTGTTATCCATAAAACCTCCGTTTTAGTTAATTTTTAACTATTTTTTAATTAAATTTAAAACATCTTTCTTTGTTATAGTGAAATCAGTTATTGAATCATCAGATGGTGATGTAAACATGATTTCCCTAGAAAGTTGTTCAAATATTCCTTGTAATCCTCTTGCTCCTGTATTTTCTAATATTGAATTTCTTGCAATCTCTTGCAAAGCACTCTTTGAAATTTTAAACTTGATACCATCCTCAGCAAACAAATGTTTGTATTGACCTACCAGATGATTGTTTATTTTTGACATGATTTCTATTAAGTTTTTTTCAGTCAGGGGTCTCAATGATACCCTTGTTGGAAGTCTACTTAATAATTCTGGAATAATTCCAAATTTTTCAAAATCTTCATGCATTACTTTCTTGTATATCTCATCTTTGTTTAATTTTTCTGCACTATTATTTAAAAAACCAATTTTTTCATTTGGAATTTCTCTTGACAGTACTATTTCTTCTATATTTGTAAAAGCCCCAGCAACGATAAAAAGCACATTTGTTGTATCAAACATGTAAGCTTTCTTTCTTGGGTCTGTTTTACTGGCACCAATTTTAAACTCACCGCCCTCTACAAGTTTTAAAAGAGCCTGTTGAACACCTTCGCCACTAGGGTCTCTGCCAATAGTACTTTTTGATGAGCAAATTTTGTCTATTTCATCAATAATTACTACCCCACATTGGGCTTTTTCTACATTTCCATTTGCTTTGCTTACCAACGACTCTAACATGTCCTCTACATCGCCACCAACGTACCCTGCTTGGGTTAAACTGTTGGCATCGGCAATAACAAAAGGCAAATTAAGTTTCTTCGCTAATAACGAAGTTATGAAGGTTTTACCAACACCCGTACTTCCAATAAGAAGTATGTTGTTTTTGTTTATATGTATGCCTTCTCGATTTAGTTTAATTCTTTTAAAATGATTGTACATTGCAACCGATAAAGTCTTCTTAGCCTCTTTTTGACCCACTGCATTCTCTTCTAAATAGTCAAATAAACTTCTTGGTGTTACAATTTCTATGTCTTTAACATCAAAGTCTTTACTTTTTAAAATTGAGCCATCTGTATCTACAGCATACCCAACAGCATTATCATCAAAGAAGCTGTCAACAACATCTAATGATTCTATGTATTCTTTTTCCTTTTTTAGATCTTCATAAACAATTATTCCATTATTGACATAATTGATAAAAAGTTTAGGTGAAGCTGGTGCTACAACTGTTTGTAAACAAACTTCACATATTGTCTTTTCATAATAATTAATTAGTCTAAAAACATCTCTATCAGATTGCTCACCTGTACAAATTTGACATATGTGCAAGTCATTCAATCTTTTGCCATTACTATTGTCCATAGTAGTCCTTTATTAATTAATTAGCTAGAAGAAGTAAGAGACTCCTAATTGGTTCAACTAGGGGTCTCTTTTCTGCATTCTCTACTAGATGTCATAAAATGTTTATTCTATCTATATCTTCCAATTGTTCATCTATTTCTTTTAACAATGTTTTATTTAAAGCAACAACTATTTTATTTACTGCATTACCTACTATTTCTTCTTTTTCTAAATCACTTGTACTTTCAAATTGCACATAGCGTCTGCTAATAGATTTATAAACAGTGTCCCATATAATTACTGCCATGGCAATTTCTTGTTTTTTAAGTTTCATGGTAAATTTTCCTCGACTTTCATTGCATTTTCAAAAAGTATTTTAGCAGACTTTTGCTTTTCTAAATAACTCTCATCCTCAACTTCTCTCTCTTGGACACTAATCATTTGTGTAGTTTTATTATGGTCTACTGTGTCATTAAAATCTTCATATGAACACTCCTTATCGGCCAATTCTAAGACTATTTCGACTGCATCGTCCTCGTCTATAGCCCAGACCTCTTTTGTCTCTATAATGTAAGATGATTTCTTTACATCAACTTGGTACATTTTACTCATCTAAATTCTCCAATTTAAATACAACATTAATTAATTGATTATCGTCTTCTTCAGTATGAAATGACCAATGTATTTCTTGACCTGAGCCATCGGTTATTTCTCTAAATTGTTCGACATCATATTCACTTATGGGAATTACTATTGTTTTATTTTTATTACTCATATGGCACATTTATCCTCCAGAATATGCGTGGGATTCGAACCCACCCTACAGTCGTCACCGTAGTACCGCTTGTTAAAAATTAGGCTCATGTTCAACCCCTTGGTCTACAAGGG